>Ga0209636_10006766_pt1 | contig 11713 bp, 9 predicted proteins | sample DeeMarSWOR152_54_FD_187464 | JGI IMG/M metagenome (GOLD analysis project Ga0209636, IMG submission 187464) | Marine sediment microbial communities from White Oak River estuary, North Carolina - WOR-1-52-54 (SPAdes) (version 2) | ecosystem: Environmental > Aquatic > Marine > Intertidal zone >... | reverse complement strand
CACCATACAGGATGCTCTGAATATATCCAAGCCCCACATGGGCTAAGGGTTTCAGAGCATCCTGTATGGTGGGGCGGTCCGCAAAAAAGGCAAGGGCCTGATCAACGGTCAGAGAAAGAATCTCATGGATATTCTTATCCTTATAGGTGATTTCCAAGACCTCTTTCTTAAAGCGCTTTCCCTGGCATTCAGGGCAGGTAATAAAAACGTCTGAGAGGAACTGCATTTCCACCTTTTCGCTGCCTTGCCCCTTGCAGGCTTCACACCTACCGCCAGCCACGTTGAAGGAGAAATAGCTCGGCCCAAATCCCGCGGCCAGCGCCATCTCAGAGCCAGCTAGAAGACGCCTCATCGGATCCATGGCCTTTACATAGGTAAGAGGGTTGGCCCGCGGGGTTCGGGCAATTGGTTTCTGGTCGACTAACACCGCATCGGCAATTCCCTCGAGCCCCTGTATTGCCCTGTGACGCCCGGGCATTCCCTCTGGACCGGATTTGGTCCTCTTAACAGCCTTGTAAAGGATCTCTTCCGCAAGGGTGGATTTGCCTGAACCGGAAACACCGGTGAGACACGTAAAGAGCCCTAATGGGATCTGCACATCAATGTTTTTCAGGTTGTGCTCAATAGCGCCTTGGATAGTCATCCAGTTATCCCGTGACGGGCTTCGCCGTCGGGCAGGAATAGGAATAGCTCTCTGCCCCTTAAGATACTGGCCGGTCAAAGAGCCGTTTACCGTAGAGGTGGGACCAAAATACATGATCTTTCCGCCGCGATTCCCTGCCGCAGGCCCCAGGTCGAGCATGAAGTCGCTTTCTCGAATGATCTCAGGATCATGCTCGACAACGATGACCGTATTCTGGATGTCCCTGAGTTTCTTCATGATGCTGATGAGCCGGTTATTATCCCGGGGATGAAGGCCAATGCTCGGCTCATCCAGAATATAGAGGGAATTGACCAAGGAAGAACCGAGGGCAGAGGTGAGGGCAACCCTCTGTAGCTCACCGCTTGAAAGGGTTCTGGATTGGCGATCAAGGGTGAGATAGCCAAGCCCCACATCGATGAGATAGGTAAGCCTGCTCCGCAATTCATCCAGAATCAGGGCACTGGCGTCATCTCCTGAAGGCACATCCAGGGATTCAAAAAAGGCACTGGCTTGTTCAATGGTGAGGGCATAGGCCTGGCCGATGGTCAACCCGCCGATCGAGTAAAGCAGTGTCTCTTGTTTAAACCTCGTTCCCTTGCAATCGGGGCACATGGTATAGGCCCGATACCGCGAAAGAAATACCCTCACATGCATCTTATATTTCTTGTTCTCGAGCCACCTGAAAAATCCCCTTACACCGTAGAACCCCGTGTCGCCTTCGATAATGGCCTGTTTTTGGGCATCGGTTAGTTGCTCGAATGGTAAGTCCGTGGGGATTCCGGTGTCTCTGCAGAAATCTACCAGATCTTCAAACTCCAGGTGGTGTCTCCTCCGGTCACCCCACGGTTTCACAGCACCCTCTTCTATGGAAAGGGATTTGTCGGGAATGACCAGGTCGAGGTCAATATCGATGATTCTGCCAAAACCTCTACAGGTTCCGCATGCGCCGATAGGGCTATTGAAGGAGAAAAGGTTGGGAGTTGGCCGCTTGTAGGTTATCTTGCACCGTGCACACTCGAGCTGATTGCTGAAGGAAAGGTGTTGGTGGGCTTTTATCCACAGATCCAGGTGGCCTCCTCCGAAACCAAAGGCCTGCTCCAACGAGTCGAAAACCCGTTTCCTGTCAGAACGCTTTAATAAGAGCCGATCTACCACAATGTGGAGTTTTCCCTCTCCTTGTTTCCATTCCTCGATCGGTTTAAGGTGACCATCATCGAAGAAGCGGTCGAGACCAATCCTTCTCAATTCTCTCCAAACCTGGTCTCGGCTGTTAGGCTGTGCAGAAAACGGGAAGGTAATGACGACCTCAGTTTCGGGTGGAAGATCCTCAAGGGCCTTCCATACGTGCTCCGGGGTTTCTGGCAGCACGGGATCTCCGCATTCCCTGCAGTGGAGTTGCCCGAGCCGCGTGTAGAGGAGTTTCCCATAATCGGTGATTTCAGTTATGGTGCCTACGGTTGATCGGGAGGTGCGCACCGAACTGGTGTTCTCAATTGCAATGGCTGGGGGGATGCCCTCAATCCTATCAACCTCAGGCCGATCCATTCTCTCCATGAACTGCCGCGCATACGGTGAAAAGGTCTCAACGTAACGGCGCTGGCCCTCGGCATACAGGGTATCAAAGGCCAGTGAGGATTTTCCCGAGCCACTGACACCGGTGATTACTGTAATATTATTCAGTGGGATATCCAGATCAAGATTTCTTAGATTGTTCTGGCGGGCGCCCCTAATCCTGATAGCATCCTTTGCCATATTCTCATCCTAACGTAAATACTGAGACCATCAAATTATCTGTCCTTTATCCGGTGTGCAATCTCCTCACCTGCTACCATTCCGCTCATAGATGCCTGAATGAGGCCCCTGGTAATGCCAGCACCATCACCGACCACAAAAAGGTTTTCTACCTCAGATTCAAGATGTTTTGTTAGTTTTAGCCGGTGAGAATAGAACTTTACTTCAACACCGTAGAGAAGCGTATGGCGAGAGAAGATACCCGGCGCCAGATTGTCCAATATCTCAAGCATCTCAATAATGTCTTTGAGATATCGATACGGAAGCACAAAGCTGAGGTCCCCTGGTGTTGCATTGTGGAGGGTGGGTTTTGTAATGCATTTTGAGATCTTTTCCGCTGTTGATCTCCGGCCTGCAAGAAGGTCACCGAGTCTCTGGATGATGGCCCCCTTTCCGAGCATATTAGCAAGAGAGGCAATGTACTTGCCGTATTTTATGGGATCGCGAAAGGGGTCGGTGAATGTGCTGCTTACCAGAAGTGCAAAGTTGGTGTTATCTGATTTTTTTTGGGCATAGCTGTGACCATTCACGGTGATAATATCATCAGATTGTTCGAGGACTACCTCGCCGTATGGATTCATACAAAAGGTTCTAACCTTATCATCAAATGTCTTGGAATAGTAGATCAATTTTGCCTCATAGACCTCTTTGGTAAGGGGCTCGAGGATCGGCGCAGGGGCCTCTACCCGGAGTCCGATGTCCACGGGGCTCGGAACGGAGCTTAGATTCAATGCATCGGCCTGGGATTTCATCCACCCTGCCCCTATTCTACCGGGTGCAGCTATCACAAAGCCGCTCTTAATGATCTTTCCATCTGCGAGCCGCACACCGGCAACCATACTCCTATGAGTCAAGATCTCCTCTACCCTACATTCGGTATTGATGGATATCTTATCGTCAAGGTCTTGGCGCATCTTTTTCAGAACAGATGAACAGTTTTCTGTGCCCATGTGCCTGATCATGGTGGGCACAAAGGTTAGTCCGGCCTTTTGAGCTTGTACCGACAGGTTTTCCACCTCTGGAACATTGGCACCAAAGAGATTCTTAGGTGCTCCATGGGTAAGATAGGTTCTGTCTACCTCCTTTAACAGTATTTCTAATTCCCCAGGGGGTATGAGCTCACTCAGGAATCCACCAACTTCTGTAGACAGGCTGAGTTTTCCATCACTATAAGCACCTGCCCCACCCCATCCGCACAGGAGATCCTGCCCAGATCGCCTCTCTCTCTTGCCAATATCTTTCCCTTGCTCGATAAGTACGACGTTGTGGATGCCTATCCTAGCGAGGATTATCGAGGCGAAGATGCCAGCTGGCCCGGCCCCAATAATGATTACATCATAATCGCGCTTCATCGCACTGATCCTTTCAAAAATTTCGTGTTTTTCCCCTGCAAAGGGAGAGGGATCATGTTTAGATACCCACTAGAAGCCCTATATAAATAGCTTATTGCATTATTATCCTATTGTGGTAAAGAATAAAGGAAAATTACGGGAAAAGAGAGGATTATGATAACGATAGGCGATGTTGTACTGATCTATTTTCGGGATGAGCCAACGTTTTTCGCAAGGATCGAGTCCATTGAACCTGATACAAAAAAGGATTGGTTTAGAGTGGAGTTTTTGATTCTGGCAATTCCCCTGAGAACGGTGACCTGGATTTTGAGGGAAGAGTATATAAATGGTGTGCCATTTACTATGGAAGGGAATTCAGTGAGGATTGAGGCAATAAATCATGTTACCGCCGAATCACATGTTGAGGATAAGAAAAGGGGAGCACCTCAAACAGAATCAGTTCACCACGGAGGAAAGGTGATTCCATTTGCAAGACCAAAAAAGGGCGACGGAAAAGTGAAGGAATAAGTCGGTCGCTCATGCTCGGAATGGGAATTGAAAAGATTGGCACGCTTTTCGCTTGAATATTTATACCGTTCAAAGGATGCGGCAAATTTTGCAGCATTCAATAGGTAGTCAGGCATGGCTGTTGAATGAATAATGTCAAAGAATCAGTGCTTTTTGTTTAATGATTCATAAGACCGCAGCTTTTGAGTATCCAAAGTGTTTATGCTCAGCCGTTGAATTCAGTCTGTACCGGCGGGTTAAGCGCTCCTGCTCAGCCGTTAGAAGGATAAGCCACGTATTGTCCGAGGAGAGAGAGGTAGGGTGATCGCTGTGTTCAGGGTAAATAGTGTGTGGGGAATGGAATGATGCGATATGCCTAAAGTTGTGTTGACAACGGTATTGAGTTGCATTAAATAAGGTATAAGGTACCCGTAGGATACCACTGGAGAGGAGGAAACTTTATGCTCAAGGCAGTGACGATATCTTCATTGAACATGGATCCCGTGACGAATAGTCCCATAGTCATATTGAAGGAGATCGAGGGGGATCAGACGTTGCCTATTTGGATCGGTCTGCTTGAGGCAACGGCTATTGCCAGTGAAATAGAAGGGGTGACCTTTTCCAGGCCCATGACCCATGACCTTCTGAAAAATATCATGGATCAGACAGAGACCAAGGTAAAGAGAATAGAGATCTGTGACCTGAGAGATAATACCTATTATGCGATTATTCACTTAGCGAGCCAAGGCAAAGCCTTGTCAATAGATTCTCGACCAAGTGATGCTCTTGCCATTGCGCTCAGGACCAGGGCGCCAATATTTGTCTCAGATGAGGTTTTGAGGAAGTCTAAGCAGATTGAGGCCAGCACTGAGGGTGTGCCTGCAGATAAGACCGAGAAAGGAAAGAAGTGGCAAGATATTCTTGAAAAACTTGGGCCAGATGATTTCGGCAAATATAAGATGTAACCCCTTTCGAATTTCATCATGGAGGGGATAAAGATTACGACAAGCAATAGGTGTGAACATCCTCAACTCATCCCTCATCACCAACCACAATGGCCCCTGAAAAATTTCATCGATGATAGATCTGCATACCCATTCCTTATTTAGTGACGGTGAATTAATTCCTTCAGAACTCGTTAGACGCCTCGAGGTCATGGGCTATTCCTGTGTTGCCATAACCGATCACGTTGATTCCTCAAACCTCGATTTTGTGGCTCCCCGTTTGGTGAGGGTAGCAAGAGACCTCAATCAGAGACAATCTGTTATGGTCATACCTGGTGTTGAGATTACCCATGTCCCACCAGAGCTCATCGGATCTTTAGTTAAGCAGGCCAGGGATTTAGGGGCGAAGATAGTCTCAGTTCATGGTGAGACTATCGTGGAACCGGTGCCAGAAGGAACTAATAGGGCAGCTATTCTTTCCGGTGTTGATATCTTGGCTCATCCCGGGCTGATAGATCCGGAGGACGTTAAGCTGGCCGCCGAAAGGGGTGTGTACCTGGAGATCTCGGCCCGCCGTGGGCATAGCTTTACCAATGGCCATGTTGCCAGGTGGGCAAAAGAACTCGGGGCACGACTCGTTTTGAATTCCGATGCCCACTCCCCTCATGACCTTATGACCCGCCAATTTGCTCGAAGGGTTGCCCACGGGAGCGGTCTGGATGATAAGGCACTGGAGGAGATGCTCGCCAATTCACGAGACCTTATTGAGAAAATCCGGTGAATTAACCTTGTTGCTGGCTACTCCCTACTAGTTGCTTGTCACAGTCAACACACTCAACAAATGCAAGAAACACGAGAATGAGAAGATCCTTGGTCTATAAGATTTCCGGGATTGTCATTGTTGTCTTCTGGATCTTGGTCCTGGCGGCGCTGGTAAAGAAGACCCATTTTTCCCCAAAGACTGCTAATCTTAGCCTGAGTACTGAGAAGCGGCCTGGGCTGAGGAACTCAGAGGAATGGATGGAGATCTTTTTCAAGGACCGTAAGGTTGGCTACGCTGTGAGGAGGGTAACAAGGATAAGAGGGGAATGTGAGATTAGCGAAGAGATCTTTCTCAGCGTTAACTTGATGGGTTCTGCGCAGAAGATTTTGAGTTATACGAGGGCGATGGTGGACGAGAGGTTTCTGCTGAATCGGTTTGACTTTTCCCTCACTTCTGGGCCTGTTACCTTTAAGGTTTCGGGCAAGATAGAAGGAGACAACCTTTCCCTCAAGGTGGGGGAACGAGGCAAGGAAGAGATTCGGCTAATCAAGTTGCCGGCAAAGCCCATGATAGGCGCCGGGCTGACGCAGTTTTTTGAGGCTCGCTCCTTAAAGGTAGGTGAGGTATTTACCTTTCCCTTTTTTGATCCAGCGAGCCTGACAACAAATCCTGCCACTGTCAGGATAGTAGCAAAAGAGAAAGTCCGGCTGAACGGTACATCCTATGATGCCTTTCGGTTGGAGATGAGCTTCCTGGGAAGGCCTCTCGTTTTCTGGCTTGATGAAGATGGGGTGCCCTTAAAGGAGAAGGGCTTTATGGGGTTTACCCTTGTCAGATCGAATCCTATCAAGGCGCAGGCAGGCATCGAGGTAGCAGGGAAGCTGGATTTTTATGATCTGTCTGCCATAAAAGTTAGTAGAAAAGTAAAAGACCCTCGGAATCTATCATACCTGAAAGTCCACCTAAGCCATGTGCCTCCGTCCCTGTCCGTCGACAGCCCAAGACAATCTCTGAGCGGCGGTATCCTCTCGGTAACCAAGGAGAGCCCGCCTTTTAGGGCCCCATATGCTATCCCCTATGAGGGCGATGATAAGGAGCTGTTGCACTACCTCGAGCCTGAGATGTTGGTTCAATGCGAAGATAAGGAAATAGTAAAGTTAGCAGGGGAAATAGTCGAAGATAATACTGATCCCTTTGTGGCAGCCAAGGAGATTATGAGCTGGGTGTTCGAAAACCTTGAAAAGGTGCCGCTCGTATCCATTCCGGATGCGAAGGCGATTCTTGCCCACAGAAGAGGCGACTGCAACGAACATGCTACCATCCTCACTGCATTGCTGAGGGCAGCGGGCATCCCTGCCAGGATCGCCGTCGGACTGGTCTACCGAGACGGGAAGTTTTACTACCATGCGTGGAACGAGGCCTATATGGGTGAGTGGATTTCCTGGGACGCGACGCTCAATCAGGTGCCCGTGGATGCCACGCACATAAAGCTCATCACCGGCGGGATTGAGAAACAGATTCAGATTGCGGGAATCATTGGCACCCTCAGCCTTACTGTTTTGGATTACCGATGATCGTCTTTAAGAACCTGACGAAGACCTACCGTGGGATAAAGGCCGTTGATAACCTCAGCCTTCAGATCCCCAGGGGGAGCATCTTCGGTTTTATCGGACCGAATGGGGCGGGAAAGACGACTACCATCAAGATGATGACAGGGGTCTTGCGGCCAACGAGCGGCAGCATACGTATAGATGGATTTGATATCGCGAGAGAACCATTTCAGGTGAAAAAGATCATCGGTCTTATTCCAGATCGCCCTTTTCTCTATGAGAAGCTCAGTGGTACTGAGTTCCTTTGGTTTAAGGGTGGTCTGTATGGGATGGACCGTATCAGGTTAGATGAGGAGATTCCTCACCTGCTCAACACCTTCGAACTCACTGAGTGGGGTGATGAGCTTATCGAATCCTATTCCCACGGCATGAAACAGAGGCTCATTATTGCCTCGGCTCTCATACACAGGCCTAAAGTCATTATTGTCGATGAGCCCATGGTTGCCCTGGATCCAAGGGGAGCGAAGCTGGTCAAGGATCTCTTCAAAGACAAAGCCAGCAAGGGGGTTACCGTGTTTATGTCGACCCATACCCTGGCTTTAGCACAAGAGGTGTGTCAACACATTGCCATTGTAGACAAGGGTCGCATCGTGGCCTCGGGCACGCCCAAGGATCTGGAAAAACAGGCAGGCGTAAAGGGAGACTTAGAGAGCATCTTTCTTGCGTTAACAGCAGGGACGACGAAGGCGTGAGCACCTTTACACTTCTTATTGCCCCGAGGTTTTTGGGGTTTAGGAATAGCCTCAGAAAATCCAAGGGCAGAGGCAATGCAAAGATCTTGGCCCTTTGTGTTGGAGGTCTCGTGTTCTGGGCCGTCCTCTTTTTCCTCTTTTACAAGGTCCTTACCTACTTTTCCTCTCAGGAGATGATCGGCGATATTCTGGCAAGACACCTTCTTGCCATGGTTATTTTAGTATTCTTCTCCATGTTAATCTTCAGCCACATTGTTACTGCCCTTTCCAATTTGTATCTCTCACAAGACTTAGAACTCTTTCACTCCTCCCCAGCCACGTTTACCGAGATATTTCTGAGTCGCTCATTCTATACCCTCATTGACAGCTCCTGGATGCTCATTGTGTTCGGTCTTCCGGTGATAATGGCCTACGGAGTTGTTTACCATGCGAACCTCGCGTACTATTTGAGCCTTATTTACGTGTCTCTCCCCTTGATGATCATCGCAGCAAGTTTAGGTATCCTGGTGATTATGGTTTTAGTCAGGTTTTTTCCTGCCCAAAGGGCACGGGATATTATTTTTTTTCTCTCCATCATTGTTATTATCGTTCTTTACCTTCTCTTTCGATTCCTCAGGCCTGAGCGGCTTGTCGACCCCGATTCGTTTGTCAGCATAGCCCAGTATTTGGGTGCCCTCAAGGCCCCGGATTCACCATACCTCCCAAGCCACTGGGCAACAGATCTTTTGTGGACACGATTGGCCGGGTATCCGGGAAGCCAGGTATTGAACCATCTGCTGCTCTGGAGTACAGCCTTGGCTTTGATGGTGATAGATATCTGGATGGCCGGCCTTATTTACTTCAAGGGCTTTTCCAGGGCACAGGAGGCAAAAAGGAGAAGCCACGTGGGGAGAAAGATACTTGAAAAGACCGTTTCAGCGCTAACCAGACCGCTGGGGCCAGATACCTCCTCTCTGATTGCAAAGGAGGTGCGCACCTTTTTCCGGGATAACAGCCAGTGGTCTCAGCTGCTCCTTTTAGGTGCCCTGGTGGTTGTTTATCTCTATAATTTCAGCGTTCTCCCCTTGGAGAGAAGCCCCATAAAATCGGTGTATCTTCAAAACGCCTTGTCCTTTCTGAATATTGGGCTGGCAGGGTTTGTCATCTCTGCTCTGTCTGCACGGTTCATCTTTCCTGCAGTGAGCTCTGAAGGCAATGCCTTCTGGATTATCCTCTCTTCACCTCTTTCAGCACGGCGTTTTTTGTGGTCTAAGTATGTTGCCTATCTCATCCCCATGGTCATCTTGGCTGAGGTATTGATAATTTACACCAACTACCTTTTACGGGTTACCACGTTTATGATGGTCGTATCCTCAGCAACGATATTTCTTCTGGTCTTTGGTATTGTCGCTCTGGGGGTAGGTTTGGGTGCGGTTTACCCCAACTTCAAACATGAAAATATTGCCCAGGTGGCAACGAGCTTCGGCGGCATGATCTACATGATAAGTAGTTCGGTGTTTATTGCTCTGGTCATTGTGCTGGAGGCCGGACCGGTCTATACTATCCTCTCAGCCCATTTTAGAGGAGAGGTGATTACCCGTCTTCAATGGGTATGGATAATGGGCTCTTTTATTGTGGTTATCGTTGTGCTGATAGTTGCCGTGAAAAAACCAATGGCAGCCGGATTAAAGTCCCTGAATAGGTACGAGGGCTGAGTGTCACGAGCGCTTCCCTTTGAATATGTGGGTAATTTCCACATCCATAGCGCCTACTCCGACGGCGGTGGGAGCGCCAAACAGATCGCTGAGGCAGCGCGAACAGTAGGCCTTGATCTCATAGCTCTCAATGATCATTCATACCTCACCCAACTTCATACCGAAGATGAAGGGTATCATAACGGCATCCTTGTTTTGGTTGGCTCTGAGATTGGCACGAGGTTCCACCATTATCTTGCCTATAATATTAAAAACCAGGTAAATGATGAGAGCTACTCACCCCAGGAGGTGATAGATGCCGTCAATAGGCAGGGCGGCTTTGGATTCTTGGCCCATCCCTTTGAAGAGGGGATGCCTTTTTTGGAGAATAGCATGGCCTATACCTGGAATGATTGGTCGGTGAGTGGGTATACGGGGATCTGCATCTGGAACTTCACCTCTCGGTGGAAAGAAAACGTCAAGACTTCGTGGCATGGGATATACCACCTTATCTTTAAAACCTATACGGTAAAAGGGCCGAGCCGGAAGACCCTGGAAACGTGGGATAGGCTCTGTCTGAAAAGGCAGGTGGTAGCCATAGGAGGCTCAGATGCCCACGGATCTTCTATGAAGATAGGGCTCCTTAAACTTACACCTTTGTCATACCGGTATCTTTTGGGAACCATCAATACCCATGTCCTCACTCCCTCACCGCTGGGAGGGGATTTCACAACGGACAAAGGAATCATCTATGAGGCTCTCAGGGCAGGTAGTTGCTTCGTTGCCCATGATGGCCTCTCCCCTGCAAAGGGTTTCAGGTTTTTCTTTACAAGAGATAGGGATGGAGAGCGAGTTCAGATGGGAGAGGAGGCTCCCTTTAGTCCGGGCACGGCAAGAATTGAACTTCCAAGGCGAGGATTGATAAGGGTGATAAAAAATGGCTCCCTTCTGAAAGGACGCAACGGGAGTGAGCTATCCTTTGAGATTACTGAGAGAGGTGTATACAGGGTAGAGGTATTCCGCAAAACGCTTCTGTTTGGATTCAGACCCTGGATATTTTCCAACCCCATCTATCTTCGCTAAAACGCGCTGCGGCGAGCCCTGTGTGTTTTGGCACAGCCTGAACGATGGTTGGTGAGGAAAACCTTCAGATGAGGGTTACTTCAATGACGAGATTTCCATTACGTTATTGACAAAATACTAACTTAGCGTTATAAGAAACAGCCAATGGATAGGAGTCATCAATCAATGTTTAAATTCTGAACTAAGGGGGGAAGAGGCCTTGGAACAAGGCCACCGATATAAACCCGCATCGTAACTCACCTTTTGAGGCGCCGAAACCTCTGCAGAAAGGGACATCGATGGCGCCTCCATCGATCTACCGTCTTTTTTGACTCTTACCTGAATAAGCACAGTATCGACAATAATGCTTTCCCCATTCGCCGCGGCCAAACGAGCGGCAAAAGTACGTTGTTTGTGCTGAAGTGATAAGAGCACACTCCATCAATCTCAGAGAATCTGAAAGGAGCTTATCAACAATGGAAAGTCCTTTTGGTAAGCACATATTGGCAGAATATTTCGAATGTGAATGCGCCTACCTCGACAGTGAAAGCGCCATAAGGGAACTGATGCTGGAGGCGGCCTCGAGAAGTGGAGCGACTGTGGTGGGTAACATCTTTCACCATTTTAGCCCCCAGGGTGTTACCGGCGTCGTGGTAGTGGCGGAGTCGCATCTTGCCATACATACATGGCCGGAGTT
>Ga0209636_10006764_pt1 | contig 11714 bp, 11 predicted proteins | sample DeeMarSWOR152_54_FD_187464 | JGI IMG/M metagenome (GOLD analysis project Ga0209636, IMG submission 187464) | Marine sediment microbial communities from White Oak River estuary, North Carolina - WOR-1-52-54 (SPAdes) (version 2) | ecosystem: Environmental > Aquatic > Marine > Intertidal zone >... | reverse complement strand
TGGATGGTGGCATGGAAGCATCCTGGGCAGTAGCGCATGCGGGTGGATGTGAGGGTTTGGGGCCTTTTGTATATCAGTTCAAATCCTTGTTTCATGCTGTGGCTCCTTTCATTTTTTCCTTTATGGCTTTCAAGGTTTCCTCGGGTGTGGGAACAATTCCACCCAATCTGCCAAAATAATGCACAGGCTTTTTCCCGCAAACACCCAGCTTCACATCCTCCACCATCTGGCCCGCGTTCATTTCCACGGATATGAAAAATTTCACCTTGTCTCGGTCAGCCAGAGTCTCTAATTTTTTCCATGGGTACGGCCATAATGTAATGGGCCGAAAAAGCCCACATTTCAATCCCTCTTCTCTGCCTATATCCACCACCTTTTTTGAGATTCGAGAGCAAAGCCCGTAAGCCACCACGATGATTTCGGCATCATCTGTTTGGTATTCCTCGAAACGGACTTCGTTTTCGATAATTGTTTTGTATTTAGCTTGGAGGATCAGATTCCTCTCCTCCATGGCCTCTGGCTCGATGAACAAAGACGTTATGATGTTTCTCTCCCTGTCTGGAGTTTTTCCGGTAGTGGCCCATGGTTTGTTTGGCTTGTATTTGATCGGTGGAGGGAGAACGACCTTTTCCATCATTTGGCCGATCGCTCCATCAGACAGGAGCATAGTCGGCGTGCGGTATTTGTCGGCTAATTCAAATGCCAGGTAAATATGGTCCACCATCTCTTGGACAGAATTTGGACCGAATACAATCATATGGTAATCGCCGTGACCGCCGCCTTTGACAGCCTGAAAATAGTCGCCCTGACTGGGCTGGATGGTTCCCAGCCCAGGACCGCCACGGACAACATTGACCAGCACGCAGGGAAGTTCTGCACAAGCTATGTAAGAGATCCCCTCCTGCATCAGTGTGAATCCAGGAGAAGAAGTGGTGGTCATCACGCGGGCTCCAGCAGCCGCTGAGCCATAGAGCATATTCACGGCGGCCAGCTCGCTTTCGGCCTGAATCAGCACATAATCATGTTTGGGTTCTTGGAGAGCCAGGTATTCGATCACTTCTGACTGCGGAGTGATCGGATATCCAAAATAGCCCTGAAGGCCGGCACGGATAGCAGCCTCTCCCAGGGCTTCGTTTCCCTTCATGAGTTTGACTTCAGCCACTTCTTCCTCCCTCTTTCGGAGCAGCCTCTTTTTTCTTCCTGTAAACGGTAATGGCTGCGTCCGGACATATGACCGCACAGTTTGCACAGCCGATGCATTCCTCTGGGTCAGCCAGATAGGCATAATGGAGACCGTATTTGTTTGTATCTGATGTGTTCAAGGCCAAACAGTCTGTAGGGCAGTGGATCACACAGAGATTGCAGCCCTTGCAGGTGTCCACAGATATCTCAACATAACCCTTTTGAGGCATCCTGACCTCCGTTCGTATTTTTTTGACTCAACTTCTGGTTGCGTGCTTTTTCGTTCAGCAAATGCATTGCGTGACTCTCTATCATACCATTTTCATGGAATTTTTCGGACAATACAGAAATGAGGGGCAACTCTCAGGAACACTTGTAAAGCGAATATGAACAGCAATTATTTATATATTATTTCTGTATTTATAAATATTATTTTTCACGCATTCAAACGGCTAAACTTAATATTTATAACCAGTCTGTCATTGCGGGCGGAGCCTCGTTGCGAACGTAGTGAAGCCATGTTGCGAACGTAGTGAAGCAAACCCATATAATGAAAGAGATTGCTTCGTCATTCATTCCTCGCAACGACAGAATCGCCACCCTTCGCTCACGATGACAACCTCGTCTCACTCCTCGTGACGACAGTCACAGCTCAAACGAAAGAACCCGGTGGGAATGGCACTGGATGTTCACAGCAGCCGGCATGGAGGCGATGTGGCAGGGGAAAGATTCCACATGAACAGCCAAGGCTGTGCATCTTCCTCCCATGCCTTGAGGGCCTATTCCCAAATTATTGATTCGCTCGAGCAGATTTTTCTCCATGTCTTCGTAGAAGGGATCGAGATTGTGAGAGCCCAGTGGTCTTCTCAAGAGAGCTTTCTTTGCCAGCAGGGCAGAGTACTCAAAATTTCCTCCCACACCCACACCCACGATAATCGGCGGGCAGGGATTGGATCCGGCCTTATCCACTGTCTCCACCACAAAATCTTCGATTCCCTGCTGTCCTGCTGCCGGCGCAAACATCCGGACAGCGCTCATGTTCTCCGCCCCCCCTCCTTTGGCGATAAAGGTCACCCTGAACACATCCCCAGGGACCACTTCCCAGTGAATGTATGCCGGTGTGTTGTCTCCTGTATTTTTTCGACGGATGGGATCTTCGACCACGGATTTGCGCAGATAGCCTTCTTCATATCCTGCCCGAGTTCCTTCTGTGATTGCCTCTTGAAGACTTCCCAAGCCGTCATCTTTGTTCAACTCGACATCTTCTCCCAGCTCCACAAAGAAGACAGCCAGGCCAGTATCCTGACAGAGCCCCAGCTTTTCGTCCCTTGCAATCTGGGCGTTTTCTCTGATCTGCTTAAAGACTGATTTTCCTGCTGGAGACTCCTCCTTAGCTTCCATCTCTTTTATCACGTCCATGGTGTCATCTTGGAGTTCAAAATTGGCTTTCTGGACAACTTCTCTAACCTTGTCTCTGAGTTCAGACAGGTTTATGGTTTTCATAGAATACCTCCAAGTGAGTATAAAAGTGAGAAGAGGAACATGACGTATCAGTTTATGACTCCATTCAAGAGCTGTCAAGGAGAAAATGAAAAATGGCTTCTGAACCAGCTTGCCTGACTGATTCTTTAGCACGGAAATAAAGGTGTCGGTTATAATCAGTTGCGATTTTATTTTTTCGACTAAATAGTGTAGAAGTAAAGTTGGTGAAGAGTCGATTTGACAGGAAGGAGGCAACCATGGTCCATGAGCACAAATTGTTGATAAACGGAGAAAGAGTCGAGGCTAAGGACATCAGGGAGATTCAATCGCCCTATGACCAGAGCACTGTAGGAAAAGTCCATTTTGCGGATAAGATCCAAGTAGAGGAGGCTGTTGGCGCAGCACATATGGCATTCCAGAAGACCAAAAAACTTTCGAGCTATGACCGGGCCAGATTTTTAGAGGATGTTTCTGGCCAGATAGAAAAGAATAAACAGGAACTGGCCAAATCCATCGCCCTTTGTGCGGGAAAACCCATAAAGTCTTCACGCGCAGAAGTGGATCGGGCAGTCAATACGTTCGCCATCGCGGCTGAGGAAGCCAAAAGAATGACTGGCGAGATCGTTCCTCTGGATTTGAGTCCTCAGACAGCCGACCGATGGGGACTGATCAGACGGTTCCCCCTGGGGCCTGTTGCTGGGATCACTCCCTTTAACTTTCCGCTGAATCTTGTGGCCCATAAGGTTGCTCCGGCTATGGCGTCGGGAAACACCGTTCTGCTGAGGCCTGCTACCCAGGTGTCGATAACCTCTGGACTGCTCAGTGGGATGATCGACGGGACGGATTATCCTGCAGGGAGTTTTAATTTCGTTCCCTGTGGATACGAGGCTGCAGATGTCCTCCTCGACGATGACCGCATCAAGAAGATCACCTTCACAGGAAGTCCGGATATCGGTTGGGAACTGAAGAAGAGAGCTCACAAGAAGAAGGTGACGCTTGAGCTCGGTGGAAACGCGGCTGTGGTCATCGAACCCGATGCCAACATGGATTTTGCACTGCCTAGAACCGTTTTGGGGTCTTATGCCTATTCTGGCCAGGTGTGTATTTCTATCCAGCGAATCTTTTTGCATGAAAAGATCTATGACAGGTTCATGGCCGATTTTTTGGGTGCCACAAAAAAGCTCAAGATAGGAGATCCGATGGACGAAGAGACCGATGTCGGGCCGATGATCAACCTGGATGCAGCCAAGCAAACAGAGCAGTGGATTCAGGAAGCTCTGGAGAATGGAGCGTATCTGGTCTGCGGAGGAAGGAGAGACGGGGCTGTGTATGAACCGACGATTCTGGAAAAAGTGAAGCCTGAGCTTCGGATCTCGTGGTTCGAGGCCTTTGCCCCTGTGGTTGTTGTGTATCCCTATAAGGATTTTGAGGAAGCCCTTAAAGGGGTCAACAATTCCATTTATGGACTGCAGGCAGGGATTTTCACCAATGATTTGAAGAAGGCTTTTCGGGCTTATGAGGTGCTGGATGTGGGAGGCGTAATCCTCAACGACATCCCCACCTTCCGGATCGACCATATGCCCTACGGAGGGATCAAGGAGTCTGGATTCGGCCGTGAGGGGCTCAAGTATGCAATTGAAGAGATGACCGAGCTGAAGCTCCTGGCGGTTAACCTTAATGTCTGAATGGATCGGATTTCTGATTGACATAAACTGTCGATTTTAAATAAACTATTATGAACGCTAATTTCTGTGTCAACGTGAGGAGTGAAAGGACGCGGAGATCCATTGTTGCGAATGAAATGAAGCCTTGTTGCGAGCGTAGCGAAGCAAACCCTCGCTGGATGGCTGCGCTCCCTTTGGTCACTTGCCATGACGATGTAACATGACTTAACGCTTTTAGATTTACTTGGGAAGTAAGATAAACTGCTTGGAAAGGAAGATTTGAAGAAAAAATGAGTGAGTCTGACAAATCTAATAAAGAACGACGCCGTTTTCCGAGAATTGCTGCTCCTGTCTATTATCGAGTAGCCAAATCAGAAAACTTGAGGCAGCGGGTTTCGGATATCAGTGTGGGAGGCGTTCGCATATACAGCGATGAGCGCTATGAAATAGGCCAGAGACTCGAGCTGGAATTGTTTTTTCCGAACGATGTTTCAGGAAAAGGCATTGCCCGCGTCGTGTGGATCAAAGCGCTGCCACCGGGCGCAGGGCCGGCTTATGACGTTGGACTCGAGTTCTTGGAGCTTCCGGATGAAACCATCAAGAGACTACTGGCTGCCTTAAAAGAAAAAACCTCCCCTTAATTCCCGGATCCTTAATTCCGGGACAGTATACGTGATTACTTAATTATCTCATTCAGAGAATGTCCTCTAATAATCCTATTCATATAATGAATTTGAGAAAAATAGATTTGGGGAGCGTCTTTTGGTTGACGTGCTATTTCTGAATTTGCTCTTTCAGTTGATCGATGATCCGAGCGTCCACCCAATATATATCGCCCAATCCATTCTGAGGTGAATTCCAAGTCTTTTGTATGGCCTCATAACTCAATGGGAAATCAAGGCCTCTGTCTTTTGTCCGCCGGCTGGTTAAAAAAAGATACCGACCGCATGGCGAGAGCATCTGACAGTTTTCTCCAGAATCGGAATTGACCGATTTCCCCATGTTGATCAGAGGTCCCCATGTGCCTGCCGAGCTTCGAAAGGATATATACAAATCAGGACCTCCAAAATTTTTTTCAGCACGGACAGTGGAAACAATGATATAGCTCTCATCCGGTGCGATAAAAGCATCTCCCTCAAAATCGGGGCTGTTGATAGGTTCTGGCAAAGGCACCGCCTCCACATACTTTCCATCCACAAGCTCAGCCTTCCAGATGTCAGACGCTCCTAATCCTCCCTCTCTCCGAGACTGGAAGTAAAAAGTTCCGTCCTCTGTCAGAGAGGGATAAAATTCATGGGTGTCGCTGTTTATGGGCGGCCCCATATTGACTGGATCGGACCACCCTGTCTCTGTCCGGTCTACATACCAGATGTCATAGTCTTCCTCTGGCTCGCCACTCCCTGAGCGCGGGCGGTTGGAGCAGAAATAAATCCTCTTCCCATCTGCTGTGACAAAGGGATCCACCCCTCCGTGGCGACCGGAGAAAGGGGCGATCTCGGGCTTGGTCCAGCGCCTGTTCACCTCTCTTAACATCAACATTGCCCATTTCATAGAACCGATAGTCACAGATCCGATGACTTCCTTCCCGCCCGGGAAAAATACGGCGTTAAGTTCGGGCATCTCGGTGGACATGATTCCAGGAGCGAAAAGTTCAGCCTCGAGTCCTGGCGGGGATTGACCCAAATATTCGCCTTCAAGAACCGGATAGTCATCCTGTGCAGCACAATGTGTCAAAAAAATCATTCCCGAAATAACTGCTAAAGTGAAAAATTTATTTTTCATTCATTGCCTCCTCCTCGATCTCGATCGGAATTTCGACTTCTTCGCCCCAGATATGCTTGGCGAACCACTGCCAGTTATGCCACTGGGCCGCGATATGCCGTGCCCGAAATCCTTGTACACGATCAGCTTAACCTCAACTGTGAAGATGCCGATGTTTCGTTCAAAGATAGCGAAGTAATCGGTCATTTTCCAGTGTTCAGTGCGGGCTTATAAACAAGCTTTGACTGCTTTTTTGTAAATTTCCCGTACTTCCTGCATCGCCTTTTTTTCATGGTTAGATTCATGCCTCGATATACTGTCCCCAAATTCTCGTCCCCGAATTATGAATTATGAGTAGGGAGCGGTGTAGTAGGAGAGCTGGCCGGCCTGAAACGCAACTTTGAGCCATGCATGGCTGGCGATAAAGAGCTGATAAACCACGAACGTGATCAAGATCGCAGCCGCACTGGAAAAAGGAATCACGGACCTCAATCCCCAATAGACCACAGCCACTGTAACGCCTGTCAGAACAAGAAGATAATACAAAACCAAAGTACCTCCCAGCCTCTTGAAGACAAACCCAATGCTCTGAAACAGGGAGCGGAACACATAGCGGCTGTCCTCCGTCACTATCCTGATCCGCGCATAATCCTGGATCATGTTGATGAAGAAAATAAAAAACAAAGCGACCGCCACTTCAACTAAAAACACATAGAACACGAGCTGTTCGTTGACCCCTCTTCGTGTTAAAGCGCTGCCTATCTGGTACAGGATGAGCATCAACACAAAAAGGATAAACCACAGGATCAGAGAGTAAATGAACAGCCGGAAAAAACGTCCGAAGAATTTTCCGCACCCCTGAAAAAAGCGCTGCAAAAAAGCGACCTTTTGGGTCTCGACAAGACTGTGAAGAATCCCACCATACAGAAAAATCGAAAACAAAATATACACACACACAAGAATCAGGGCCACGCTTCGGATAGTACCAAAGGCCTGTCCATGGTAGGTCAAAAACTCGAATACAAAATGGTAATTCACTTTTGACACCATGCCCTCTGAGATGGCACTGTGACTCATGGCTTCCATCAGCCTGTTATGAAGAGGATAGAAAATGAAAATTCCGAAAAGAAAATTAAAGAACCACAAGAGCAGAACAATTTTGGGCCGGATTGTGGCTTCTCTGACTCCATGACCATAGCTTTTTAACGCTTTCACTTCATCCTCCTTCGATCAAAACGAAAAAAGAGACAGAATATTCTGGAACTGAAACATCAATCTGAGAGCATGCTTCCACACTGGGAGTTTATTCGGCTTCATCAGCCTCGAGTTGTTGGTAAAGTTAATATCGAGCAGAACCTTATACTCTGGATCGACTTGGGCAGATTCGAGCTTGTATGGCCTAAAGTAAACATACCTTTTCCATCTCTCCCTGCCGTCCCACTTTTCCATGACCTCCTCACCCTCATCGAACCGGATGAGAATCTCCTGAGGGAAAATCAGCTCTCCTTTCCTGAGCACCATCACTTCGTTCCTGTAAATTTTTTCTTTGTCCTGATTGTTCGCTTCCTGCTTATCCTTATCCGCGCCTTTTTCTTCTTGCTCGCCTTTTTCAGCCTTCTGCCCTTCAGCTCGTAGCTCATCGTCAAAGATTCCCTCTGGATCTTCGATCTCTTCAGATCGAATCCGTCCGATGGCATAATCCAGTTTATTCGGGCTTTTGAGGAATTGATCGAAAAACCAGCTCAAATCCTGGCCGCTCACTTCCTCAGCCACCGCCACAAAATCCTCTGATGTGGGATGTTTGAATTTCCACCTCTCGAAGTATGTCCTCATGATGTCAGCCATCACGTTTTCCCCCAGATAATTCTCCAATGTCAGGAGCATCAGCGCAGCCTTGGCATAGGTGTTCATTCCATAACTCCCGCCGCTGTAAAACTCCCAGGAATTCTTGAGAATAGGGTCTAACCGGCTGCTTGCCATGACCGGAGCTCTCTGATAGACAAGATCCCCTATTTTCAAGCCTCCCCAGTTGATCATGGATCGATCTTCCCCATAGTATTTGGCCATAGCTTTGATCTCGGAATAGGTGTTGATCCCTTCGTCCAGCCAGGCCTCCTCGAACTCGTTCGAGCCTACCATCCCATACCAGTAGCCGTGACCGAACTCATGAATGGTGACCATCTCTGTCATATATATTCCTTTGGGTAGCCACCACATCGTCCCTCCGGTAAACAGAGTAGGGTATTCCATGCCACCTGCCCCTGTTGCTTTGGGAGCAGGATCCACAAGGGTGATGGTCTGGTAGGGATAGGCGCCGTAACTCTGGCTGTAGAATTCGATCCCGTTTTTGAGCGCGCTCAGGTATCTCTCTTTATGGTTCAAATGCATTCGGTGGATGAGAAGGATCATCTCTGTGTCCACATGCGGATTCTCCATCCTGAAGGGCTCCCTGAATTCCACAAAATCTGGACAGGCTGTCCACGCAAACTCATGGATATCCTCCTGGTAGTGAGTGTAGGTTTTTGTGCCGTCGCTGTTGGATGTCTCTTTGATTCTCTTCCCCGTCGCTCCAATGACATACTCTTCGGGCACTGTGATTTCGACCTCATACACTCCATAGTCGGCAAAAAATTCTGTATTGTTATGATACTGATGGCAGTTCCATTCTCCCTTCCAGAACACTCCGATCTTCGGAAACCACTGGGCAACCATGAAAAAGTCCTCGTAAAACCCGGAGCGGGCAAAGACTTTGGGAAGCTTGGAGTAAAAATCGATCTCCAGCGTTACTGTCTGTTGAGGAAGGACCGGCTCAGGGAGTTCCACTCTCATCACAGTCTGGTCATATTCATTTCCATCGTCGGGTTGGATGTATTCTATCTCGCCGGTAAGGGCCGGTCCGCCTGCCACAGCAAATCTTTCAATGTTGATGTAGCCCCAATTTTTCTTATCCAGTTTGAAACCCCGATGGGCCCCACCGCTCTCTGTGATGAATGTCGTCTTGTTGTTTTTGAAAGCATTGAGATAGAGATGGAATTGAAGCTCCTCCACAGGTCGATCCGAATTGTTGAGCCAGGTAAGGACCTCTTGTCCTGAGACTGCTTTTTCATCTGGGAGCAGCTTGGCTTTGATTTTGTAGTTCACGATGTGTTCGCTCATACTGGCTGAGGCAAGCTGGCCCAGAAAAAGAAGAGAGATTAAAACAGGAATGATGGATTTTTTCATACTCCGACTCCTTTTACTTATAATACGGCTAGATAACATAAAAGGTTCAACATTAATTCAGGGACACCCCTTTGTCTTTTTCGGGTTGCAATCGACTCTATCCCGGATAATGAAGTGAGAGACTCTGGCCAGTTTAGGGGCTAGAGCTTTCTCAGGAAGCACTTTCATGCAACCGAGAACAGCTCGTACAATCGATTTTTGATACAGCCAAAGAGCACTAAGAATCATTCGAAGATGATTTGGCCTCTTGGTCTTATAGACCTTGGTGCCTTCCTCATCCAGGATTTCCAGATAAGTGTTGTTCGAGTGGAGATCCAAACCCATACAATATCTCATGTGATAACCTTCTTGCTTGAGAAAATACTTCATATGCTTATGATTTTGAAGAAACTCTTTGCCTTCTGGATGATTATCAGTATACGCAATCACCGAGTTCCGGGGATAGAAAACACGTTATAGCCAAATCATTAAGTAATCGCGTATACTATCCCCAATTTATTGATCAAGGATATCTATGAAACGTTCGACAGTGACCGGAGCACTTCCCTCGAAATGGTTATTGATGTTTACGAAAGTTGTAATGCTGCGCTTACGATTGGCTCGGACTATTTGTGCTGCTGCCTTTAGCCCTTTGGGCTTTGGGGAGACAACTTGATTCCAGAGCCCCCCTGTTTCTGTCTCGATCTCAAGTCGATCACCCCCATGAAGGCGAACGATGCAGAAATCAGCCGTTGCGGGGTCGAATTTATTGAAGATATCTCCGATAGGCGGCATGTAATAGCCTTCTAAATACACAAAGCCCAGGGTATGTTCTTCAAGAAACTTAAAAAAGGCAGGGGAGAGGTAATTTGGATTGCGAATCTCGATGGCATACTGGTAATCCTTTGGTGCCCTCAACATAAACTCGTGAAATCGATCAAAAAACACGTCTTTTGTGGGCATCTTTTTTTTATTGAGATATTCGAACTGGAACATGATGGGTCCCAGTTTTTTCCCCATCAAAGTTAACCGCTCAAGAAATCTCTCAAGAAGCTCGGGATTCAGGAAATATGTGTTTGCCTTCCCTGCGTACTCTGCGTATTTTCGGGGCTGTTTGGAATAGAGATGAGTCAAGGTTAAAGAATTCGGAGCCTTCACTGTGAATACGAAATCATCGGGAACGCTGTCAGTGTAGGTTTTGACCGTGCTGATATCGGGAAGCTTGACTCCTCCGGGAAAGAGACTCCAGAACCATTGATCGATCTCCACAGAGTCTAGGTGACGGGCATAATCGACAAGGTAATCATCAGGTTTATAGTTTTTGGACAGATCATAGAAAAGTCCTTTCCAAGAATCGAATTTCCAGGAGCAGGTGCCAATACGCAGATACGTCTGGTATTCCCTCGGAATCTTTACCTTCATAGCCTGACTCTTTCTCTCTCTATCTTTCAACTTATAGCAGAGGAACGTCAGAAATTCAAACTCGACAGTTTCCGTTAAAGCAGCCACCCGAAATTGCCGATAGAACTACCAATGTGCACATTCCAGCGTCATTATGGGCACCCAAAGAGTGCGCGGCAGTCTCTAGGTAACATATTGAGATGGCCACGCTTCGCTCGCCATAACATTTTCTATCGGCGATTCTGGGATCCATTTGCATCTTGACAGTCAATTCATTTATGATTTTTCCGTGGACATTCCATGCTGAAAATCATACTCATTCTAATCGCAGCCTACATTCTTTATGAAATTATCGAACACGCTGTTCTGCCTTTAGTCTGGCTGATCACCAACCAACAAAAAGAATCACCCACTGGAGAATCGGGAATGATCGGATCAGAGGCTGAAGTCAAAGAATGGGAAGGCAATAAGGGTAGAGTTTTTGTTCACGGCGAACTGTGGCGGGCTGAAAGCAATGTCCCCTTAGCTATGGGTGATACAGTGCGAATCCAATCTGTTAAGGGATTGACGTTGATCGTTGAACCTGTACAGGAATGACTTCATTCGAAACTGAAAAGCGATCGAAATTTTTGATCATTCTGAAGTGCCTGAAAAGCCGGGTAGATCTGAAGAAAATAAGGATCATGATATCCAGATTCAAGAACTTGCTTTAAAGTATCTATGGCTTCATCGCCTCTCCCTTCCAGGGCATAGACTTCAGCAAGATAGACGTACGCTCCTTGATCTTTGAATCCCAAGGAATGAGCCTGCCTTAAATACTCGGCAACCTCATCGGTTTTCCCTGCTGCCATCTCGAGTTTTGCCATCATAAGAGGAATCCATGCAGCATCCCACCTCTCTCCTACTTTCTCCTTAAGATCTTTGATCCCTTCCTCAGCGATTTTTTTTGCAGCTTCTGAATCACCCGATTCCCGCAAAGCCAGAGCCAGGTCAAAACAGGAAGTCGGATAATGACCCTGCATT
>Ga0209636_10006763_pt1 | contig 11715 bp, 12 predicted proteins | sample DeeMarSWOR152_54_FD_187464 | JGI IMG/M metagenome (GOLD analysis project Ga0209636, IMG submission 187464) | Marine sediment microbial communities from White Oak River estuary, North Carolina - WOR-1-52-54 (SPAdes) (version 2) | ecosystem: Environmental > Aquatic > Marine > Intertidal zone >... | reverse complement strand
TCTTGAAGGCAAATGGGTTCAAGCCTTTCCATATTTTGGAGCTGAACGGCGAGGCGCTCCAGTAAAAGCCTTCGCGAGAATAAGCGATGAATCAATACTTTTGCACAGCCAAATCTACAACCCCGACTACATAATAGTGCTGGACCCCCATCTTTACAAACTTTTCGATGTAACTGAGGGTTTGAAAAAAAACGGAATAATCGTTATGAATACAACCCAAAAGCCCGAGGAAATGAGAATAGAAAATTCACGAATTGCCACCGTTGACGCGACCGGAATTGCCCTTAAACTTAATTTACTTGTGGCAGGATTACCAGTTGTTAACACTCCAATTCTAGGAGCCTTCGCTAAAGCAACAGGTGAAGTTAAGTTGGAGAGTGTTTTGAAAGCCATTACGAAAACATGGTCTGGGAGTGCCGGAGAGAAAAACGCTAAGGCTGCGGAATTCGCCTACGAATCTTTGGTTAAAGGATGGCGATGTTGATGAGTTCTATCCCCAGCACTCGCAAGGAGATGCCCATTACCGCTTTGTCTTCTCCAACAGTTGGAGTGAGCAAAACTGGGTTTTGGCGAACTTTTCGTCCTGAAGTCGACTATTCAAAATGCACGCAATGCACTCTTTGCTGGATCTACTGCCCAGACGCAGCCATAGCACGTCAAGAAGACGATTCCCCAAAAATAGATTACGACTACTGTAAAGGCTGTGGGATATGTGCCAACGAGTGTCCAGTTGAAGCGATAACCATGCAACGGGAAGGAGAATAAATGGCACAAACAGTAGTTGACACGGCAAACCACATCGTTGCAATCGCTACAAAGGCTGCGAGGGTTCAAGTCATCGCTGCCTATCCAATAACTCCACAAACATCAATAGTCGAGAGAATAGCCGAACTAGTTGAGAGCGGAGAACTAGATGCAGAGTACATTCGTGTGGAATCCGAACACAGCGCCATGGCAGCGTGTATAGGCGCAGCGGCCGGAGGGGTCAGAACCTTTACCGCGACTGCAGCCCACGGGTTAGTGCTTATGCATGAGGCTCTACATTGGGCTGCTGGTTCACGATTGCCTATCGTAATGCCTGTCGTTAATCGGTCTTTAGGACCGGGGTGGAATATATGGGCTGACACCACTGATTCTATGTCTCAGCGAGATACTGGATGGATCCAGTTTTATTGTGCTGACAACCAAGAAGTGTTTGATACTATAATTCAAGCCTACAAGCTCTGCGAGAATGAACAAGTCCTTTTGCCGGCCATGATCTGTCTTGAAGCCTTCATTCTATCACATACGTATATGCCTGTAAAAATTCCAGACCAAGAAAAGATTGATGATTTTCTACCACCTTACAAGCCTGGATGGGTCTTAGACATCAACAACCCGCTCTCACATGGGAACATAGTTTCGCCAGATTGGTATATGGAGTTTCGCTACATGATGGAGGAAGCCATGGAAAACGCTAAGCGGCTTATCCCAGAAATCGACCAAGAATATAGCGAATACTTCGGCTTTGAACGCCGTGGATTAATTGAAAAGTACAAATGTGAAGACGCGGATCTGCTGTTGCTGACGATGGGAACCATTGGAAGCGAAGCTAAAGTGGCAGTGGACAACCTGCGCAAGGAAGGCTTGAAGGTAGGGTCAGCGAGAGTTCGGGTTTTCCGTCCTTTTCCGAAAGAAGAAATCAGAAATCTTGCAGAGAACGTACAAATGTTTTCGGTCATAGACCGGGGGATATCCTTTGGAATGGAGGGTTTTCTTGCCGAAGAAATCAAGGCATCGCTTTGCAATCAGAAAGACCGGCCGTTAATTGCAGGTTTTGTCGCAGGTTTAGGAGGAAGGGATGTAACGTTCAAGACCGTCGAAAAAATCGCTGAGAAATCATCGAAATGGATGCGCGCAGGGAGAGTTGAAAAGGAAACCGTGTGGGTTGATTTAAGGGAGTGAAAATGATGGTGTCAATAAAGGAACTGTCGAAAGAGGAGTATTTGCTCAAAGGACACATTGCATGTGCTGGTTGCGGTCCGGCTATCGCGCTTCGTCTACTCTTCAAGGCTCTGGGAAATAAGGTAATCTTGGTTATTCCAGCCTGTTGCTCATCAGTTATTCCAGGGCCTTTCCCATATACTTCTTTTGCCGTGCCTGTCCAAAATATGTTATTTGAAGCGACTGGTGCTACGGCGTCCGGGGTTGTTGCAGCTTTGCGTAGACGAGGTGTTAAGGATGTAACGGTTGTTGGCTGGGCTGGTGATGGTGGGACCTTCGACATTGGTATACAAGCTTTATCTGGTGCAGCTGAAAGGGAGACAGACTTCATTTACATTTGTTACGACAATGAAGCCTACGGCAATACTGGCATACAGCGGAGTGGCGCGACCCCTTATGGGGCGTGGACCACTACAACTCCGACAGGGAAAAAGGAGCGGAAAAAGGACTTGGCATTCATTATTGCTGCCCACAGAATACCGTATGTTGCGACGGCTTGTCCTTCATATCCAATGGACTTTATAAAAAAGCTTAGAAAAGCCAAGGAGATTGAAGGCACGAAATTCATTCACATACTGGCACCGTGCACAACTGCGTGGCGTTACGATACTAGCAAAACTGTGGAGATTGGGCGACTTGCAGTTCAAACTGGTATGTGGGCACTTTTTGAGATTGAGTATGGCAAGTTTCAGCTTAATCCTCCAAGCAGCAGATTAATTGACAAGGCAAAACGAAAACCAGTCAAAACATATTTAACCTCGCAGGGCAGGTTCAGAAAACTAAGTGAAGATGACGTTAAGAAAATTCAGAAGTGGGTAGATGAAGACTGGGAACGATACCACAAACTATCATCAAACAGTGTGTCTGACTTGGGACTGTACGGAAAGATATAAGCGCCTCAAGATTTACCCTATAATCTACATTGCAACATCATCCGCTATCAGTTGACTCAAAGGAAGGTATAATATGACAGAAAAAAAGCCAGAAGAGAAATCGGCAGAAAAAGCTGTTAAAGAGGAAAAAACAACGAAAGCACCACAGACTCAACAAGTCCGTGAAAACACAGTGTTTGTCGGCAGCAAACCAGTGATGAACTACGTGATTGCATGCCTAACCTCCTTTAATTCCGGCCCCCCAAAAGTTGTTTTGAAGGCTAGGGGACGAGCAATCAGCAGAGCCGTCGACGCAGTCGAATTGTTGAGACGAGTCTTCCTGAAAGACCTACGACTACAAGGCATCTCTATAGGCACGGAGCAAGTCACTGGGAGAGAGGGCCAAACAAGAAGTGTTTCAACGATTGAGTTAAGAGTAGCCAAACCATAAGGGCCGCTAATCCTCTAGACATCAGGACAAAGCTAACAGCAAAAGTCTGCTATCTCATATCATAAACCTGTTCTACATTGACTTCGAAGAAGCAGTGCAGATAGTTATATAAAACTGTCTTTTCTAATCGTTAGTCTCCAAAGGTGAAGCAAAATGAGTGCTTATCCCAAAATACTTGTTACTCCACCAGGCCCTAAAGCCAGAGAACTTGTCAAAAAAGATGAGAACGTAATCTCGCCTTCCTTTGTGCGGTTCTATCCGCTTGTTGTCGAGTACGGAAGGGGTTGTATAGTAAGAGATGTGGACGGAAACGAATACATAGACTTCAACTCAGGTCTGGTGTGTCTAAATGTCGGTCATAATCATCCTAAGGTCGTTGCAGCCATAAAAAATCAATGCGACCGTTTCTTGCATTATTCGAACACTGACTTTTTTTATGCTGAAGTTGTTAACCTTGCGGAAAAACTTGTTGAAATTGCGCCTGGAGGCTTTGATAAAAAGGTTTATTTTGGCAACAGTGGTGCTGAGTCAGTTGAGGCAGCCGTCAAGCTTGCAAAATGGCACACTCGTAAACAGTTATTTGTCGGCTTCGTAAGCGCCTTTCATGGACGCACAGTCGGAGCCTTATCCTTTACAGCAAGCAAACTCACTCAAAGGCGATATTTCTCTCCCTTAATGCCAGGCGTCACTCATGTGCCATACCCATACTGTTACCGTTGTCCCTTCAAACTAACCTATCCAGACTGCCACTACTGGTGCATAGACTTTATCGACGAATTTGCCTTACAGAAATATGTGCCTCCTGAGGAAGTTGCGGCAATACTGTTTGAGCCAATTCAAGGCGAAGGCGGATATGTTGTTCCACCACCGGGATACTTCCAACGGCTGAAGAAGCTTGCTGACAAGTATGGTATACTGCTTATAGACGATGAAGTGCAAGCCGGCATGGGTAGAACTGGAAAATGGTTTGCGATTGAACACTGGGGCGTTGAGCCGGACATTTTGTGTAGTGCGAAGGCATTAGCTTCTGGACTGCCATTAGGGGCAACTATTGCTAAAGCAAAGGTTATGGATTGGGTTGGCGGCTCTCATGCAAGCACCTTCGGTGGCAACCCTCTCTCATGCGTTGCGGCAAACGCGGTTATTGATGTCATAAGAGAAGAAAGGCTTCTGGAAAACGCAACCATGCAAGGCGCTTACATTATGAAGCGGCTGCAAGAATTGAAGGAGCAAAGCGAAATTGTAGGTGATGTGAGAGGCAAAGGCTTGATGATAGGCATGGAAATCGTGGAAAACAAGGAAACCAAGAAGCCAGCACCTAAGAAGGCTACGGAAATCATGATGCGCTCGTGGAAACGCGGAGTCGCCGTCATCACATGTGGAGTTTCAGCAATCAGAATCGCGCCACCACTTAACATTACCAAAGAACTCGTTGATGCAGCATTAGAAATAATTGAAGACATAGTAAGAGAAGTTGAAAAAGAAGAGTAAGCCCAACAGCGTGTTTACATGGAAATCCGAAGACTAACAATAAACGACTACGAAGAAATGGTTGACCTTTGGTCTAGGGCGGAACTACCGTTTAAACCAAAGGGGAGAGACAGCAGAGAAGCAATAGCAGTTCAGATGAAGGCAAACTCTGGCTTCTTTCTTGGAGCCTTTGAAGACAGCAATCTTGTCGGCGTAGTTGTTTTGAGCTGTGACATACGAAAAGGCTGGATAAACCGCTTGGCTGTAGACCCAGATTATAGGCATCGTGGAATCGCTAAGGCTTTAATTGCTGAATCCGAAAGAACACTCAGAAAGCACGGCATTAGAATTTTCTGCGTCCTGATTGAAGATTACAATCCTATATCGAAAAAGCTGTTTGAAGAATGTGGCTACGTTGAGCATCATGATATAACATATTTTAGCAAAAGGGACAGCGACGAGGTTTAGCCTGCTTTTCTGCATACTAACAGAAAATGTTCAGAACTGCCGACAACTGATGGATGCGTGCATGTTTTAAGCAGAATTTCCATCCATATTTTCCATTTCTCCCCGTCTTTGAAAAGCCTGTTTGTTTCCTTTTCATGATGTGAAGAGAGTCCTTCTAAGCCAGCCGTCTCCAACATTTCCACATCTTGCTTCTCAAAAAGGCTACGTAATTCCTCTGGCAAAAACCAATGCGCCGCCGTGAAGCCTTTCCCTTGCATACCAGGAATATAGTCGCCAACCTCCAAATGATGTTTTGCATATCGCATTTCATGTGGAAACTCAACGAGTATGGTTCTTAGCAGACCAATGCGGCTAATGACTGAAACAAAGATTGGTGCTTCTTTTTTCGCAACGCGTACAAGTTCCTTAGCAGCATTTTCCCTTTGCTCGGCGTTTAACAAGTGGCATAGAGGCGCGCCTAGACATAATACTGCGTCAAATGCGTCGTCGGCAAACATGGACAAGTCTTCGACAGAGCCTTGCACAAACTGCTTGACTTTTCTTAGAACACCAGCGCGCCTTGTTTTCTTTTTTGCGAGTTCTAGCATGTCTGGAACAAAGTCTAATAAGACGACATCGTAGCCTCTCTTTGCCAATTCAATTGTGTATCTGCCGGGTCCACCGCCAGCATCGAGAACTAGGCCGTGTTTCGGTAAGTACTTTTCAAGAAAATGCATAGTAACGACAAACTCGATTTTGTGATATGGGTCTCTCTGTAAACGTCGCCATTCACCACGAGCTACTTTTGTAAACCATTCCTTAACCATTTCTCCGATTTGTTTTTCATCAATTCCCATTTCATCACACATCAACCTCTTTCATTGAGCTAAGATATATGAGTTGCCAAAACGGAAAACCAGCTCACGAAAATAAAAAGCCACTGGAATAACTGATGCGACAGTAAGGATCGGCATGAGAAGGAATAGTAATTCTGGAGATTAGCGATCCAAGTAAACGTTTTACAGGATTTTCTGCGGCACCGTAACTTCTAAAAGTCATGCGGCTTTGCTATGACTTCCCTTATTTTCAAGTCGAAAAACCTTGATGCATTTGAAGGGCGTATTCGAAGCGCCGTGTCTGCCCCTCTGCCCGTACCAGCGATGGTAACAATGTCTTTGTCAGCTGGAATCAAACCAGCGTCCATTGCCATCAAAGCGATTTCTACACATACTTTTGCTCCTTCCCCCATAAGTCTGAGAGTATTAGCGATTAATTCTAAGGGCTGAATTGTGCCAAAATCTTTACGAATTGCTCGTTCCACGCTGCTTAAAGCGTGAACCCCTGTGAAGATCTTTGCCCCGTTTGCTAGAATTTCTCTTCTGTACTCATCTTCCAACTCGATTTTTCCGGGTTCGCGGAAACCAAAGCAATGTGTAACTATAACAATGTTGCGTCCTTTGAAGATTTTGGATGCTTTTACACCTGTTTCACCGGTTGTTGAAGCAATGACTACATGCCTTATTCCTTCTTTTTCTACATAATCTTTCACAATCCTCAATAAAGCATCCGTGTTCTGTTTACCTGCTTCCTCAAAATAGAAAACCTTTCTTCCAACTGCACTCATGAATTGTCACCGGTTCATAAAATCCTGAGCTTTTACTTATTAATTTTAATGGGTCGTTACTTCTTAAGCAGCTTTCTTCTTAATGGTTTTCTTTTTAGTTCTGTGCCGCATACTTCGCATCTATTATGCTTGTAATCTGCTGGGTACCTCTTATGGCATGCCGGGCAGTATCTTATCCACTGTAGACGAAAGCGAATGCCGAAGGTAGCTAGCGAAGTGAATTTTATGTTCATTTGGTTTGCGACGTTTTGTATTGAGTAATCATCTGTTGCAATTGATGGAGAGTAACCTCTTGTCTTAAGTTCAAGAGCCAATGCTAGGACCTGCAAGTCTGCTTCTGACAGGAAAAAGGCATCTCCGACAAGCTTTGCAGATGCTTTTACTCTATTCGCGAAGATCTTTTTTGGTGTTCTAACTTTCAGCTTTCCGCTCTCTACTGCTGTTTTAAACCTAACCTGAACCATAGAGCTTCCAAATATCTCTTTTTTAACAGTTGGAACAGTGTATTGTTCTTCGCTTATTGAAAATGGGTCGAAACCAGCTACAAAGGCAGAAGTATCTAAAACTATAACCTTTCTTGCTGTCTTGTTCGTTAGGTTTCTCCTCCTAGTCCCCTGAAGACAAGTCTGCTTCTTAAGCGATGGTAAAAGTTTTCCCTAAACCTTATGAAAGAAGTTTCATGTTTGGAACGCGCAACAGTTAGACTAGTGTGTTTGGAATTTAGAATTTTGCGGTGTTGGCCATCAATCACCACAAGAGTTCTTCTCGGTGTAAGAACCTCAATTGTGAGGCTTGAGTCCACTGGGAAAACAATTGAACGAAAAACACTTAAAGCACATACGGGGGTCAGAACAAAACCATCTACATGAGGGTCTAAAACAGGTCCTCCAGCCGAAAGTGAATAACCAGTGGAGCCGGTTTGTGTGGCTATAATCAACCCGTCTGCTTGGCAGTCTAGAATCGGTTTACTATCCTTTATGATTCTGACATAAAGCAATTTAGCTGGCTCATCAGCTGTAATTAGTACTTCATTCAAGGCTTCTGGGAACTTCACGTCATCTGCGGTCACCGAAAGCTTCGTGCATTTTTCAAGGGTGAATTCTTTCTTTAAGCATTTGTCTACTGCCGTAAAGGCTTGTTTTGGTTCTACCTCTGTTAGAAAACCTCGAATACCCATGTTTATTGCTAGTATTGGTGGTTCAGGTTTTGGAATTGAGACACATGTTCTTAAAATTGTTCCGTCTCCGCCAATTGCGATTATAAAATCAGTTTTTATCCTTTCCAGAGGCACACTTTTTTCTTTTGCTTCCATTTTCTTCGCTAAGGTGTCTTCTACATATACCTCCAATCCTTTTGTTCTTAGATATTTGGCCAAATCTTGCGCAAGTTCTATGGCTTCTTTCCTGTCGAAACGCGCGATCAAACCGACACTCTTAAACAACGGCTTCACCTTTTCATCTATTTAGGACAATATCTTTCTTAATTATATATGGATGAAGATTAAAGTTCTTAGAAACCTGTCTTCCACTTGATCCTTCGGTTTTGTTTCCATTAAAATAGGGTTATCCAAGAGCACACCTTATTTTCGCAGCCTCTATAATGTGATTCCTTATTATTCTCATCTCCCTCGGCCAAAGAAAGTAGAACGTGTTGCGCGGGCGGTCGAGCGACTTCAAAGATTGGCGGATACTTCTTTGCCGTAGAAGCTTTCAAGAACATCATTGCATGGGGGAATTGATTCTAGGGCTGCTATTAGCACTTTCTTTTCAGCTGCTTCTGGTGACGGATTTGGAACACGATCCGTTAGAGCGCGTGATTTTTTTCCCAGCTCAAACCTTGTCGTTTCGAAACTTCAACTTATATATGGGTGTTGCTTAAAATTGCTGTGGATAACCGCAATAATAAGTTGGTGATTGTATGAGTAAGCCAGCTGGTGTTGGAAGCCTACGTGAAGGACGCTACATAATTGTGGATGGTGAACCATGCCGCATAGTTGACATAACTAAGTCAAAGCCTGGAAAACATGGTTCGGCCAAGGCAAGGATTGTGGCCATAGGCATTTTTGATGGTGCTAAAAGAAGCTTTGTTAAGCCTGTGGATGCAAACGTTGAAGTGCCGATGATCAATAAGAGAAGTGGACAAGTTTTCTCAGTCATGTCTTCCGGCGTTCAGATAATGGATTTAGAAACGTATGAGTATTTAGATGCACCTTTTCCCGAAGACGAAGATTTGAAGGCAAAACTTGTTCCAGGCGTTGAGATCGAATATTGGCGGATAATGGGCAGAGTCAAAATTCTTAGGACTAAATAGAATAAAATAAAGGGCCAATTGAAAGGGCCGAAGGAAAAACTTATGAGGGTCGTTTCTGAGGCCACAGTTGTTTTTCCATTAGTTGTCGTTGCTGTTTTGATGCGTGTTTAACTCCACCAATCCCAATCGAGTTGCCTAAACCCCAAATAAAGTATTGAAAGTATCACTCCCCAACTCAACGCCATGCCTGCCACTTCCAATATCAAGTTTTCCCTCAAGTAGCTCCAACTTGCCCAAGCACTTACTGCACACAGACCCACTAATAGGAGGGTGAACATGGCAAAATGGATTGCACGTTCTACCGTCAAGATGTTTCACCTGCTAGACTTGCTCTAAATAGTCAGCGCAGGTTACTGTTAAGATTTTTCATTAAAACTTATTTTGTCCTTCATTACTATATCTTTTGGAGCCGATGATGCAAAAAGAGCAATCTGACTTGTGAGGATAATGTAAACCCAGCGCTGAGGCTTCCAACTATTCTATTGGAATTTCGTGTTCATGTTTCCGGGGCAGGTGGATCTCCAAAATTCCCTTTTTGAAGCGTAGTTCCATTTTGTCCATGTATACGGGTAATGGGACGCGTGTTTGACAATAGAGTGTTTCAAATTCACCTTTATGGTGGGTTATCCCGAAATCGTCAAATCGTATTTTTCGTTTCATCTTCGCCAATATCTCGATAGTGTCTCCGCCTATGGATTTAACGCTTATTGTGTTCTCTTCTGCATAGGGTAAATCAACAGTAACTATCACTTCCGTCGGAGTCACCATTATGTTCCGTAGCGGTTCCATCGTGCAAGCTCTACGATCCCAACTTGGTTTCTCAATTAGCACCTCTCTAAATCTTTCAGTCCTCTCCTCTAGATTCTCAAAGTATTCGTTGATGATTTCGAAAATTGAACGCCTTTTTCTGGTTGACATTTCACCACTACCCTATGACACATACATTGGTATGTCATACTCTTGCGTTTTCTTCATCTTTGACATTTCTTGTTGAGTTCGCCTCATCACATCCCTAGCCCTCAACCGGATTTCCTCACCCTTCTCCAAAAGCTTCGAAATATCCACTTTTATTTCCGCAATATTTGCTAGTTCCTTCAACAATTCCGCTGCTGCCTCCGGGTCCGGATAGTTAAAGAAACACTGTGCAAGCAAAGCAATGGCTGGTATCCCTGAATTAGCGCAGTACTGCATCACAATTGCTTGAGGACCAACCATGTACCCTTCCTTCAATACTTGGACATCTTTATCTTGAACCGTTTTCAACATCTCTGGGCTAGACGCGGCAGCAAACACCTTTAACTGCTTAACATCTTGTCTGTCTTGAACGGGAATGCCGCTCATTGAAATCATTGTCTTAGCATTTTTGTTTCTTCCCCAATCAATTAAGGCATGCATTACAGGGTAGATTGTATCTGCTGATATGGCTGTTTCAGAGACAGCAAGAAGAACATTGTGGTTTCCAAAAACCCTTATTGGCGAATGGGGCAGTCCCTCATGCAAAACGATTAGAGGCGGCAGCAACCTTGAATCCATATATGCCACCTCGGTTAAGTTAAGCTCTGATATTAGATGTGAAGCTGCAATGACGCCAACCAATCCAACATCTGGAAAGCCGAAAAGCATGACAGCACCACGTGAAATCTCTTTTCTCTCTATAATCTTAACTTCTTGGCTCAATTTTAACCCTCAAACACCTTAAAGCTCAAGAGGTGTAAAAAGCTTATGGAACTTCAACTCCCAAAACTAAATATCTATTTAAAGGCGTAAACGACTTAGAATCTGGATGAAACCATGGCTTTAGAACGTCTAGGCTCTTCACTTCACGCAGCCTTAAGAAAGGTTTTCAGACTCTCTATTGTTGACGAGGCTGCAGTTAAAGAACTTGTGCGAGACATACAAAGGGCCCTGCTTCAAGCAGATGTAAACGTCAAACTTGTACTCGACATTTCTAAACGAATAGAAAACAGGGCATTAAAAGAAAAAGTTTCTCCAGGCATTTCAAGACGTGAACACGTAATAAAAGTCATTTATGAAGAGCTAACACGCTTTCTTGGAGAAAAACCAGTTCCAATAAAAATAGAGTCAGGGAAAAGGAAGACAATAATGCTTGTCGGCATCCAAGGGTCTGGAAAAACAACAGCCGCTGCTAAACTTGCAAGATACTTCCAGAAGAGAGGATTAAAACTTGGTTTGATATGTACCGACACATACCGCCCAGGCGCTTATGCACAACTCCAGCAACTCGCAAACAGAATAAACGTACCTGTATATGGAAACCCGAAGGCGAAAAACCCTGTTAAACTAGCCTCAGAAGGGCTGAAGCAATTCAGCAACAAGGACTTAGTAATTCTTGACACTGCCGGCCGCCACAAAGAAGAGCAAGAACTAATCAAAGAGATGAAGGTGCTTGAGAAAAAAATTGAACCAGACGAAATCATTCTGGTGATAGACGGAACAATTGGTCAACAAGCAATGGTTCAAGCAAAGGCTTTCAACGAAGCAACACCAATAGGGTCAATCCTCGTAACAAAACTAGACGGGTCAGCTAGAGGAGGCGG
>Ga0209636_10006762_pt1 | contig 11715 bp, 9 predicted proteins | sample DeeMarSWOR152_54_FD_187464 | JGI IMG/M metagenome (GOLD analysis project Ga0209636, IMG submission 187464) | Marine sediment microbial communities from White Oak River estuary, North Carolina - WOR-1-52-54 (SPAdes) (version 2) | ecosystem: Environmental > Aquatic > Marine > Intertidal zone >... | reverse complement strand
GGTACAAGGGCACGAGCGAGCCTGGCTGGTGGTTGGCCTTGATCATGCGGTAGCGCATCAACTAGAACAAAAGCAGCGCTTTGACGCTCGTTATCATTTGCTGGAAGAAACCGAGATGGGTGGTATTTACATCTTTACTTATGCTCTGTTTCAATAGGCTCAAGATCACAACTCCCTCCGTTGGGTGAGACCAAAGAGAGAATACCAAAAAGAGCGAGTTTATGAAGTGCATAAGGCAGGACCGCCGGGATATCATAGTGCTTTGTCTCATACTGGTTGCTGCTACGGCTCTCCGACTGGTCCGATTGGGGTATCAGAGCGAGTGGAATGATGAAGCCATCAGTGCCGTGATAGCAGGTGGGACTACACAACAGATTCTCACCAACCAATTTCACTCCCTTCATCCGCCTGGCTACTATCTGCTGCTGCACTTCTGGCGGGGCTGGTTTGGCGATACCGATTTTGCATTGCGATTGCCTTCGGCGTTGATGGGCATAGCCAGCATTATGAGTATGTACCTTCTGGGCCGATCTCTTTTCAAAAGGGAGACGGGCCTCTGGGCGGCTGCGATGACAGCCTTGATGCCCTTTCATCTCTTCTATTCACAAGAAATGCGTATGTACAGCCAGCTTTTCCTACTTTCCTCGTTGGCGGTTCTCTGCCAGGCGCGGTTATGGCAGGATAGAAGGAGCTTTTGGTGGCCGCTTTATCTGCTCGTCTCGCTGCTGGGACTGTACACCCATTATTTTTTCACTGTACTCATTGGCGTGCTGGGGCTTTACTTTATCCTGCGCCGGTGGCTTATCCACACAGGCCCACGCTGGAGGAATTTCTTTTTGACCCATGTAACAATGGCGATATTGTATTCACCCATTGTCCTCTGGCTTGGCGACCAAAGTTCGCAGTCGCGTGACTATTGGATCCAGGGAGTGAGTCTGGCTCACTTTCTGTCCATACCCCTGGCTTTCACTGTTGGCCACTTTCTAGAATCATTCTCTCTCCAGATTGGCTACGGGGTGGTCCTGATGGTATTCATTATTACTATGCTCCAGGCTGGACGTTCTGTGAAACAAAGAACACCTGACTCCTTCTCTCTGGTTCTGGTGTTGATGGCTTATTGGCTGCCAGTGTTAATTATCTTCGCTGTGTCTATCCTCTGGACTCCGCTAACCTTGCCGCGACTTATGATGGTTGCTGTGCCTGGTCTGTATTTGTTGATCGCCTGGGGGGCGACGATGCCTAAAGAGAAAGTAGTGAATATCGTGTTGATAGTACTTTTGATGTTCACTGGACTATTGGCCGACTACAATTGGTTATTCAACCCTCACTATAGTAAACCTCCGGCAAGAGAAGCGGCTCTTTTCTTGCAGGAGAGGGCTCTCCCCCAAGAGGTGATTGCCCATGCAAGCGACAGCGGGTTTCGCCTTTTCTATCGCTACAGCCCTCAACTTGACCATCGGTTCGTTTTGGAAGATAATGATAACCCACAAATCCGCCCCGAAATCTTCAGAATGATGGGAGGTGAGATCATCGCAGCCGATGATCCACTGACTGAAACCTTCTGGCTGGTGTTGCACCAGGATTTCGACGTCGAGATGCAGGAAGACCTGTTCCGCCGGTTTGACAAACGCTACACTCGGCTAGCCAGTTATACTGTAGGAGGCGTACGGATGTATCGCTATGGAGCATCCTCTAGGGGAGCCACTCAATGAAATCTTTCGCGAGCTTGGTAAGGGGTTGGAACCATCGGAGACCAAACGAGTTGTTGCATGAGTAAGGCCTGCAAGAGTGAGATGTGACTGAACAAAGGAGCATGCATGATGGACATCGCAGGAAGCAGAATCATGGTAATTGGCGGGGCTGGTCTGCTGGGATCCCACATCACGGATCAACTGACCGAAGAAGACGTGTCAGAGATTATCGTGTTCGACAACTTTGTACGCGGCACGCGCAACAATCTGGAGCAGGCTCTACAATGCCCTCGGGTAAAAGTCATTGAAGGGGATATTACCAACCTGGCGCAATTAAGGGAGGCCATGGAAGGCATTGACTATGTCTTTCATCTGGCTGCTTTGTGGCTTCATCAGTGTGTGGAGAACCCCCGCGATTGCCTGAAGGTGAATGTGGTCGGCACTTACAACGTGGTCGAAACCTGCCAGCAGATGGGGGTGAAAAAGGTGGTTTATTCCTCTTCGGCCTCCGTGTATGGTGATGCGGTTTCTATTCCCATGACCGAGGAGCACCCCTTCAACAATCGCACCCTATACGGGGCCAGCAAGATTGCCGGCGAGCAGTTCTTCCGCGCTTTCAACGAAATGTACGGGTTGAACTATGTCGGCCATCGCTACATGAACATCTATGGTCCTCGTATGGACTATCGGGGGGCCTATGTCAGCGTGATCATGAAAGTCTTGGACCGTATTGGTCAGGGGCTGCCTCCCACTATTTTTGGGGATGGCTCTCAATCTTATGATTTTGTCCACGTTGAGGATGTAGCCTGGGCCAATATCCTGAGCCTGAAAAGCAATATCAGCGACGAGTTCTTTAATATTGGCATGGGAGTCAAGACCAGCATCAACGAATTGGTCCATATGCTCTTAGAGATCACTGGCTGTGACCTTCAGCCTGAGTATCGTCCGCAAGAGCAAATGTTTGTGACCCATCGAGTGGGCAGCACGGAGAAGGCGGAGCGGATGTTTGGCTTTCGGGCGAGGGTCCCCTTGGAGGAGGGTCTGCGCTCAGTAGTCGAGTGGCGACGTCAAGACCAACGGCGGGCTCTCGGCGAGCAGGTTTGAGGTTCGATCTGGTGCAGCATGTGCTGGTAACCGGTGCATCAGGATACATTGGTCAGCACCTGATAGAGTCATTGCTCAAAGATAACGTTGCCGTTCAGGGCTTTTCGCGAGGTCCGAGGCCGGTAGGGCTATCCGCCATCGAATGGCAGCGGGGCGATGTACGTCGTCTGGCCGATGTGCAGCAGGCAGTGCAGGATTGCGATGCGGTCGTGCATCTGGCGTGCCTGCCCTTGGGCCAGAGTTTGCAGGACCCGCTAAGTGACTTCCATGTGAATGCTCTGGGCACATTTAATGTGTTGTATGCTGCTCGTGCGGCGGCCGTTCGCCAGGTTGTCTACACGTCAACAGCACAGGTCTATGGCTATCCGGAGCGCCTGCCGGTAGGAGAAGAGGATGTTATACAACCAGCCTCACCCTATGCAGCCAGCAAGCTGTGTGGCGAAGTCCTGTGCACCACTTTCGCTCGCTGCTACGGGCTGGGCACGATTATCTTGAGATTGTTTAACGTCTATGGAGCACCTGTTGACGGCAGCGAACGGGCAACAGTAGAGGCTGTTTTCGTGCGACGTGTTGCGCAGGGCCTGCCGCCGGTCATCAAGGGTGACCCCGAAGAGGGGCGTGACTTTATCCACGTCAGCGACGTGGTGCGAGCCATCCGGCTGGCATTGGATATGAGGGGGGCAGGTAAAGTCATCAACGTGGGCACCGGGGTGATGACCACGTTGCTAGAGCTTGCCAGGCTGGTTATCGCCATTTCGGGGGCGAAGGTGAGCCCAGTGATAGAAAAGACGGATGTCCGCCCGATGCGCATCCAGGCAGATGTGCGTAGGGCCAGACAAGTGCTGGGTTTTCAGGCGGAAATCTCTTTGTTCGCAGGACTGTCCCAGATGCTCGAACAGGTGCGGTCACATCAGGAGGTGGTAGCCTCATGACGATTCCTATCACAAAGCCTTTCTTCGGCCCCGAAGAACTGCAGGCTGTGCAACGGCCGCTAGAGAGCGGTTGGGTGGTGCAGGGACCCTATGTGAGGCAGTTTGAAGACAGGTTTTCAGCCTTTACTGGAGCTCGTTTCTCCGTCGCCACCAGTTCGTGCACGACAGCGCTGCAAATTGCTGTGGCGGGGTTGAGTTTGAAGCCTGGTGGCGAGGTCATTGTGCCGGCCTTTACCTGGGTCTCCACCGCCAACGTGGTCGAATCCATGGGTGCGAGGCCGATCTTCTGTGACGTTGACCTGCGCACGTTCAACATAGACACGAATCAGGTTGAAGCGTTGATTACGCCGCGGACGGTGGGCATCATCCCGGTACACCTGTTTGGATTATGTGCTGATATGGGATCAATTCTGGAGATTGCCCGGAAACACAACCTGTGGGTGGTGGAAGATGCGGCTTGCGCCTTTGGTGCCTGGTATCGTGGGCGTCATGCTGGCACGTTTGGCGAGATGGGCTGCTTTAGCTTTCACCCGCGCAAGTCCATCACCACCGGCGAGGGGGGCATGCTCACGACACAGCGGGAAGACCTGGACCGATTGGCGCGTTCCTTGCGTGATCATGGCGCGTCTCGTTCCGATCTGTCGCGCCATACGGGCAAGGCTGCCTTTCTGTTAGCGGAGTACAATTACCTGGGCTATAACTACCGCATGACCGACATCCAGGGAGCACTGGGCTGTGCCCAGATGGAGCGGGCAGAGCGGATTCTTGCCGAGCGCTCACGCCGGGCCCTGCTCTACGATGAGATGCTGGTCGGGGTGGAGTGGTTGGAAACGCCGGTGGTGCCTGATGGGTACGTTCACGGCTATCAGGCTTACGTATGCCTGTTCCGCCCCGAGGAACCCACCTTGGACAATGTGAATCGGCTGCACCAGCAGCGCAACGAGCTGATGATGCGACTGGAGGCGAAAGGCATTGCTACTCGTCAGGGGACCCATGCTCCTGTGATTTTGGGCTACTATGTTGAGAAATATGGCCTTCGGCCTGAGCAGTTTCCCAATGCCTACGTGGCTGATCGTCTGAGTTTGACGTTGCCACTGTATGCACAAATGACAGACACTGAACAGGATTTGGTGTGTCAAAGTCTTCAGGAGGCACTGGATGCATAGGTCATTGCTCGATATCCTGGTTGATCCGATCTCGAAGACGCCGCTGCAAGTTGAGGAGCACCAGTCTGGGGCGGGAGGTAGCATCGTTGAAGGGGTGCTCCGCAGTCCTGAGGGAAGATCTTATGTCATTACCAATGGCATTCCCCGTTTTGTTCTTACTGAGGACAGTGACCAGAAGCAAACTGGGAATAGCTTTGGTTTCAAATGGCAACAGCGTCACACCTATGACTCCCCACGGTTGCACTCGGTTGCTCAAAAGTGGTTGGTGCAACGGTACGGTTTCAAGAGCGTTGATGAGATGCGAGGCTTCTTTGGCAGTCGGCGGCGAATTCTCGATGCGGGTTGTGGCGGTGGTTTCAGCACATCCCCGTGGATGAACCATCCGGAGTGGAAGGGGGCAGCATGGGTTGGAGTGGATATCTCGACAGCGATAGATGTAGCACAAGAGCGATTGAGTTTTATAGATAATACCCATTTCGTTCAGGCAGATATCTTGCAGCTTCCTTTCCTCGAGGACACCTTCGACACTGTTTTCTCGGAAGGCGTGCTCCATCACACGCCGTCTACGAAACTTGCGCTAAAGTCCGTGCTACGTGTCCTTGAACCAGGCGGTGAGATTCTGTTCTACGTGTACCGGAAGAAAGGGCCTATCCGTGAGTTTTCCGACGACTACATCCGTGATATCGTCTCATCCCTGGACCCTCGAGAAGCCTGGGCTATGTTGCGCCCGCTGACCAAACTTGGGCAAGCCTTGGCCGAATTGCACGCTGAAGTAGAAGTTCCAGAAGACATTCCCTACCTCGGCATCCAGGCTGGTCGTTATGATGTCCAGCGCTTGATCTATTGGCATTTTGCCAAGTTGTATTGGAACGAGGCACGCTCACTTGAAGAGAACAACCTTGTGAACTTTGACTGGTACCATCCGCGGTACGCCCATCGCCATACTGAGGCCGAGATCTGTCAGTGGTGCGATGAAGCCAGCCTCTCGATCATTCACTTTGACGCCCAAGAGAGTGGATTCACAGTGCGGGCCGTCAAGGGCTAGGTTGTGTGTGAGGTAGACAATGTGTGGGATCGCTGGGGTCATCAACTTGAATGGAATGCCTGTCTCGCGGACTGAAATCCGGGCCATGACGGACGTCATTGCTCATCGCGGTCCCGACGGCGAAGGACACTATGTGGACGGCAACGTGGCGTTGGGCCATCGGCGGCTGGCGATCATTGACCTGAGCCCCGCTGGCAGCCAACCGATGACGACCGAGGACGGCTCTCTGGCCATTGTCTACAACGGCGAGGTCTACAACTTTTTGGAGTTGCGACCTCAGTTACAAGCGAAGGGGTATCGCTTCCATTCCAACACGGACACCGAAGTGGTACTGTATGCCTATCAGGAGTGGGGCCCAGAATGTGTGCATTACTTCAATGGGATGTTTGCCTTTGCCATCTGGGACGTACAAGAAGGGGAATTGTTCCTGGCCCGCGACCGGTATGGGATCAAGCCGTTATACTATTATTGGGATGGGCGGCACTTTATTTTTGGCTCCGAGATCAAGGCGATCCTGGCCTATGGCGCTGTCCAGGCTCAGGTCTGCTATGAGGCGCTGAGTGAGTACTTTGCGTTCCAGAACATCTTTACTGACCTGACTCTATTTGAGGGCATTCGGCTGTTGCCAGCCGGCTGCACGCTGATCGTTGGCCGATACATGGGGACCCGGCCGCAGCAACACCGTTATTGGGATTTCAGCAGCCTTATGCCGACCGAGTTTTCCCTCTCGGCGGATGAGTGCGCGGAGGTGCTTTATCATCTGTTTGTGCAGGCAGTGACCCGGCAACTGGTTAGTGACGTGCCCGTGGGCAGCTACCTCAGCGGAGGCATGGACTCGGGCTCGATCACGGCCGTGGCCACCCAGCACATTGACCGGCTCCACACCTTCACTGGCGGTTTTGACCTGTCGTCGGCATCGGGGTTAGAGTTGGGATTTGACGAGCGCCCACCATCGGAGATAATGGCCAATCTGTTCAAAACCGAGCACTATGAGATCGTGATGCACGCTGGGGATATGGAGTACGTGCTGCCCAGGCTCATCTGGCACCTGGAGGACTTGCGCATCGGGCAGAGCTATCCCAACTATTACGTGGCCCGACTGGCGAGCAAGTTTGTCAAGGTGGTGCTCTCAGGCAGTGGTGGTGACGAGCTGTTCGCTGGGTATCCCTGGCGCTATTACCGGGGGCTGGACGACAGCGATGATGGGGATTATTATCAACGCTACTATAACTACTGGCAGCGCCTGATCCCGGACGAAGACAGGCCTGATTTTTACAATGCCGATACCTATCGTCAGATAACGGACCGCGAGCCTTTCGAGAGCTTTCGAAGGGTGTTTGACACACTTCCATCGCCCCAGACGGACGAGGACTATATCCAAGCGTCGTTGTACTTTGAAGCCAAGACCTTTCTACATGGCATCTTTGTCGTCGAGGACAAGCTTAGCATGGCGCACTCTTTGGAGACCCGGGTGCCGTTCATGGACAACGACCTAGTCAACTTTGCCCTGCAGATACCGCCGCGTCTTAAGTTGCGCAATCTGCGGGAGCGGGTATGGGTGGACGAGGATGAGGCGGGCAAGTTGAGGCGCTATCGCACCTTGCCGACATCCGATGGCAAGATCATCTTGCGTCAAGCGATGTCTCGTTTGATTCCAGAGGACATTATTGGGCGGGCCAAACAGGGGTTCAGCGCGCCGGATGCTTCGTGGTTTCGGGGGGAGAGTATTGATTATGTCCAGCGGCTGTTGCTGGATCCCAAAGCTCGAATCTATGGTTACCTGAATCCGACCTACGTTCGAAAGCGGTTAGACGAGCACATGTCAGGGCAGGTGAATCGCCGCTTGTTTATCTGGTCGCTGTTGAGCTTTGAGTGGTGGTGCCGTATATTTCTGGGAGGCCAGACAAGTTGGCCCCCAATGATTACGAGACATCCCCTTCCAGGTCCGATCAAGCCGACAGGGTGATTATGATCAAGGCAGAGGCATTTAACATGAACCAAGCTCGCGTCCGTCGGTTAATTGAGCGCGCTATCACGACATTTGAGCTTGACCTGAAGGGGCTGGTAGTGCTAACCGAAGCTGCCACAGGTTATTACGCTCTGACGCCTCTGCTGGCAGCTATGGGTGGAGCTGACAAAGTCTTGGCCTTGGCTCGTGACTCAAGCTATGGCACAGCCCAGGAGGCTAGATGGCAAACGTTGAATGTAATCCAACAGTGGGGTTTTGAGCGCCATATCAGCGTGCTGATGTCGCGTGAGGACGACCGCATTGGAGAGGCCGATATTGTGACCAATCTAGGAGCCGTCCGTCCTTTAAATGCGTCTTTCTTGCGACGCTTGAAATCAACATCTGTCATTCCTCTTATGTGGGAGACGTGGGAGTACCGGCCTGAAGACCTGGATCTAGCAACCTGTCGGCGGCTAGGTATTCCTGTATTAGGAACGAACGAACACCACCCCGACTTGCAGATTTTGCACTACGTTGGGCTCCTGGCGATCAAGCTTTTGTTCGAGTTACAGATCGAGGTTTTTCGTTCGGAAATAGTTGTGATCGGCGGCAGAGAATTTGGAACCCAGGTTGCCAGGACATTGCAGTCGGCTGGGGCAGAGGTGACACAGGTACGTGTGAGCGAAGGGGAATCATTGCACATGTCACGGGATCGTGAGGTGCTAATGACATGTGATGCAGTGGTGGTGGCTGAACATCGTAGCCGCGAGATGTTAATCGGCCCGGGTGGGCAGATGGAAGCGTCGGAACTGGTTCGGCTTAACCCGGGGGTGGTTGTAGCCCACATTGCCGGTGCTGTGGATCGCACCAGCTTGGTCGAAGCCGGGATGGCCTGCTTGCCAGAGCACATTGCTCCGGCAGGGTACATGAGCGTGACAGCTGACCGTCTTGGCCCACGTCCGCTGATTGATTTGCACGCCGCCGGTCTCAAGGTTGGCGAGGCGTTGGCACAGGCTGCCACGCGCGGATTGCGCGGGCTGGACGCAGAGCGGTACGTGGTAGCACATTGTGAGCTCGCCCAGGGATGGAGTGAGCATACCGATTTGCACGCACGCGCTGCGGGCTGAAGGACACAAGTTGGCCACCCGCCCCAATTATTCGCGGCAGGAGTCCTTGAGGAGACGATTGGCAAATTGAAAGCACTGTTCCCTTGAGCACGAGACATTCGAGCGCTTAGCATCCTTTTCAGCTCGCGCATGAGACCATAAGGGCGCTCGCGAATTCTATCATCAGCAGGGGCAGTGGAGAAGCTTTCACGCATTGGGTGAAGAACCTTTGTACTTTTTGTTCGCTTTGGAATATATTCATGGGACCGGCACGCGAGGCTGTACATTGGACAAGATCAACGACATCTGTGGACGGGAGCATGACCCGCATGATCAGGATTGAGCCCTATACAAATGACCAACGATCGATGTGGAACGCCTTTGTTGCCGATGCAAACAACGGGACGATCTTTCACGACCTGGACTTTCTCAGCTACCATCCGCCCGACCGGTTTAACGAGCACCACCTGATGTTTTACCGGGGCGAGAAGCTAGTTGGCGTCATGCCTATGGCTATTGTCGAGTCGGACGGGCAAGCAGTTGCCCGGTCGCCCTATGGCGGCTCGTGGGGGGGGATTGCCCACTCAGAGACCAAATTTCACGTGGTTAATGAGATGGTGACGCAGTGGATAGCCTATGCGCGGGCCATCGGCGTGAAGAAGTGCCGGCTGGTCACCCCGCCGATTGTCTACCATCAGCAGGTTGACAATCACCTGGACTTTGCCCTACTCAAGCACGGCTTCGCTCTCACCGATAGACAACTCACCAGCGTGATCTCGCTGCTGCCGGTCTCCGCCGCCCCGATGAAGCTTTTGAGCGGATCCGCTTGGCGCAATGTACGCAAGGCGATCAAGTCCGGTGTGCGGGTAGAAGTCTCGCAGGACTATCAGAGCTTTTACGAAATTCTAAAGCACACGATTGAGCAGAAACATGGCAGCCCGATCACCCATTCCTATGCAGAATTGCTACGGCTCCGAGATTTAGTGGAGGATCGGATGGTGCTTTATCTGGCCTATTTTGAGAGACAGCCGGTGGCTGGTGTTCTGTGTTTTGTGGCTAACCAACGTTGTCTATTGGCTTTCTATAATGGTTTCCTGGATGCACACCAAGCGCTCAGGCCTCTGAACCTGGTTTTCCTCCGCGTGATTAAGGACGCCCTGGCTCGTGGATATCATTACATTGACCTGGGGACGACTTCGGGGCTTCATACGAAGATCGCCTACGGGCTATTTCGCTTCAAAGAGAGCCTGGGAGCAAGGGGGTATTTTCGGGATCACTTTGCCCTGGCGATTGAATAGCGGACTCGGATCGAGAGGTTGATCATGAAAGTGCTGTTGTTGGTCGTAGATTGTTTGCGGAGGGATTACCTGGGTTGCTACGGCAGTGACGCTGTCTACACGCCGACGGTTGATGCTCTGGCTGCCGAGGGGACGTGCTTCGATCAGGCTATTGCCAACGCGACGTGGACGCCGCCTTCGCTGGGGTCTATTGTCAGCGGCGTCTATGCTCACAAACTGGGTATTTATCGTTTTGACAAGCCGTTTGACGCCCGGACCAAGACCCTGTTTCACTACTTTCAAGAACATGGCTACGACGTTGGCTCATTCGTCTTTGATGAAAAGTACTTGTTTTCTCGAGTTGAGGTAGCTAACGTGTTGGGCAACTTTCGGGATTTCTCGGTCCCACTGCGGTGGATCGAGGCCCACCGGGACCGAGACTTTTTTCTGTACATTCACTACTACTGGGTGCATGGCCCTTACGAACCGCAGCCATCGGCCCAGGAGTGGAGTGAAAGTAACCAGCGGATCCGAGCTTTGTTGCGTACGGGGGCGGAAGGCATCGAAGCGGTTCGACGTCTCTACCGCCGCGCAGTGAAAAAGATGAGTGAGGAGTGGCTGGCACAGATTCTCGACACGCTGGAGCAACTGGACATCGCTGGAGAGACATTGGTGGTTTTTACGTCCGACCACGGCGAATCGTGGGGGGAGCGGATCGAGGACAAATCTCTGATCACAACCAACTTTGACATGCATGGACGAGCTTTGCACGACGAACTCTTGCGGGTCCCGCTCATCTTTCGACTGCCGGGGGGCGTGCCGGCTGGTCGGATGGTGACGGAGCAGGTGTGCAGCGTGGACATCGCGCCGACGATCCTGGACCTAGTTGGCCTCTGCACCGATGGGCACGACGACGATGTTCGCCCTATGGACGGCGTTTCCCTATTAGGCCTGATGCATGGTCGGAGCGCAGGCCAGACGCTGCCGGCTATCAGCTCTGCAACGGACCTAGACCTTGAGAGGACTGTCAAGATTTCCGTCAGGTTGCCCGACTGGAAACTGATTTGGACGCTGGCAGATAACACCAAAGAGCTGTATGACTTGCGCAAGGACCCAGGTGAGCAGACAAATATCTATGGTAATCGCCAAGAGATTCAAGCTAGGTTGGAGACGATCCTGAGTGCTGAAGTAGACAGCCTGCCGGAGAACCAACTTAGTGCGGAAGAGGAGCAGTTGCTGACTCAACACCTGGAAGATCTGGGGTATTTATAGCGGTGGACGGATTGATGGGTATCTCAATCGTAATCCCGGCGTATAATGAGGAGGCAAACCTGGAGGTAGTTGTCAGGCAAACCCTTCTGGTTTTGCCAGAGATTTCACCCGACTATGAGCTCATCTTGGTGGATGACGGCAGCACGGATGGAACGGGAGTCATCGCGGACTGGC
>Ga0209636_10006761_pt1 | contig 11716 bp, 8 predicted proteins | sample DeeMarSWOR152_54_FD_187464 | JGI IMG/M metagenome (GOLD analysis project Ga0209636, IMG submission 187464) | Marine sediment microbial communities from White Oak River estuary, North Carolina - WOR-1-52-54 (SPAdes) (version 2) | ecosystem: Environmental > Aquatic > Marine > Intertidal zone >... | reverse complement strand
AGATCCGTTGAAGTCAGGCGAGGCGACAGCAATAGAAGTCGATTGGAAATGGAGTTTTCAAACCATTACTGTAAAAACTACGCAGGCCACTGCAAACTACCCATATGATTAACAGAAAATATAAAAAATTAGTACTTAGTTTTCTCGCTTCAGAACTTAAGGGTGTATTCATTGCCCAGTTTTAACCCTGGACATCATGCCGCCCGTTAGTCTTCATTAGTTTCGAGACTGTTAAATTTTAATATGTGGTTAATTTTAAATATAGTTCTAAAAACTGCCTATAACAAAATTATAACTAAGTAAAATTATATTATTTTCAGGTAGGGTTCGATGAAAGTCAGGTTATTGTTAGTCTTATCAGTAATCATCCTGGTTTTAGCAACTGCCGTCGCCTTGGCTTCGAGTTTTAGCGGCAGTATGATCCCGACAACAGTCGATGCTGGTGTAGGAAACAAATTTTTTAACTTGACTGTAACGAACAACGGCCCTGGAAACATCACACGAGTAAACGTAACGCTGCCTACGAATTTTAAATTTGTCACTAATAGCAACGGCACTTCTGCAAGCAATTGGAAGTTTAGTATAAAGACTGGCACGCAGCCTGTGCTCAGCTGGTACAACACAACCGCAACAGGAATTATAGATAACGGTGCTACTCAATATTTTTGGTTCAATATAAGCGTGCCCAAGGCCATATCTGGGAAGTATTATTTCAACATAACAATAGTAAACACGACAAAGAAGGCAAACTCCACGCTTTTGCAGATATACGTGCGTTCGACTGTTTGGAGCTCGAACGGAACATTCTATGTGAAGCGTGCCGAAACTTACCTAAACTGGACAAAAAAGACCGCAGCAGGCAACTACACCCAAAATATTACAATAATTGCCAATGCTAGCAAGCCGAAAAAATTGAATATAACAATTTTGAACAAACTTAGTGCGCCGCCATACTTTTCGTATCTGAAACCATACTACACGCAGACGACCGGCGGCGAGAGGTCTTGCAGCAACATAGGACTCTCTGCGATGAACTCGACTGGAAGTTACAATTCCAGTTACGTCGCGACCATAAACGGCACAACCCCAAACAACAACGCAACAAGCGTTGCGCTTGCTGTGTCTTACCCAACAGACTGGAAAGCGTGCCACCCAGGCCGTTATTCTACAAGCACTTTTACAGTGAGAAATGACAACCTGGCAGACGAAGCGAATGTAACCGTCTATATAGATATACCGATACTGCCAAGCAATTCGACCGGTGTGGGTAATTTTAACGGGCAGTTGCCAGCAAACGCATCAAAATACCATTCATTCTTTTTCAACGCTTCTAATTCAAAATCGGCCCGCTTTGCAAACGCCACAAGTGTTTTCATAAACGTGAGCGCGGCGTATGACGTGGACGTTTTCTTGTTCGATAACAATGGGGTATTGCGTGGCAAAGCTATTAACAAAACAGCTGGAAGCGAAATAATAAGATACAATTATATGAAACCGTCAGACAACATGTGGGAGATAAGGATATTCGGCAACTCTTCCGCCTCGTCCATATCGTATACTGGAAAAATAATATTGACCGGGCTTAACGTAACCAACATCTCCCAGCAGACAGCTTTTCTTGTTAATTTTGGTACCATGAGCGAGACGAGCAACAAAACTTTGGCCGTAAAGATTACAAACAATGCAAACAGCACTATGAGTGGTGTGACCGAAAGTAAAGAGCTTTATCTGATAAAAAGGTTCTCTGGGGGCTCAGCAGCCAACTACTCAGTACTGTTGCCTTTGTCGAGTATAAAGAAACTTAAGGTTACTCTTAACTGGACAGGCGCTGCCAACTATTCATTAGATGTTTATAATCCGACTGGCAGTCTTGTTATGAAATCTGCTGGCAAACACAAATATGCGAATGTAAGCAGGGCCACGCAGGAAGAATACAATGAGACTACTAGCCTTGGTTCTGTATCCGGGGTCTGGAGAATAGAGGTTCTCAACAAGAGTAAATATCTAAACCAGTACAATCTTACTGTTTATGGTTATGTAGACAGCTCTACATGGCTGAAGACAAACATCACAAAATATTCCAGTAGCTTATACTTCAACAGGTCAGGCAAAAATAATTCCACATATAGTTTGCATGTGAACCTGTCAGTGCCGTCAAACGCTAGAAACGGCATTTACGAAGGTCGCTTAAGATATTTGGATTCTCGAAATGCTGGTGTAGAGGTTCCTTTAAGAGTCAATGTCACAAGCCCTGTCCTTGCAGTAAACAATACAATGTACTCTGGAGATTACAGGTTGGATGAAAACTACGGAGTCAACCTGACAAGAATCATGTATTTCAACATAACCAACTTTGGAGACGTTCCTTTCTATATAAATTTCACAAACTCCACGAACCTTACTGGCGGCTCATACAAAGCGACTCTGATTCATAACAAAACGACTGAACCACTCAATGCTGGCTCTTCTTCAATAATCCAAGTAAACATATCATTCAATAGTTCGATGCCTGCGCGTACGTATACAGGCTGGATAAAAGTAAACGCGACAAACCAAAGTTCATTGGCAACAGCAAAATCGTATTCTTTGTATACAATATATCTCACACTCAATCTAACGAACCTCTTGAAAGTGCATGTCAGTGCAAGGTCGGAAAACGGTACCTTTGTCATCAATTCAACGCCACAAAAGAACATAACAATATTGGTGGATGTCTATTTCATAAACGGTAGCGGACCTATAACCGATCTTGAAGGGATGAGCAATTTTACAGGGGCGTGGCTTCAAGAGACGAACATAACAAGCCCGCTTGGTAGGATACCAAATAGCGGAAGCCTTAGCATGTACAATGGAACAGACGACCCGCAGGCGCCTTACTGCACTGGCGCATGCCCGCTCGGTGGGAATCACTATTTTATAAACGCCAGTGTGCCTCAAAACAATGTCGGCGGACGGTACAAAGCATATGTAAACGTCAGTTACAAAAAGAAATCATTCACATACAGAGGGACAGGTTATTCGCTGAAAAACGAAACATTGGTTATAGACGATGTTGGGCTTTATATGAAAGCGATGAATTCTACTTCCATCACAATCCCCAACGGCACTTCGTATTATTTCTATGCTAATATCTCAAACTACGGGCCTGTAAAAGGTGACGATGCTGTAATAAACATTACAAAACCTAGCAATTGTGGTGGTTACACTGTCATTAAAGAAACTTATGGTTGTCCTGGCTGGTCTGTGAACCCTACCGGAGTAAAATTTATGTTCGACCCGCCAAAATACAACACAGGCTGTTATGTAGTTTGGAAAATTACTGCTGGTTCGGCTGCAGCTGACGAGTGTATTAGCAGAGTCTTAGGGGACGGCTCTTCTAACAGGTGGTTTAACCCCAATGGTATAAACATTACAGTAAGGGTGACTGCACCTACTACCACAACTACAATCGCACCAGGAGGACTCCCCCCTGGTACTAGAGCTACGTACAGAATGAACTTGTCTTTTACAAAAGCTGAAAGCGTTATATCTGTTGCCCAGAACAGTTCTAACACAACTATAGTTACTGTAAAGAATACAGGTAACAAGACGCATCCATTCAACTTTACAATCACTGAGCTGAACTCTGCTTGGTACAAAATAAATTCGACGAACGCAAGCCTTCCCGTCAACCGGAAAGCTTCTTTCCTTGTAAATTTCACAGTAGGTATAGTCGATATAAAGGATTATGCTGGCAAGTTCAAGGCTTACAGCCCGAACACAACAATTACTTCAGATTTTGTGATTCGTGTACTACCAGCCCCACAGAAAGAGACAGAAATAGCCAACATAATAACCCTCTACCGTGTAAACATGACAAAGGTATGGTCGTCGATAAATGAAAGCAGAGACGAGGGTGTCAACACGACAGCTGCAGAAAGCAAGATAGTCGAAGCTAAAGAAAAGATAAAGCTCGCTGAAAGTTATATAACTCAAGGTAAATACTTCGAAGCATACCAGCTTCTGAATGAAATAAAATCTCTTATAGCAGGCGCTGAAACCGCGCTCTCAGCATCGATAAAGGCGCACGAAGAGTCAAAAGCTCCTATGTGGGTATATTGGGTCATAGGGATTGTCATCGGAGGCGTTGCTGTATTAGGATACCTGTTATGGCCAGAACCTGGTTATAGCCCTAAAACAAAAACCTACACCTACAAAACTCCAAAGCATATTGCCAAAGACAAATGGTCTGAGTTCAGACGCAAACTGGGAAGCACGGTTTTTGGCAAGCCATACACATCCTCAACAGTCCCAACAAAGCCAGTTTCTTACAAAGAACTGAAGTTAAAATACGGCAAAAAACCGATTGTGAAGCAAAGAATAAGGCCCTCTGCTCCGATTTTCGCACCCACTGGTAAGTTTTCTATAAAGCTGAAAGAAGAGCCATTACCAACAAAGATTGGGAGTGAATTTAATAAAGTTTCTAAAAAGGTCTCGAAATTTTTCGACAATCTTTCAAAGAAAAGGAAACCGTGGAAAAAATATAGTTAGGTTGGTTGAAAACTAATTGACCAAAAACTATTGGCCGTGTCGAAAATTCGATTAAAACCAGATTCACTCAAAGCATATTTTGCACGGGCCAGTAGACGGATGCTTACCATGATGGATATCACATATCAGTCCTTCTTCCCGGATTTTTTTACATATTTCACAGAAGGCTTTGTGCACATCCATCGGGCCAACGTCTTTTGTTGCGATATCGTGAGTGATTTTATTAACAGAGCGCATGATTTTTTCGTTCGATGATATTAGCTTAGCTTTTTGGCCTCTGAGTTGTCGTTTGTATTGCGATATAGCTGGTTGGGTTATGCCAAGTTTTTTGGATATCTGCATCTGGCTTAGTCCATATGTTTTAGACAACTCGTTCGCTACTATTGCGCGCAAAGTCGGCAAAACATCTGCAACGATTACTTCGCAAAATGGTCTCATAGTTCTTATTATTATACTCTGTATTTAAAAATATAACATCGTTATATGTTTCTGCTTTTTCCTACGTTTCTCGATAGTTTTTCTAAAAAGTAAAACTTATCTCGAACCTAAAACAACTTTTAAATAATGGTAGAAATTGTTTTGCCTAAAGTTGAATACCCGCCTCCGCCATTATGGGCAGACCCAAAACTATGGTTGGTAATAGCCATCATTATTGCGATAATTGTAATTATTTTGATTTATTTCAGAATATTCACAGGAGATCACACAAGCGGAGAATAAGAGGGCCTAATTAAAAATTAAAAATTTGGATTGCGATACGTTTGGACTGCAATAAAAAAATTAACTATAATAAAAACTATTAGTCTTTTACTCCTCAAGTTAGTTTTAGATGCTAACAATAGATGAAAAGAGAAAAGATAGATTCGTTTCGATAGTCAACTACCATATGGAATCGGATTTCGAGCCTCTCTCTGATTATACAATCTCTTATATGGGTTACCCACTGGTTGGGTACCCTGTTCATAAAGATGCTGTTCCTGGGCCGATACCCAAGGCCGTAGATTTCGACTTCGACCATACACTTACTGCAGAAGACTCGCCAAATGGCTTCATCTCCTATTTAAAACATTTATCGCATTTCAACAGCGAGATAGACAAGGAATATTCGAACATTATCAGAATAGTTGGGGAGTTTGCACCCGGTAATTTGTACGAACCGGCAGAAAAGATAACTAAAAAATTCCGTCACTGTGACGTTACATTGGAACAGCACACAGAATCCTGTTATGAGGGTTCTAAAGATATAAAAATGGTAAACGGTTATTTGCCTATGTTTTACAAGTTAGAATCGATGCTCTATACATCCGGCATAAAAAGCGGCTCTCCCGACGAGTTGGTGAAAATTGTAGCTCTCGAAAAAATTGGTTTTGACGAGGCTGCAGTAGATTTATATGTGAAAGGCAGTCCTTTCGTTTTCGTCGACGGTAAGTTCGTATCTCTATTTCCTTTGCTTTACGAAAACAAAAGGGAAAAATCAGACATTTTTGTGAAGAAAGTTACAGGATTGGCAAACGGGCTGCATATTGCTGTTGGCGACGAGATTGGTGATGCGTATATGGTTAGGTCTGTAGTAAACCCCTTCTTCTACATCGGGGCACCTGCAGAAAAAGGAATGCAAAAAGAAGTCCCATCAGAAATGTGGATCGCATTGCCTCAGGCGAGGAACAATCCAAAAAAAATAATAAAGCCTCTGAAGCGCTACGAGCGTGCACTGGCTTTTTTCTTCGGTTTCGATGAGCCGCAGCAGCAAAAAATAATGGAATCTGCATTCAATGTTAACAAGTCATTTTCTGTTATTTTGAGACCGAGTCCTGAGATTCCTGATTTTCAAACAAACATCCAAAAATCGAAAGAAGATCTGTTGAGGGCGGTCAACATATATTTAGATTCTATCAGTGCTTTGGCTTCCAGATTTTCCACTAAAATAGATAAAACAATCGAAGCTGTTGAAAGGGCAAAAGACGATGAGATAATAATAAAAGCTACAGAAGAACTTTGGAGCAAGATGAAATTTTACTATCCTGAGATGAGTCTGAATGAAAAAATTTTATAAACTTTTTTTGGAAAAAATTTAGGAAACATTTATATCTGAAAAAATTAAAATTAAATTAGGTAGAAATGGCAAAGAAGAAAAAGAAGAAGAAGAAATAAAACATTGTAAAAAGGCCAATTGCCTTTCATGTGTTTGGTCGATTTTTTAATTTTCGTCGATTTTCTTTAAATTTTATTACATACACAGCTCTATACTATAATTATGGAAAAGGCTATTTTAGAGAATTACAAGAAAGCAAAATCTATATCTGATAGTATCATATTGTATGCGAAGCCGTTGATAAAAGAAAACGCTAGTGCTCTTGAGATAACTGAAAAAATAGAAGAACGTGTAAAAAAACTCGGTGGCGGGTTGGCCTTTCCTTTAAATGTCTCTGTGAATGAAAACGCAGCACATTACACACCGGATATAGGTGACACTCTTGTTTTCAAGTCTGGCGACTTGGTAAAAATCGATATTGGCGTCCATGTTGACGGCTACATATGGGACCGTGCATTTACTGTCTGTATAGGGAAAAAGACGCATTCATTGATAGAGGCGGCTGAACGTGGTCTTAAAGAAGCGATGAAAGTTATCAAACCAGGTGCGAAGATATTTGAGATTTCTGAGGTCGTGGAAAGCACGCTCGAGGGATTTGGTTGCAATCCTATAAGGAACTTGTGCGGTCATGGCTTGGACCAGTATAAACAACACGCTCGTTTTTCTATCCCTAACGGCAGAAACAACATAGAGCAAGAATTGGAAGCCGGCCAAGCGCTTGCGATGGAGGTGTTCGCTACAAATGGCGTTGGATGGGTTAAAGAGTCTAAGCCTGTATTGATTTTTTCTTATATGCGAGACAAACCTGTTAGGATGTGGGAGGCCAGAAAAATATTGGAGGCTGCTAGAGACGACTTTCATGGCCTGCCGTTCGCAAAGAGGTGGCTTACAGGTTTAAAGGACCTAAAACTATCTCCATTCAAGATAGACATGGCACTCAAGCAACTGATAGATATTGAAGCTTTGCACGAATATCCGATATTAAAAGAAGAGTCAGGCGGCCTAGTCGCGCAGGCCGAAGAGACGATTTTAATTTAAACCAATCTAAATAGACAAATTTTTAAACTGTCTTTATTTCTTGGTTCAGATTTTTATAACATTATCTGGAACACCTGACCTTACAACCACTGAAATTTTTGGGTCCATTAGATAGCCTTCGCCTGTTCTGCTCACTGAGCTTTCGATGTCAAAATCTAGGATTAATGTCAGCGTATCGTCTGGCGTTATTTTGAATATATGGTCGACTGTCTTTTCGGTTGGAACGGCCATGATGTATTTTTTGGGTGTGTATATGTAAAGGAAGGTATTTGTTATCCAAATGCTACCGTCAGAAAGTCCAAGTTTTAGCTTTTCGTATGTGCCTTCTTCTATGTTGGCCTCAGCCACTATGGCTAGCGTGTCTGTGTAATCTAGCAGGTTCAAAACCTTGGCCCCGCTGAAAACCTCAACCCATTTTCCATCATCTGAATATACAGAAACCTTGGTTAGAGTAAAGTTCATGGACTTTACAATAGTGCCTCCAGGTAGTTTATGCTCTTCGTCTTTTAAAGCGACTACCAGTTTCCCTGTGGATTTCTGCGGTATTGTTGGCAATGTGGTTGTTGGTGTGTACGTAGTAGTCGTGGTTGTCTGTCTTATTGTGGTGGTTGTCGGTTCTATAAACGTTTCATCACTATATCTCAGGTTTATTATAACTGCCAGAAATACCAGAGCCAGCAATATGCCCAGTATGTATCTAGTTGAGAATATGTCCTTTGGTAAGATTGATTTGGGTAAGTCAAGTTTTTTATCCAGTTTTTTAAACAGTTCTGACTTTTTTATCATAATTTATTATTTGACTTAGTTAAAAAATAAGTCTTAGAAAAACGAATAGTTAATTGATGCAGAAGTCTTGTGACTATTGTAAGAAGTCTGTGAAGGAAGTAGGTAAGCTGTTTAAAGTGAAATTTATGATGCTCTGCAAAAGATGCAGGGCGAAGGTTAAAGGTAAAAAGTTAGTTAAAAAGTAAACTAGTTCTCCATATAAACTATTTAAACTATTTTTTCCATATCTTTGCTTTCCAGATCAGTCTGCTTTTCCCAACCTTTTTTTTACTTATTTCAACAAGGCCTATTTCTTTAAGATGCTTTACCATGTCTCGAACGGCGCGGTCTGTGACAGGATCCTCGCCTTTCTTTTTTGCCAGTTCGCGGTATTTCTTATAAAGCTCGCCTGCGCCAATCTTCTTCGTCTCGTTCAGCACATCTAAAATAAGGCTTTCTTTTTCACTAATCTTTTCTTTGAGCACTTGCGGCTTGGCTTCTTTTACCTGTTTCAAAACGGCTCTGACGTGTTTGGTTGTGAGCTTTTTCGCATTTTCTTTTTCAGCTTCTCTACCTGACTTGAGCAGGCATTGCAGACCAACCCGAACATCACCGCCTTGCTGAACTGCGTGGTTTGCACATAGCATTATTACGCCAAGCTCAAACAAGTGAAATGCCTCACGGGCGCGCGATGCCAATATATCCTTCATCTCTATTAATGTATATGGCTTGAATTCTTGGGGTTCATAAGCCAAGCTGCTCCTTATACGTGGTTCCACATCAGCAAATACGTGCTCATAATTCGAAATGAACACGAGTCCTACAGGGTTTTTTACATATTGGTTTATCCTCAGCAGGTCGTATAACGCCTCTTTGTTCAACTGATCAACTTCGTCGAGGCATACGACCAATCCTTTGTTCGTTTTATTCAACGCCTCTATCAATCTTGAGATTACCTCATCCTTGCCCCAGCCGCGTCTTTGCGTGAAAAATCCCATGTCAGTTGTTATTTTAGTAAGTAATGCGGTAGGTGTTTTAAAATCCCAACAGTTCACATAAATGCACCGTACACGGTCGCTGTAATCCTCGAACTCTCGGAAAACGTTTTTGATAACAGCTGTCTTGCCTATGCCCGGGGGTCCGTATATGAATGTGTTTTGTGGCTTCCGGCCGCGCGACGCCGGCAGTATGTTCTTTGCAATGTTCTTTATCTCGTTCTCCCTATGTGGCAATAAAGTAGGCACGTATTCGGCCGACAATGCCTCTTCTCGCTTAAATATCGGCGACTCTTCAAGTTCAGAAAATATCGACAACGCTACCACTATCCGTTTTGCAAATTTATAATTATGATATTAGATAGCTTCTTTCAATTTCTTAATTATTTCCTCTTTACCAGCATCTATTATATAGGGGCCGAGACGAGGCCCTCTTTCAGATGAAAAGAGTATCCGATAGACGAGCTGGAAGAATTGTGAAGGTTTTATACCATTACTCTTCGAAACCTCGAATATCTTGTTTTGCAATACGTCCGGATCGTTCTCTTTTTGTATAACTTCTATCAACCTTTTAATCGCTCCTGCTTCTTTTTCAGAAAGCTTTAGTTTTTCCGTTTCTTTCTGCTCAAAAGATTCAACATACGCTTTTGCTAATCTCACCCGTTGCTCGATGATTTTTCGTGTCTCTTTGGTCGGGTTCTGTACGAGATTAAGCTTTTCCAACTGTGTGACTATAAACTCCGACTGGTTTTCAGACGGCATCATACGGGCAAGTTCTACAATCGTGCTGAACGCCACTTTGGACACATAGTGGTCCGGAAGTTTCGTTACGTTTATCATCTCAAAAAGACGCTTGGCATTGTACCTCTCCCTATCACTTTTCACCTTTTTGACATCATAGTAAATCCTCTCTAGTTCGTCCATCTCATCCATCATATTCGGCAGTATGTTCCATCTGAAATCTCTCACACGCATCGGATCTTTCAAAAACAGCAACCTCAGCAACTCGGCAGGCGCATTCTTCAACCACTGGGTTGGGTAAACGACATTTCCTATCGAAGCAGACATCTTCCTGCCGTTTATTATCAGATGTTCGTAGAATATAGGCACAGGTGCTGGAAAGTCTAGTATGCGCTCGCATATTTCAGCATTTACCCAAAACGCACTGCCCGGTACCTGATATTCTTTGCCCGCGCCTTCTGACACAACTTGCCAACGGGCCCACTGTGCTGCCCATTCGCTCTTCCACATCATCTTTCCGTTTCCTTTTAACGGGTCGTTCACACCTTCGTGGCCGCATCCTTTGGCAATGTGTTTTTCGAACTGGTAGTCTTCGCATTTATAGTAGACTTTGCCGCCCTCGAACTTTACCACCCTAGGAGTTATTATCTTGCCGCATTTATCGCAGATAGGCGTCCAAGGTGCCCAGTCTTTAGGGAGCGGCGAACTGCGATATTTGTTCTGTATCTCTATCAAAGACTCGATGTTTTGCATAAGTTTTTTTATGTAAGGGTTGAAGTTGCCTTTCTTGTACTCTTCTCGCATAGAGAACTTTTCCATGTCCAGCATAACGAAGTCGTCTATAACTTCGAAATATTTTGTCGTGTGGTGTTCTGCGTACGATTTATGGCATCCCCACGGGTCCGGTATGTCTGTCACCGGAGCTCCTATATACTCTGCGTATTTTTCAGGCACTCCTTTAGGTACTTTGCGCAGCGGGTCCATGTCTTCAGCTACCCATATTATCTTACCGTCAACGCCCGCATCCAGCAGCGAACGTGTGACAGCCTCGCCGCGTATAGTATCGCTTAACCGGCCTATATGCAAAACCCCCGATATTGATGCAGAAGTTTTGACAATGAAGTCCTTGAACTTCGGCACTGGTTTGTCCAGATAAAGAAACTTCTTCCTCTCTATGGCCTGTCTGGCTATCTGGTCTGTCCAGAATTCGTATTTCTTCTCTCCTTTTTTAACGTCCTTTTTCTTTTCCACCATTTTTCATCAGCTTTTTCTAAATTTGTATTATTGTTTGTTAATTTTAAAGAGTATAGAAAATAGCTGCGCATTAAACTGGTAAGCCAGCGCAGCATTCACTTCTTAAACTTCTCAAGAATCTCTATCTGCGCATTTATTCTGGCAATGTCTTGGCGAAAGTCCTCTTTCTCATCAAAACTAATTGTCATGTTCATCTTGTTCGTAAGCTCTACCTTTTTCGCCTTCAACTTTTCTATCTCTTCTACTATCTCATCTATATCTTCCGGAGTCATTCTATCAGCTCTTACTAAATCAACCTTAC
>Ga0209636_10006758_pt1 | contig 11719 bp, 11 predicted proteins | sample DeeMarSWOR152_54_FD_187464 | JGI IMG/M metagenome (GOLD analysis project Ga0209636, IMG submission 187464) | Marine sediment microbial communities from White Oak River estuary, North Carolina - WOR-1-52-54 (SPAdes) (version 2) | ecosystem: Environmental > Aquatic > Marine > Intertidal zone >... | reverse complement strand
ACGAGGTTTTTGTGTCTTTCATCGAATCCTCCCGGAAGTTTCGACTCACCGGGACCCTGAAAGGCTATTTAGCGACTTGTGTCGCCAATAACGCACGGAACAAAAACAAGGCAAGGCGGACACGCCGAGGTATTGCGTTGGACCAAGCAAGCCCGGCCCAGACGGATTCAAACAACCCGGAATTTACTGCGATATTCGGCGAAGAATTGCGTCAGTTGAGCTGGGCCCTTGGGCAGCTTCCGTACGAGCAGCGGGAAGTTTTGCTCCTGCATACTTACAACGGGATGAAGTTTAAGGCGATCGCCAGACAACAGAGTGTTTCAATTAATACTGTACAAGGCCGATACCGGTATGCCTTGGATAAACTGCGGTCAATGTTAGATGGAGAGGCAAGAAAATGAGGCCTTCAGATAACATAAATGAGTTGATTAACAAATTACAATTGAAAGCCAGTGCTAATTTGGACAGAAGAATTCACGATGATATCTCCGCAGCGCTGGCCGAATCAGATAAGACAAAATCGGCTGTTACGCAGCCGAAAATAGGGAGAACAATCATGAAAAGTCCAATTGTAAAATTAGCCGCTGCGGCGGTGATTATTGCCCTGGTCGTTCTGGGATTATTTGAATTCATCGTCACCGAAAACAGTTCCGGCGTCGTCTGGTCTGAAGTTGTCAGGAAAGTGGGAGCCAGCCGGGGGTTGATCGTCCGATGTACGGATCTCAGTCCGTCCAATGAAGATGACTATTCAATCGCATACACCTCACCGACATACTGCCGAAAGGACTTTTACAAAGACGGACAGATTATCCGGACCGGCTATGTAGACTTCACAGCCTCCGACACAGATACTCTCATAGACGTCTTTCACATGCACAAGTTACACGTGACTACCACATATAAGAAAAGCGAGAATGGACTCTTCCTGGAGTGGCGCAATGACTGGACGAATCCCGGTTTTTTAGTCCAGAGGATCTTATCCAGCGAGCACAGTAAACTCGGACAGAAAACCATCGAGGGAGTATTGTGCGAAGGTATCGAGACTACCGACCCGGCTTGCTTTGGTCCCTTGCCGGGAGAGGTCAACAATCTTCAAGCGGAATTCCGATTGTGGGTCAGCGCCGAAACATGGTATCCCGTTCTTTACGAGAGTAAAATGAGTGGCGAGTATGAAGGAGAGGTGTGGGAATCAGAGAGCGTAACGGACCAGTTCCAGTGGGATGTGGAACTGGATCCGGGCATCTTCGAGCCGAACATCCCGACGGACTACGAGGGGGTCACAAGGCCGGGGATCGTAGAGCTATAGCAGACAAACCGAAACGCCATATAATCCAGAAGGCCGGGTCTTATTTTGCCCGGCTTTCTTATGCGCTAATGGGGCAGAAAGTCTGAGAAAAATTCGCTTTCTTTAGACCCAAATGGTCGCTCAAATTGTTATATTAACGACAAACGTTTGTTGCAAGACTGATTAGGCGGGCCTAATGGAAGACAAGCTGCTTGTTTTGAGGTGTAAACGTGGAAGCAGAGATGCTCTGGGGCGTATCTACCAAAAGTACAAAACCGATTTACTGGTTTTGGCAATGGCTCTTTTAAATGAGAAAAGTGCCGCTGAAGATGTAGTGCACGATGTTTTTGCTACCTTTGTTCAATCTTTAGAAAAGTTTCGGCTGACCGGCAGTCTCAAAGGCTATCTGCTGACCTGCGTTGCCAATCGTGCACGTAACGTAAATAAAGCAAAACAAAGACAGCAAAACGTTGTGCCGAACCCGGCAGAGCCTGTTACCCCGGCTGCGGATGAGGCGTCATGCTCGATTATATATAACGAACAATTGCAGCAGCTAAGCGATGCAATGGCCCATCTGTCCTATGAACAACGCGAGACAATAATGCTGCACTTTCAGGCCGGGATGACGTTTAAGACAATCGCTCAATCGCTTGGTATTTCTGCCAATACGGCTAAGAGCCGGTACCGATACGGACTTGATAAGCTGCGGTTAATTTTGAATGATGAGGTGAAAAAATGAAACCAGCAGACAGAATAAAAAAGCTGATTAACAAATCAGATGTTACGACCGACTCCGAGGCAGATAAGAGAATTCTTGGTGATGCTCTGGAGCATCTGGAAAAATTAAAGCAAAAGAAATTGGCCACAACACAGCCGAATATATGGAGAACAATTATGAAAACCGGAATAACAAAATTAGCCGCTGCGGCGGCGATTGCAATCGTCGTCCTCGGCGGAATAACTTTCTGGCCCGACAGCGGCCCGGAAAACGGAAAATGGTGGCTGGGACCACCGGCCGCCTGGAGTCAGGAAATCCTCGCGCAGCTTGATACAATCGAAGCTGTTACCTGCCATGAACAAACAATATGGATTGCGCCAGACGGTTCAAGGCATACTTCCAGCACGTGGGACACACTTTACGTCTCGCACGATAGTTACCGTAGAGATATTTACGATGGAGATTTCCTGCGGGAGATACAGTGGTACGTGCCTGATGGAGACGGCACACTACAGCACAGCGTACGTTATGACCTGAAATCCTATTTCGCTCACTCAGGCGAGTGGAGCTTCGGTAACTACGAACCCATCGAAAGAATGCGTTTCTTTGTCCGGCTTTTGGATGAAGCGGACAGGCTATTGGGCCAGACGGTAATTGAAGGCTGTAATTGCGTAGGGTTTGAAATCAGTGCCGCCAAGTACGGCGATAATCCTCAGGAATGGCTTGACAGAATCTGGTTTGACATCGATACGAAGCTTCCGGTGTTGATAGAGCAAGAGAGACCATGTCCCCGGGATAAAACAAAAACGGATTATCATCCATCTATTAGGTTCCAGGACCAATTTGATTACAATCCGGATTTGCCTGCCGACACATTCACTCCCAAGACCCCTGAAGGATTCATTTATGCCCATCCTGATGAGATTAAGGCGGCCGGAGAAAAAGAATAGAAAGAATAGACGGATCGAATATCCCCACGGCCGGGCTTGTGTGGCTCGGCCTTTTTATGCGCTATGATTATTATGTGGTGGTTTTTTGTTATTTATGCCAGCCTTGATATAAATGGTTTCATAATCCCCAGGCCTTGGCGAAGGCCCTGAAGCTGCGGTCGAAGGTCTTCTCCACGTTGTCGGGGAAACAGCAGCCGGGCAGTTCCTTAATCGATAAATGATAACTTATACATTCACAGCACATTCCTTTCTTATCACAGCCGGGATATGTGCAGTTGCAATTTTTTAGATTTTCTTCTTTCTGACATTCCATAAGCAGCCTCGTTAACGGTTCATTGTTTGTAGTTCATAGAAATAGAAAACGACTAAATCCGATAATAAATAGTCAATAGTAAATAGTCAATTGAAATGCAATTCGATAATATCTTTGTCGTTGAGGACGTGATTTCGCTGGGCGTTTTGGCCGTCATAGACGCCGGTGCCCCAGATTCTTGCGAACCTGAGCTTCTCAGCTAACTGGCGATGAACAGCCATGGCCAAATCCATAACCGTTGAGCCGGTCGGCAGTGTGAATGGGTCTGTCATATCGGCGGGCTTGCCAGGCGGCTTGGAGTAAATGCGAATGATGTCCAGCAAGCGAAAGAACTCGCCGGAGAGCTTCTCAAGACCCGCACCGGTTTGGGCGGAGACTTTGACAAATTCAAAAGGATATTTGCAGGATTTCTTCAACGTTTCAAGAGCGTCCGGCCTGGCGATATCGGATTTTGTACAAATGCAGAACGCCTTTTTAGCCAGGACGTTGCCGTGTTCATCCAGGGCTGGGGTTTCGGCATCGATGAGCAGGCTTTTCGATTCGAGAAAATCAAGGCAGGTCTCCAACTGTTCCTGCACGTCGGCTGAAAGGTCAATGACCACAGCAATCAAATCACAGTTGCGGTACGTTCCGACCTGGCCCGGCGCCATATAGTCAGCCGTAATCGGCGGCATATCGACTAATTGAATGTGCACGTCCTCGAATGTCACCATCCCCGGAACCGGACCGGTCGTTGCAAACGGGAAATCGGCCACGTTCACCTTCGCATTGGTCAGGGCCGCAACGATGGAGCTTTTGCCGCAGTTAGGCGTACCAAGAAGGACTATCTGTCCGGCCCCGCTGCGGGGAACGTGGAAAATGTCAACGTGCTTACCACCCTTCTTCTGCGTCGCCACCTCTTTGAGCTTGCTCAGCTTCCTGCGCAAGTCGGCCTTGAGATGGTCCGTCCCCTTGTGTTTGGGCATCACCGCCAACATCCGCTCAAGTGCCAGAATCTTCTCTTCATTGGTTACGGCACTGCGAAACCACTTCTCAGCCTTAAAATATTCAGGTGTAAGATTAGCCGGCATTGTTATAAAACCACGGATTACGCAGATTTCACGGATTGGAATCAATCGGTCTTTTAACTTCTAAAGAACTACTACCAAAGTTAAGCAACAATCCCAAATTCAGCTCACTGGATTTCAAGTAATTCAGTACCCGAGCTTGTTCACTATCAGATATTTCTTTGATTGCTTTTAGTTCAACAATTATTTTGCCATAGACTATGAAATCGCAAATAAATTGTTTAGCGAGTCTGCCTTTATATAAAACGTCGATGGGCTTTTGACGTTCATAAGATATTTTTCTCAAACCAAATTCTATTGCAAGTGACTCTTCGTAAACACTTTCAACAAATCCGGCGCCAAGAACCCTATGAACTTCCATCGCTGCGCCAATGATTTCCCTTGTTAACTCAGAATGTAACAAATCGCTCTCAGCCACGCTATGTCTTTTTTTAAGACTCCGTGTAATCCGTGAAATCCGCGGTTTTTATTCAACTACTTTTTCAGTGACCAGGTCTCCTACTTCACTTGTTGAATATCCCATTCGCCCGGCCTGTAAGCTTTTTAGCTTGTTGGCGGTTACAAACTTGACCGCATCTTCGAGCTTTTCAGCGGCCTTTTCTTCGCCCAACGTCTCAAGCATCATTTGCGCAGCACAGATGGCCGCTAACGGATTGATGACACCTTTGCCCGTATATTTCGGTGCGCTTCCGCCGATTGGCTCGAACATACTGACGCCTTCGGGATTGATATTTCCGCCGGCTGCGATGCCCATACCGCCCTGGACCATCGCCCCAAGGTCGGTGATAATGTCACCGAACATATTGCCGGTTACGATAACATCGAACCACTCGGGGTTCTTGACCATCCACATACAGGTCGCGTCAACGTGGTAATATTCTCTTTCAATATCGGGAAATTCGGCCTGGCCCATCTCGTGAAAGGCCCGCTCCCACAGGTCGTATATATAGGTCAGCACGTTGGTCTTGCCGCAAAGGGCAAGGGTGTTCTTATCGCCTTTGCCGCGAGCCTTCTTGCCGTATTTGCGTGCGTACTCGAACGCGTACTTCAAACAGCGGTCAACCTGAAAACGATTATAGACAGCCGACTGCACCGCCACTTCCTGCGGCGTCCCTTTCATTGTAAAACCGCCGGTGCCCGTGTAAAGGTCGCCGGTATTTTCGCGAACTACAGTGAAGTCTATATCGTCGGGCCCTTTGTCTTTTATCGGCGTCTCCACGCCCGGATAGAGCTTGACCGGACGCAAATTTATATACTGGTCCAATTCGAAGCGGGCCTTTAATAAAATGCCCTTTTCGAGAATTCCCGGCGCCACGTCCGGGTGCCCGATTGCACCTAACAGGATTGTATCGAATTTGCGAAGCTCTTCGACTGCGCTGTCGGGCAGGGTCTCGCCGGTCTTTTTGTATCTTTCCCCGCCGAAATCGAACTCCGTTAAACCAACTTTGAAACCGAACTCGTCCGCAGCAGCTTTCAGTACCTTTACCGCTTCAAAAGTCACTTCCGGCCCGGTCCCATCGCCGGGTATCACTGCAATCTTGTAACTCTTTGTCACTTTCAAATCTCCTTGTCTAAAAACTATTCGTTGTCCCTTTGTTATTTTCTCTTCGAGTCCTTCCATACCTTGAAATCGGCCCGCGGCCCCAATGCCGGCATCTTCGCCTTCATTTGCCTTCGCCACCTGCCTAACATCGACTGAAGCTCCGCCGCCTTTTCCGGCATTTCCTTCGCCAGGTCGTGCTTTTCGCCCATATCATTTCGCAGATTATACAGCTCAACACTGTTATCCTCATACCATTCTATAAGTTTATAATCCCCGGCCCGCACCGCGCCGCTCGGCCGGTTCCCGCTGCCGTGATAGTGAGGGTAATGCCAGTATATCGCCTTGCGTTTCAGCTTACCCTCGTTTTTCAACAACGGCGCCAGGCTCACGCCGTCAACGTGCTGCTCCGGCATCAGCGGCAGTCCCGCCATCTCTAACATTGTAGGATAAAAGTCCGTGCTCGTCACCGGCTCGCTGCATACGCTGCCCCGCTTGACCACGCCCGGCCACTTGATAATCATCGGCTCGCGAATACCCCCCTCGTACAGCCAGCCCTTGCCCGCACGCAGAGGCAGATTGCTCGTCGGCGCCTCCCGCGGCACGGTGGACAGGCCCCCATTGTCGGACATGAATATCACGACCGTATTGTCCGCCACGCCTAATTCCTCTAACTTTTTCATCACCCGCCCGATGCTTTCATCCACACTTTGAACCATCCCCGCAAAAGCCGGATTGTCCTGAACGCACCTGGTCTTGAAACGCAAATACACAGGAATAAAACGCGGCCCCTTGGATTTCGGCATCTTCGCGGCCTTGGCCTCATATTTGTCCGTCAGTGCCGCCTTCGATTCTATCGGTGTGTGAACCGCATAGTGTGAAAGGTACAGCAAAAACGGCCTTTCTTTATTCGCCTCTAAAAACTTCAGCGACTCATCGGTCAGCCGGTCCGTCAGATACTCACCTTCCTCGCCCCCCGGCGGCATCTCCTCCAATGCCCGGTTCCTATTCTTGTACGGCCAGAAATACGTCGGCGGCGCACCCGAACTGTCACCACCTATATTGATATCAAAACCCTGATGTTCCGGATAATAAGGTTTATTGCCCAAATGCCACTTGCCCACGAAGCCCGTCGCATAGCCCCGGCCCTTCAGAACTTCGGCGACCGTCACCTCCTCCAATAGCATATAGTGCCTGTACGGTGTTGGCTCATCGCTCCCGCCTATCCACTGCGTTATCCCTAATCTTGCAGGATACTTACCGGTTAAGATACTGCCCCGTGTCGGCGAGCAGACCGGACAGGCCGCGTAGGCCTCGGTAAACCGCATACCTTCACTCGCTAATTTATCGATATTCGGCGTCTCGTAGAAACTGCTGCCGTAGCAGCCCACGTCCGTCCAGCCCAAATCATCGATAAGGAAGAAAACGAAATTCAATTTCTTATTTGTTTTATTTGCCGTTAGCGAATTACCGCTCGCGCACTCCGGAACAGCTAATGCCACTGCACCTAAACCGATTGTCTTTATAAAATCACGTCTATTCATAAAATCATTCCTCAAACCACAGATTTCACAGATAAACATTCACTTGTCATTCCCGTTTTCATTTGTCATTCCCGCGGAACTTGTCCCTTCGCGAAAGCGAAGGAGCAGGAAACCAGATATTCAGCCCCACCTTTTACGCGGGATTCGTTTTTTCTAATTTCCAATACTATACTCTCCAGGCACCGGCTTATCAAGAAAATCTACACCCCTGGCAGGGTGTGCATCGCACACCATTATTAGCTGCTCGGGAATCAATAGACAAACATATATTTCTGTTGCCCCCCACCCCGGTTTCAGAAACCTGTCTTGGGTTTTACGCCTCTCTGAACTCTAAGGAAGTCCTGGAGTTCGCCGTCTTGCCTAACGAGCTGGCCAAGTTCAGTGAATATCTTTGGCCTGACCCATCGCCAGTGCTCGACGTGGCCATCGGCGAAAGAGAAGTTGCCGCCCTGCGAATGCCGGCCGGCCGGAAGATCCCACCACTTCAGCGGCTCCTCGTCGAAGACCGAACCCCGGGGCGGGATACCGAAGTGGGAATCGAGGATGCTGTCCTCGTGGACACCAACGAAGAAGAGGAGTTCCGATGGCGATGGATCGTCGATTTCGGATTCCTTGGCGAAGCTCGGGGGGAAGAACTCCTTGTCGTGATACGGCGTGCCATTGATGGATTGGCTCAAGTTGTAGCTGCGCGTCCGCCGAAGATGCAGGGATTTACCTTCCGGCGTTCTTACCCACGATTTGTCGGACGGACACCGATAGATGTCGGTTGATTTGTTGTAACAAAAGAGCAGGCCCCGTTCGATATTCTCGGTGGTCGTATCGAAGGGCGCCAGCCCGGGACACCATGTCAGGTCGTTGCTGAAGCCGAGCGAAGGCGCTTTGGTGTAGAGGTTATAAGCGTATCGGTTCGGCAGCAGGAGGTCGTCGTGGTCCAGCGAATATAGTTTTGCACAGGTCTGAAGCTGCTTCAGGTTGTTCAGGCAGGTTACTTCTTCAGCCTTCGCCTTGGCCCGAGAAATCGCCGGCAGCAAGATCGCGAGGAGAAGGGCGATAATCGCGATGACGGTCAGCAGCTCGACCAACGTGAAAGCCGGGTGATGCCGTCCGACCAACGAGCCGGCAGACGTGCCATCCCTCGAGTTCGAGATCTCGCCGTCCTCGGGACTCCTTGCGGAGAACACAATTGGCCTCTGAGTTCGATTTCGCATTCTAACACCAAATACCAAATCTTTGATCTCAGACTACATCATAACAAATTGCATTTGTAATCCAAGCAAATACTATCTCGTACTTGAGGTTTTTTTGAAAGAGCCGTAGGGTGGGGCTTGCCCCGCCAATTCTAAATTCTTAATTCTATTCTTCATTCCCGCGGAAGCGGGAATCCAGATATTTAGCCATGTAAGGTGTGATGTTTCGCACCTCTTTGACTTGTAAACGGTCGTCCTAAGGATATACGTTCCAAGCCTCGAGAATGCACCAACCCTTACCTGTCTTGCCCATCGCTCCGGAAATGGACCAACCCACCCGGCAGGCATTGCTGATGTTCCGGGAGACAGGAACTATGATCTCGTCATTTCCTGAAAGAGCGGATAGGCGCAGCTTGCCCGGCTCTACAGCTTCAATGGTAAAATAGTCTTCGATCACTTCGTCACAGTCAACAGCGGTGCGGTCAGAATAATCGGCAAGCATCCAGGCCAATTCTTCCGTGGCGGGCAACTCCTTGGTCGCAGTAGCACCACAACCCGCCATCTCAGCGGCACTTTCCGGCTCGATATATCCCTTTTCCTTGAGCCATTTGCCCAGCTTCTTGATCACCGTACCCGCCGCCTGCATCAGCTCCTTGCCGCACATAACCTTGCGAATCATAAAGTAATTCAGGAACTCATCCACATTGTCGGGGATTTTTTCCGGGCCGAATACCTGGCAAAACTCCCGATGCTCATCGCCCTCGGCATCATAAAGCCTGTCGAATAACGCATCTTCCTGCTTATTAAGGCCCTGATGACCATACCCATCCAGGCACGACTGAAACAAATCGATGATGTCTTCGTACTTACGCATGGTTGAAGGCTTCAGACGTTTTTCTTGTTCATTAAGGAACTCGTCAAGCACGGCCTCAATAGTCTTTTTAGACGTTTGTGGCAGCTTTATGATACGTTTGCTCATTTCAATACCTTTCTTGTGGCTTGATTGCCCGGACAGTTTTTACTTTTACCCTTTAACATTTCTTTACCTTTTCTATAATTGCCAATACTATACTCTCAAGGCACCTGTTTATCAAGAAAATCTATGGGTGGCAGCCACTGAATTAGCGAAGCGAATGAAGTGAATGGAAACTTCTGTCTTCCAGCTTTAGCTCACTTTAGGCACTTTAATTTACTTTAGCTCACTCCCCAACCGGTAGGCCGCGATATTTAGCTCCACGTTTCACGTGGGGGTGCCAACGTGAGGAATCCTTTATACTTAGCCCTGCAATTTATTGTGGGGTTCTTCTTGTTTTGAAAATTTGAATTTTGGTTATTTGAGTTTGTTTAGGATTTAGATATTAGGATTTAGGATTTACAATCTCCGATTACCGTTTTTCGATTGAGAAAAATCTGCGACAATTTGTATCAATCCGTGGTTCTTTTGGTTATATGCTCCAACAGTCCGCCATCGTTGATTATTTCAAGCGCGAAACCAGATAGCGGTATAAACGCATAGCTAACACCTTTGTTTATAACTTTAATCGTACCTTTTGCGTAGTCTATTTCAAGATCATCGCCATCTTCAATCCCATCCGGAGCGTGTGGCGATTCGATAATATAAAAGCCGTTGTTAATGGCATTGCGATAGAATATTCGGGCGAAGGATTTTGCAATAACAGTTTTGACCTTCGCTCCGCGTATGGCCCAGACCGCATGCTCTCTGGATGAGCCGCAGCCGAAATCCTCACCGGCCACAATCACATCTCCTTCCTTGACCTTGTTTACAAAGTCCTTATCCAAATCCTCAAGACAGTGACCCGCTAATTCGGCCTCATCATCAGTATTCAAATACCTCGCCGGAATTATCTCATCCGTATTTATATGATCGCGTTTATATACATGTGCTTTGCTCATTATAACCTCAGATAAAAGTTTAATTTCTCAACTGTAATATTTATACCCCTAAAGGCACTAATGTGTCATTCCTGCGAAGGCAGGAATCCAGTCTTCCAAATCATATTGTTTTGAATTTTGTCTTTTGGTCATTTGTATTTGTTTAGAATTTAGAACTTAGGATTTAGGATTTTGACTACAAGTATTTCCTGCATTCGGTAAGCTTCCCTTCCACCGCGCTCGCTGCCGCCGTTGCCGGACTGGCAAGATAGACTTCACTCTCCGGATGTCCCATTCTCCCGACAAAGTTTCTGTTGGTTGTGCTGACGCACTTTTCGCCGGCGGCCAGCACCCCCATAAATCCACCCAGGCACGCCCCGCAAGTCGGTGCGGCGATTACACAGCCGGCATCATAGAATATATCGAACAGACCTTCGTCTTTTGCCTGTTTCCAGATAACCGGCGTTGCCGGCACAATCAGCGTACGGATGGCAACCTGTTTTCCTTTTATAATTTCCGCTGCGATACGCAGGTCCTCGATTCGCCCGTTTGTACAACTGCCGATATACGCCTGGTCCATTTCCTTGCCGGCACATTCACTGACAGGCACGCCGCCGCTCGGCAGGTGCGGCAGAGCAACCATCGGCTCAATAGCAGAGCAGTCAAACTCTTCGGCCGCATCGTATTGGGCGTCACTGTCCGATTCATAGACAGTATAGTCTTTTTTATCTTTCAAGTGTTCGTCGAGATATTGTTTGGTTACATCGTCAAAACCGATTATACCGCTTTTCGCACCGGCCTCGATGGCCATATTTGTTATAGTCATTCGTGCTTCCATCGACATGTCTTTTAGCGCCGGCCCGACAAATTCCATCGCCTTATAAAGCGCACCATCCGTACCGATTCTCGCGATGACAGCAAGGATAACGTCTTTGCTATAGACACCGGGCCCCAGCGAGCCGTTGAGGACGATCTTTATCGAAGCCGGCACCTTAAACCATAGCTGTCCCGTCGCAATTGCCGCCGCCGCATCCGTTGAGCCGATACCTGTGCTGAACGCCGCAAACGCTCCGTAGGTGCACGTGTGCGAATCCGGCCCGACAATAACTTCGCCCGGCCGAATATGTCCCTGTTCCGGCAGCAGTGCATGACAGACGCCTGCTCTGCCGAGCTTGTAATAGTATTTTATATTGTGTCGCTTTGCCCAGCCGTCGAGCCGTTT
>Ga0209636_10006757_pt1 | contig 11719 bp, 9 predicted proteins | sample DeeMarSWOR152_54_FD_187464 | JGI IMG/M metagenome (GOLD analysis project Ga0209636, IMG submission 187464) | Marine sediment microbial communities from White Oak River estuary, North Carolina - WOR-1-52-54 (SPAdes) (version 2) | ecosystem: Environmental > Aquatic > Marine > Intertidal zone >... | reverse complement strand
TGAGCCCTTTCATTCTGTAGGTTGACCACCAGGTAAACAGCTCAGGGGCCTTTTCGGTTGGAAGAGCCGCTCGTACAGCCGCTATGAACACATCAGTTGTTGGATAGGGTGTTGGTGTAATACCGACACCTATTTCCTGTTTCGTACGCTGCCCTGTTTCTTCGAAGTAGGGCTGGAAGTTTGGATTTCCACCCTTGTCGTGCATAAGCACCACGTCAACTTCTTTAGGTTTTTCCACCTCTTCCTTCGGCCCTCCTGCAAACGCAAGCGAAGCGCCGAGGAAAATACCTACAAGGCACATCATAAATAAACGTGTTTTTAAACTCCTCATACTTACCTCCTTTGGATTTTAGTCAAAATAAAAACCACCCCACTCATATTTTTAAATTTTTTTATCACCTCCTTTTATATATGTGAAATTATGTATGATTTGTACGGCCTCATTTATAAGACCCTGTTTCTCACCCAATTCTTCTGCACGAGCCCCTTTCAATGAGCTGCTGTTTCACCTTCAGGACATGTATGTCCTGGGGTTTATTTTTCAACCTATTGATCATGAGCTCACCACCGATTTTTCCAAGTAAATCGGTATTGATGTTCATTGTTGTAATCCGGGGTATGAAAGGCTGATTATAATCAAGGGTATCACCGGGGGCGATTATCGATACATCCCCTGGCACCTTTAGATTCAAGTTATTCAGCGTAACTATAACACGCGCAGCAAGATAATCATCATGGGCAAAGAAAGCAGTCGGTTTATCCTTTACAGAAAAAAGAATCTTCAACTTTTCTTGAAGTTCCTCCATGTTATACAGATCAATTGTTATTCTATTTCCTGGAGGAAAAATCAGCCCGTATTCATCTATGGCTTTTTTAAAACCTACGAACCTATCTGCAAGCACAGAAGGCAGGTCCGGCCTCTTGTACTCGATATATGCGATCTTTCTGTGTCCTATTTTGATGAGGTAGAGGGTGCCTTCATAGGACCCTTGAAAATCATCGACGCACACTGAATGGAATTTGTCCTGATAGTTGCTGTTATTGATGATTACTACCGGAATACCCTGATCTTCGAACTGGGTAAAAAGTTCCTTATTTCCGTAATGAATTGAAAAGATTGCACCGGTTCCGGACGAAATGATTTTTTTAAAAACTTCATGGGTTTTTAATCCTGAATTTACCGGTATCATTACCGGATAATACCCTTCTCTCGTTATGACAGACTCGAGTTGGATGATCATACGCCGAATAAAATTCCATTCAAACGCCTTTTCGTAATCTTCGTGTACCAGTATTGCGATATGAAATGACTCTTTTTTTGCGATTGATGACGCATAAAGGTTCTTTCTGTACCCGAGCTTTTTTGCAGTAGCATATACTCGATCTTTGACTGACTTTGATATTTTTCCCTTTCCGCTTAAAACGCACGATGCGGTAGAAAGTGAAACTGCTGCCTCTTTTGCTACATCCTTAAGAGTTACTTTGCTCATATAGTTCTATCTTCGATGAAAAGGAGTAGAAAATCAGTAAGAAAAAAATAACACCCTCAATTACTGCGATTAGGTAAAATATTAATGAAGCGTTTCGATAACATTTTACTTATAGCTATTCGCTTGTCAATATTTATTTAAACATTCTTAGTAAATTTCTTAGATTTTTTTATAGGATAAAAAGGGATGTCATAAAATATACGGAAACCTCATTATCTGAAGGTATGAAACATATTTATTTTATTGCATCAATTATTGATTGAATATTTTCCCGGGGGGTTCCAGGAATAAATGCACCGCTTGGTGCAAGGATATATCCGCCATTATTATCAGTAGCAACGTCAATGCATCGCTTGCATTCCTTTGAAATTTCCTCTGGATCCCCCTTCAATATGAGCTCAATTGGACTCAAATTACCCATCAGACACACCCCGTCCCCTACTATTTTTTTAACTTCGGAAATATCGGCTGCGAAATACAACACATCAATTCCAAGGTCAACGATTCGACCGAGCACATGCGAAATATTTTTCTCACAAATATGAAATATCTTAATCGCATAGGAGAACTCCTGCGCGACATGGGAAAGATAGGGAAACACAAACTCTTCAAAATGATCTGGTCCAACACGCGCCGGTGTATGATCGAACAAGTATATACGTTTCAGATGTCCATTCACGCTCTCTTGGGTTTTCAACCATGTAATGATAAAATCGGTAATCATGCGTAATAATTGATGGATCAGGTGAGGGTAGTCGTGGAGACCAATTAAAAAATTCTCATACCCTATCACTAAAGCGGCTGTTTCGACAGGGCCCATAGTAAAAGCAAATCCATCTAAATACCCATATTTTTCAATATATTTTTTATCTATGTTGTCCCAAAAGTAGCGGTATTGCTCGAGCACCTTCGGCATCAGTCCATCCTTTTTCGGGTCAGGTGGTCTGAGATTGGCTATCTCTTGGATTGTTTTCCCGTCGGATTGCGCATGCAGCGTCTTTGGACAACGGGGCTGAGGACTGAGGGGGTTATTTTCTCGTTGAACTAATTCGCATCCAAATGCAGAGGGTTCAACAATACCACAACCAAAATCAGGATATATACCAGGGACAATCATCATTTCAGGAAACTCATCCTGAAAGGCGCATTGCAGTTTCAATTTTAGCTGCGCATCGAATAAATAATCCATTACATTAACGCTAAAAAGTTCACAAATGTAGGGAGAGCTAATGCAACAAACTACAGGGGTCCTGTCAGGGTGTTCACGTTTTATCGCCCGAACAAAGCTTTCTAAAACCTCATTAGAATGGCACGGCATATATAGAAACTCCTTGAATATAAATAGTAATAGGAAATTTTATTTTGGAAATGCTATCGGATATGTACCGAACTTTTTTACTGCGTTTATCATTGTCCAGAATGTGTCAGGGGACACCCCACTGTGAATACTATTGCTTGAGCTAAAGATATGGCCTCCTCCGGGAGAGGCAATCTGGATGATTTTCTTTACCTCATCGACCACCTCCTGCTCAGTCCCAAAAGACAGCACGTGCCCGCAGTCTATGTTTCCCAACAGCGTGATTTTTTCTCCATATTTTTTCTTTACCCAGCCGATATCCATCCCTGCCGCAGGCTCGATACTATGAAGGCCGTCTATTCCCACCTCGTTAACCAGTATATCCAAAAGCACAGTGGTGTTTCCATCAAGGTGTTTGATATATGGGACCCCGTGGCGATGGCACTCATCAACGATCTTTTTGAGGTGGGAAGCCATAAACCTCCGGAACATATCTGGAGAAATCAGAGGGCCTCCTCCGTAGCACCAATCCTCAGCCCCCAGAATTCCGTCAACACCCATCTCAAGCTGTGCTCTCAGTAAGGACAATACCCCTTCCGTCGTCGCTTCCATATATCGTTCTACCAATCTCGGTTCATCAATCATTGTCTGGAGAAAAAGAGGCAAATAGGGTAAAAAGGTAGGGCACGCGATATCTGCTGCCCCTAATACAAACATCCCGTCCTCCTGTGCATTCTCCTTTTCAACAGCAATTCTGATAGACTCAAGCCCATCCTGAAGACAGGGGTGCAGTGGTGAGGTTTTGGCCTGCTCCAGATAGTCAACGTATCTTCGCAGCTCCTTGATTCCTCCTTCTTTTATGGAATCACCTATGGTCACACATATATCACTTTCTTCTTCGTACTTCTCGATGGACCAAAAACCGTGTTCCTTGCTCTCAATGTGAAAGGTGTTCTTTTCAATCTCGCGAATAGTCACGTCAAAGATGTAATTGGCGGTAATATTATCCGGAAGTCCCATGTCAACGGTAACCACGTAATCAGTTGGCCTGTACCAAAACATATCAAAACCCACTTTCTCGTACATTTCAAGCATCCCTTCTACATTCTCCTTGATGATTGCCCTTCTTGCTTCTCCCCCCTTCATGCTCGCCCTGATACCTGCAGCTTTCGACTCACCGGTGCCAAATCCCGTGATTCTCCTTCCCAACACACTATTCAACACAGGATTAGCGACTGTGAGCTCAAATATAGGAACTCTATCCGGCTCTTCATGAGATAACGTTTTCTTCACTCGTTCTTTTTTAGTCATTTTCTCTTCCTCCATAAACAGGATGTAAACGGAACATTCCAGTTATATTATCCGATACAATTCATACATATTATGGAGATATATGTATTCCTAACAAGTCAGTACTGTATCCTGAAAGATACTACAGAATGAAATAATCGAAAAGATTTCCTAATAAATTACCTCTTTTCCCCTGAGGGTGTTGTAACTATAGTTTCCATTAGTTATACAACTACACTATTATTTTTTTTCTATTAAAAAGAGGGCTATCATGAAGTTAATATCAACGAATATTGAAAAACACTATCACGATCAAATTGTGAAATTCGGAGGGTCACGTAATCAGACCCAAGAAATATTTGCGTTTACACTCTCAACCTGTATGTGGTGTGCACTTGGGAAAAAGTGGCTCAAAGAAAGAAGCTATAGCTTTTCCTATCTGGATATTGATAAAATTACGATCGAAGAAAGAAACCAGTTGAAATCCAAGCTCAAAGAACTTATCGGTGAACAGCTTCGATTTCCTTTGCTTATAATCGATCAAAAGAAATGGTGTGTGGGATATGATCCCTTAAAGTGGGAGGAGATTTTAAATGAGTAAAAAAAAACACCCCAGAATGTTCAAAAATACGTGGGGAATATAGCTCAACGATACGGCTGGAAATTAAATACACACGAAGAAATGCTTGGCATTCTTGTTACAGGTCTTATGGAAAATTTCAACCGATTAGGGTATTACAACTGCCCCTGTCGCGATAGTCAGGAAGACCCGAAGCTTGATAGAGACATAATCTGTCCTTGCGTGTATGCACGAGAGGCTGATGTTGAAGAATATGGCCACTGCTATTGCGCTCTTTTTTTCAGTAAAGACTTCGATATGTCTGGGGAGATTACCATGATACCAGAACGACGCCCCTATAGGGCATTCCCTGAACCGAAGATTTAATTTTCCTCTTAATGCATGTTCTTCGAACGGCATTACAAACTTGTAGAAAACTGAAGAGTTTCGATAAAATTGTACAGAGTATATCTTACTAATGTACAGGTCTCTGAGAAGGTACTGTGTAATATGTATTTTTACTCATTATTCTAATTATGGCCCATAATTTTAATTATGGCCAGATGCCTCTTACCTTGTAGCTTTTCACCAGACGTGTAACGGCGACTATGCCTGCAGCCGTTCTCATATCAATATTATGATTCTCCTTTGTTTCCCACACATTATTAAAAGCGGCTTTCATCCATGACATAAGCTTATCGTTCACGAAATCTTCGCTCCAGTGATCTCCATTTCTATTCTGTACCCACTCGAAATAAGATACGGTAACACCTCCAGCATTTGCCAGAATATCTGGGATGACTACCTTTTTATTCTTGTACAAAATGACATCTGCCTCAGGAGTGCAGGGACCGTTTGCTGCTTCAGAAATTATGAGTGCCTTGATCCTTTTAGCATTCTCACTTGTAATGACGTTTTCCAGAGCCGCGGGAACAAGAATATCCACATCTAATTCAAGCAGCTGTTCATTGGTGATAGTCTCAGCCCCCGGGAACCCCACAACTGACCTTTTTTTACTTCTCATTTTGTAATCAAAGACACTCTGCCAGTCCAAACCCTTTTTATCAATTATGGCACCTTTACTGTCTGAAACAGCAATCACCTTTGATCCTGCCTCCTGCAACAATCGATGGCTGTGAACACCTGCGTTTCCATACCCCTGAATTGCTAATCTTATATGATTGAGCGAGATACCCAACTTTTCACATGCATATGCGATACAAAGAAAAAGACCTCGAGCTGTAGCTTCAAGTCTCCCATGGGATCCACCAAACTCCATAGGCTTACCAGTAAAAACACCGTAAATAGTTCCTCCCTTCATCATAGAGTAGGTGTCTGTCATCCAGGCCATGATTTTCGGATTGGTGTAAACGTCAGGAGCTGGAATGTCCCTCTCAGGGCCAATAATAGGTGCAATAGCTGCAGCATAGCGTCTGGATAAACGCTCAAGTTCCCCTTCGCTCAGTTCTTCCGGGATTACAGCTATTCCGCCTTTCGCTCCACCAAAGGGGAGGTTCATAACCGCTGTCTTCATAGTCATCCATGCGGCAAGGGCTTTCACTTCGTCAAGAGTAACCTGAGGGTGAAACCGTATACCTCCTTTCGTTGGTCCACGAATATCGCTATGCTGGACGCGATACCCTATGAAGGTTCTAATGTCTCCGTTATCCATCTTCAATGGGAGACTAACCTCCACCACTCTTTTAGGATATTTTAGAATCTCAATATATTTATGATCCTCATGAGGCACGTATTTTTTTACGTTATCTAATTGTTTGCAGTAATTATCAAAAGGATTTTTTTCTGCCATTGATGCATCCCCTCTCTTGTTTTCATCCTGATTTATTTTTGTTATCAGGTTATGAAGTAAGTAATCCTAAAAATATAATAAAGTTCATAATAGAAATATTTATTGCTTATTTTATTACATTGTAATGAAAATAGTTTATTATATATATCATAGTCAATGCTAAAAGGCAAATAAATAGGTAGTTTTTTCCGTTATAAAGTCCTTTTAAAGAGTTTCGAGATTTTTAAATTCAATTTGATTAAATTTTCATTTATTGGTATTACATTCTAAAGAAAATATGGATTATATAGTATATTTCTATTGTCAAAGAAATCATTGAATTATTCAAATGGAAGAAAATCATAGAGATAAATTTCTCAGAGAGGAATACATTTCGCGCATCAACCGCGTTATTGACTACATTGAATCCAATATCAGTGATGAACTTTATTTAGATAAACTTGCCCATGTTGCCAATTTTTCTCCCTTTCATTTTCATAGAATCTTCAGTGCAATCATAGGCGAACCACTGAATCAGTTCATACAGAGAATTCGTCTTGAAAAAGCAGCCACTTATCTCATCGAAAATCCCAAAAGCTCTATCACAGAAATCGCCTTTGATTGTGGATTCTCTAGCTCCTCTTCCTTTGCCAGGGCATTCAAAGACTACTTCCATATGAGTGCCACTGAATGGAGGTTGAAAGAATATAAGAAAAAAAGCAAGATTCGTGACACAAACAGCAAAAATGGAAAAATAAAAAGCAATATACGAAAAGACGGAATCATTTCCTCCATCTATATTAATGACACATCCATTAATCAAGGAAGGAGGAGCAAAATGATTAACAAACAAACACTCAATGTCGAAGTCAAAGAGATACCGGAAATGCACGTGGCCTACGTCCGCCACATAGGTCCGTACAAGGGAGACACGGCACTTTTTGCACGTCTGTTTACCAAACTTTTCAAGTGGGCTGGTGCCCGGGATCTCTTACACTTCCCGGAAACAAAAGTAATAACCGTCTATCACGATAATCCGGATGTGACAGACGAAAGCAAGCTGAGAACAAGCGTGTGCATTACAGTTCCTGAAGACACAAAGGTGGAAGGGGAAGTGGGGAAAATGGCCATCCCGGGCGGCAAATATGCCGTGGCACATTTTGAGATTCTAGAAAATGAATATGAAGATGCCTGGAACGCACTCTATGGTACGTGGCTGCCAGACAGCGGCTATCAACCAGATGATCGACCTCCCTTTGAGCTTTACCTCAATGATCCAAAGGAGCATCCCAAACATAAACACATTGTTGCTATTTATATACCGGTGAAACCTCTATAAAAGTGTGCGGAATTTATCCCGTGGAATTAATTTTGAATGGTGAAAGCTGAAGCTCGAGCTCCGCAGAGCCGATGAAAAGGATTGAAAAAATGCCCATCCTACGTGCTGCGTCCACGTTTTCCTCCAAGTCATCGATAAAAACAGTCTCTGATGGAGCTCGACATTCAGACTTCAAGATTTTTCGGTAAAAACGCTGGTCCGGCTTTGCTACCCCCAATAAATAGGATGCATAGACCGCGTCGAAGGAGTCGTAGTTACCCAGCTGTTGATGCAGCCTATAGTGGGATTCGATGGTGTTTGTTCCCACAACAACCCTGGTCTTCTCCTTCAATTGTGAAACGATCTGGATCATAGTCGGATCCACACATGGATGAAAGTAACGAGCAAAGAGGTCTTCGCTAATGGTGAGCCCCGTTTCTTCTGCCATGCGCCTCCAGAAGGATGCTGGAGACAGCTTCCCGGTCATCAAACGTTGCCAATCATCTCCTGTACGCCTGTAGAATTCCGGAACGGTTACTCCAAGGTAGGTCGCGATCAAGGTCAAAAAATCATTGTTGCGGCTAACAACACCGCCCATATCAAAGATGAACAACCCGATCCTGTGCATTAGCATCCGCTTTCTTTAAAAAAGTACTTTTTCATACCAGATCTTTCAAGATGACCGCAGAAGGATTGCTTTGATAAGAAAATAAAATGACCCCTTATGTTATCAATGTACTTTAATATAAACAGGAGCACTCATAGGATCTAGCGGTATCGCTTGCGTAAGTTCTCCGACCTGTCCGCTGGAATCTTGTACTGTCTGAGTATCCTTTTTGTGCTTCGGTCAGTCTCCCGTCTGTCCAAAATAATTCGAGCGCCTGTTGCGGTTTCTAGGATATGAAAAAAATCCTTGTTTCTTTTTATTGCATCGACTAGATCGTACATGTTGCGAACTCTTTTCCCGTTCACATTAGAGATGATCTCGTAGTACAAATCTTCATAACCCATGTTGACTTCATCGGAAAGTACATCAACGATCACAACCACTTCTTCCCCCTTTTCGGTAGGCTCTCCATACAGATATGTGTACAAGAGGTTAGGTGGTGCATCATACCACCATTCATTGCCAAACTCCATAATAAGATTCTCGGTAAGGGGAGAAAAAATGAAGCCCCCATAAATATAATACACAGGTTCAACGTCGTATTGCTCAGAGGGGACCAGCCTGCAGGCTATAGAAGGAACTATGAACTCAATAGGAATAGCATATACGGCTCCATCTCTCAGTACCTGGATAATCGCAGTGTCACCGACGTGCTTGTTCTGTATAATGTATTTATACGAAGTTCTCTCACCACTTCGAAAGCCAATTGTGCCATCATCGGCAATAGCCTCTCCGTCAATAGAAAGAATCACATCGTCCGGCAGGAGTATATTCTCTACAGGGGAACCAGGATACACCTTCCTTACGAGTATTCCCGACTGACCATCATCCATACCGTAGTATGCCCTCATCGAGGGGTTTTCCATCGTCTGTGTCATTATTGCAAGATCCGGTATCCCGTCATAGGAACCATCCTCGATATCCTTAAGGAAGTGCCGAATAACAGGAACAGATACCATATATCCCTCCTCATCACTCCATCCGGACATCATCGCAATGCCAACTATTTTCCCATTGGAAATAACTGGACCACCGCTGTTACCCCCATGGATGGGTGCATCTATCTGGCAAGAGAGCAGGGTTGTGGAGCTGTGCACGTAACTCTCGTGGCTCACCCGGGAAACGATGCCCTTTGTTATGGTAAGCTGTTCTGCAAAGTTTGGATAGCCGTATACCGTTACTTCATCCCCAACCAGGGGAAGCTCTCCGACTTCCAGTGGAGACACATCAGGATAAAAGCTCCTATCTCTTACCTCCAGCACTGCAAGGTCGCATTCGTGGGCAACAAACTCCACTTTTGCCACATATTTTTTCGTTTGGCCTGTTCGCTTCACTTTGATAAATGTCTGATCGCTCACCACGTGAGCATTCGTGAGTATAAGGTCGTCGTTGATGATGCAACCCGATCCTTCCCATTCGTAATGGCCATCCATCTGCCAGGGAGTCATGTAGCTATGCTCATTACTCGTGGCGTATATTTTAACTATGTTTTCCTTTATCTGATCATCACCAAAACTCAGTGAATATCCGAAAATTAATATGAACACAAAGATCAATATGTGTAGTTTCCTCATGAAGAACTCCTCGAAATAATAAGATATAGAAGGATATTAGAATCCACTCTTTTTTAAAATACAATATACACCACAACCAAAAAACTCTCAGATTGAAACTTTCAAAGTATTATTTGCGCCACCTACATCCCCCTACACGTTTGCAAGATATTAATAATAAATAATGGATCTTTTCCAAACATTTTTTCCCTATTTTAATGGAGTCGATACGTATTTCTTGTAATGAGGTCAATTAGTGGATGTTTTTACGTAATTCTTTGGGATAAAATCAGCAAATCGGAAGGTTGATAATGAAAAATAGTCTTTGTATGCCTTTATACTCTCATCTGATGGAAACAAATGAGATGCAAGCATCGGAAACTCATTAAACTCACTTTTAAAAGCCCTTCTATGACCAATGTTCATTGCCAAATGATAGAGTGGATGATCAAGATGAAATGGAAACCTTCTGATTATAGACGAAAGTTTTGTAAATTCCTTAAAAACCCATAGTCTCCCGGCCTGAAGTTCAAAAGGTGTCATATTTTTTGGAATATAAACAACCGTTTTGTGATCATAGTGCTTCCAGTTGTCTATTATTAATCTCCCCTCCCTTTTGTATTGTGTATATATCTTGGTACCGGGATATGGGGTTAAGACATTTAATGATGCAGAACTAATTTTATTTTTTTCTAGAAAATCAAGCGTTTCAGGAAATATGTCTTTTGTATCGTCATCAAAACCAAATATCATTGAAGCATGAAAATAGATGCCAAAACTTTCCACCTTCTTAATCGCTTCTTTAATACTTTCGATGCTCTTAACAGACTTTCGTAGTTTCATCATTTGGGTTTTTGAGATGGTTTCGATGCCAAAAAACAAGGCATTACAGCCGCTTGAAGCTGCCATCCTTAGCAATTCAGTATTTCTTACAATCGAAATGGAGGCTTGACCAACCCACTTTATTCCAAGGGGTGTTATTTCTGTGAAGAGATCTTTAGCATATAGTGAATCTCCTATTATATTGTCATCCAGGAACAAGAAAAATTTTCCACCAGAATCGATCATATAGCGAACAACATTATCAACTGGTATATGACGTACTTTTGGTCCAAAAAGGGCATGCACAGAGCAGAAGTCACACTTAAAAGGACAACCGCGTGTTGTCATCACTGGAATAACATTAAATAATCTCTTTTTTATCTCTTTTAAATTTTTTATATGTAAATATTTTTCCAACGAAGGGTACGGTTTGTGATATTTTTTCTGTAGCCTTCCGTTTTTAAAATCTTCCAGTAACTGTCCCCAAACTCCTTCTGCTTCCCCGATTACAACAGAATCGGCATAGCGTAGGGCCTCATCAGGAAGTATTGAGGGATGAATGCCTCCCATTACAACTGTTTTGCCCCGCTTTTTAAATTGCTGTGCAAGATAATAGGCTCTGGGAGCATTCGAGGTCATACAGCTTAACCCAACTAAGTCACATTCTTCTTCCAGATTAATATCTTGGGTTTCTTCTTCAACTATTTTTACGTCATAATCAGGAGGAGTGAGGGCTGCTATCAGATGCAGCGCTAATTGAGGTATCATGAGATATTTTGGTTTTCTACTATCAAAATCTTTACAAGGCGACACTAGGAGAACTCGCATTTTCATTCCATATCATGACTATTGATAATTATTAATACCTTCTTCCTCTATTTCTGGGAGGACGAGCTTCGTTTACTTTTAAATAACGTCCCTTAAATTGAGAACC
>Ga0209636_10006756_pt1 | contig 11720 bp, 16 predicted proteins | sample DeeMarSWOR152_54_FD_187464 | JGI IMG/M metagenome (GOLD analysis project Ga0209636, IMG submission 187464) | Marine sediment microbial communities from White Oak River estuary, North Carolina - WOR-1-52-54 (SPAdes) (version 2) | ecosystem: Environmental > Aquatic > Marine > Intertidal zone >... | reverse complement strand
CATTATTTTAGACATTTCAAAATTTTATAAAAAACGCGCTCATTTTAGTGCATAAACCTATTTACAACATATCGCCCGCCCGCACAGCGTGCGCGCGCTTTTAAAAACCGCGTGCGCGAGTGATTAAGTTAGAACCTGCTCTATCACTTTGCGTGTGAATTCAAGCGCTTATTCGCAAGACTGGAAACAATTGCCTATGTTATTATATAAGCTAGAAGTATTTTTTTGAAGAATAAAGTTGTTGGGGTAATGCGATGGAGTTACCTAAATTGGATATGGATTATGGAGAGCTTTACAGGATGATATTTTCTCCCATTCGATCCAAGTTGTTGTTAACGGGCATCGAACTGAAGGTTTTTAATTATATGTCCGATCCCGTGTCTGCTGAAGAAGTGGCGCAGACCATTGACGCCCACCCGAGAAATATGATGCTGTTCCTCGATGGCTTGGCAGCTATAGATTTGGTGCAGAAAAAGGTTGGTTTGTACCAAAATGCACCTGTTGCACAGGCTTTCTTGGTGGAGGGTAGCCAAACATATGTGGGACAGATGCTCGCCTTCATGGCAAGCGCTGATTCTCCGCTGGATAACCTGACGAAGTTGGTGAAGGAGGGCCCACCGCCTAAACCAGAAAAATCGCCCTTCTCCGAGGAAATGCTAGCTCAGGGCGCAACCATGATGGTCAACACCGAGCAAGCTGGCGACGCGCAACTGGCGGTTGAAATCGTGTCAAAACTGCCGGAGTTCTCGTCATTTAAAAAGATGTTGGACCTAGGAGGCGGTCCCGGACTCATAGGCATGGCCATAGTCGCGGCACATCCTGACATGAAGGGCGTGATCTTTGACCTGCCACCAGTCGTTAGAGTAGCCGAGACATTCATCAGAGAGTATCAGATGGAGGACAGAGTGGAGGTCCTCGGCGGAGACTTCAACCGGGATCCCATTGGCGAAGGATACGACCTTGTTTTCACCTCTAATTCCCTCCAGTTTGCCCACGTAATTGACCCGGTCGTGAAGAAAATATATGACGCACTCAATCAAGGTGGCGTGTTCGTTTCAATCTTCGGGTTTGGGCAGACTCACGAAGGAACGAAGCCCGAGAACCTCGTGCTCGGAATGCTCTCCATGGTCTTGATGGGTCAGGAAGCGGGGATTGAACAAGGCTATATCGCCGACTCCATGCTTCGCGTAGGATTCAGGTCCGTCCATTCACAGATCTTGAACACGGCTTGGGGACCCATGGAACTCGACATCGGCCGGAAGTAATTTTTTATATAATTCATGTGCGCGCTCTGACCCCCATACGCTTTCTGCAAGTTCCTCTGTTGAGCTGTACCGTAGGTGTCTTAACAACTCACGTTTCTACCACCTTTCGGGCTGTGGTTATGTAGCCGGAGTGGCCGATCATCAGGGTTTCGGGTCTCGTCCTGTTTTCGGCGACGTTTATCCTTCTCATGATTAGCTCGACGGTCTCGATGTCCACGAAGGGGTGCTCCCTGAGTGCTGAGACGGTCTTCATGACTTGCTCTATTGTCGGGCTGAAGGAGGCGAAGACGCCGCTGCCCGACAGGGCGTTGTGAGCGTGGCCGACCACGAGCCAAGGGGTCGCCATGTCGAGGACGACTGCGTCCAAGCCCTCCTCGTATAGTCCCTCAGTGACATCCCCCTGCTTGAGTTCCACGTACTCCATGAGCCCAGCGCGCTCTATGTTATCGGCAGCTGTCTCCTGAAACCGGAGGTTGATCTCGTAGCTGTAGACCCTTCCGTCCGGCCTGACAGCGTCCGCGAGGGCGCATGTGAGGGCCCCGCTGCCGGTTCCGGCCTCGGCGACCCTGCTGCCTGCGCCGATCCCCATCTGGAATAGGAGGTGGCCTATGTCCTTTGGGTAGAGGACCTGGGTGCGCCTGTCTGTCTTCAGTATCCTATCCCTAACGAGGGGTCGGAGGGCGTAGAATCTGGCCCCGAGGCTGCTGTCGACGGAGGAGCCATATGGTTTACCGATCAGCCCTCCCATGTCTATGTAGCCCTTGTGTGTGTGAAACTGCCTCCCCCCCTCCACCCGGACCTGGTAGGTCCTCCTCTGGTCCAGGAAGAGGAGGACGTCGTCGCCCTCGCGTATCTCCATCATGACGTCCCGACCTCTAGTTATCGTCATAAAGTCTTCCCTCACCAGTTATGTCATTTTTGTATCTTTTTTTTCGAGATGGCTAGACGCTTGCGTATATAGTATTTCTTCTCTCCTACTCATGTTATTATTTTTAATTTATTGACGCGCGCGGAGCTGAGACCTTTCATCGTAGTTTATCATTATTAGCGAAGGGTTTACCCGTGAGATCTCGATTGGCCCAGATAACGCATGTATATCAATTATCGGAAAGTGATTATTGCACACGTATCAATGCATTTCATTCCAGGCTATTCCCACAGTTGCGACAGAACTTAGCGTCTATGGGACTCTCTTGACCGCATTTCGAGCAAAACACAGTATCGGGCCTACGCTTCCGTGAGGACTCGAAACCCTCCTTGACGCCCTCGAAAGCCTCCTTAAGGCTGTCCGCTGCGATGGTGAATGCCTCCGATATCGCCTTTGCCGCTACCTGGAGGGCCTCATCCACGTCCTGGCCCACCTTTGTCAACGCATCGCCCGGGACGGCGACGTCCTCCTCCTCGCCCCTCAAGGTCCTCTTGCCACACTTCAAGCAGAAATTCGCGTCCTCGGAAAGCTCCTCACCGCAGTACCTACACGAGACCATAACTAAATCAAATTAACCAACGAGCGACCGAGTTTAAACCTTACGCGAGCCCTGATAATGCGTTCTTCATATAATTGGTAAGAAGGGTCGTATTTTCAGAGATAAGTAGCAACCTATGAACTTGAACAGTAGCCCTGAAGCAGTGAAAGTCACAGCTACGAGGAAGGGCTTCAACCCCCCACCGATACTCCTCCGAATATCTCACTTATCGAAATTAAAGATGCCAAAAAACGTCAAGATGAAACTGACCACATACAGAAACGGCCTATGATAAAACTACTGTTGCCAGTAGCCACTACGGATCCTGTATTGGTTTCGGAGGTAAAATTTTACGTTTGGGTTTGGGGTTAAATTTTAACGTTTTGGGTTTTGGGGGTTAAATTTTATCCCCCCCACACACACATACTTTTTTACTTTCATTCAGTCCTCCATCTTCTAATTCCCTTCTTCCCTTTCCCTTCCCTACACTCTCTCTTTATACACCCACACAAATATCAGAGAAGAATAAGCGCGCGCGCAAATCTTCCTCCTAAGGAAGAACTCCCCCATATAGAGTCGCGCGCGCTCCAAAGGATTTTAATGCCTATTAAATAATTTAATGTAAAAAGTGGGTTAAAATATGCCCTGGGTAAAAAAAGAGGACTGCGTGGGATGCGGCATCTGCGTCAACGAGTGCCCCGCAGACGCCATCACCATACAGGATGAGAAAGCGGAGATAGACATGTTACTATGCATCCGCTGTGGCACATGCCACGACGTATGCCTTCAAGACGCCGTCAGACACGACAGCGAGAAAATACCCCAAGAGGTGGAGGCAAACATCCAATGGACAAAAGACCTCATGAAACACTACAAAACAAAAGAAGAGACAGAAGGCTTCATCGAAAGAATAAAAAAACACTTTAAAAAAGAAAAAAAGGTTATAGAGAAAACACTGGAAAGACTAGAATTAATCGAAACATGAAACACTAAACCTCAGGAACGCTCGAGCATAAAGGAAAGAAAGAACTCATAAAGGATATTACGAAGTTAAAACGTGAACTTCAAAAACAGAATTAATGTAATATCACATTAGCGTGCGAGCCGTGTGCCCATATGAATGTGTGTACAGCTTTCGGTATTTTTCTACTAGACTGGGTATGGTGCTTTTATATTCGAGATATTTCCTGATCTCATTCTCTCCACTGCCAAATCTTTCAATGATCTTCGGCTCTGCCTTCTCCCCTTTTGGAGTGATCCGTAATGTCGAACATTCCTTTCTGCACTGAAGAATGAACCATTTAACGCGCGCGCGCATGCGAGTTGTAGAAGTCAGTAATTCCCTCTTTTTTTAAAATACCAATAACCATATTGAATGCTGCCTTTCGATAAGCTCTCATGTCAATACAGAAAATGCCGTTTGACTTCTTCAACTTATCGTCGCGCGCGCGCGAAGACGCGCGTGTGTGTTTGTGTGTGTGTTTTGTGTTTAGGGAGAGAGTGAGTGAGTGGGAGAGAGGGAGTGAGAGAGGGGGTATGGGTTTGGGGGATAAAATTTAACCCCCCCCGAAACTTCGTTCTGGTGGAGTGGAGGGCATTACAGATGCTATGGCTGAGGTTAATGTCGTGGCGGAGAGGAGAAGATACTGCCGATGGGGTTCTTGCGCTGAAAAAGATTCGTGTTCGCGCGCGCGATTTGTTCCACTGCAAGACCCGGAACGAATATATAATAAAATGTTATAGGTAACATTGTTATCTATGTTGGGGTTTGGAAGATCTCGCCGCGGTGGGAGCTGGGTACAGCTTCTAATCCTCAGGATCCTATATCTCACGCCAATGCACGGCTATAGGCTCCTCGGGGAAGTCAACAGGCTCATGGCCGGAAGGAGGCCCATGAAAACAGGGAGCCTCTACACCATATTGAGGCGGATGGAGAAGGCCGGCCTCCTCGAGTCGGAGTGGGACGAGGAGCCATCCAAGCTCGAGAGGAGGATCTACAGGCCCTCCAAGGAGGGGGTCGAGATGCTGAAGAACGGGCGGAAAAGGATGGAGGAGCAGAAGAGGGTGCTTGACGAGATGATGACCTTCTACAACGAGCACTTCAGGGAGGACTTAAACTCATGACCGAGATGAAGGCGATCGAGGCGAAGGGCCTCACTAAGCGTTATGGTGACTTCCTTGCTGTTGACCATATCAGCTTTGAAGTCGAGCAGGGCGAACTATTCGGGTTCCTCGGCCCCAACGGAGCCGGGAAGACGACAACTATCAGGATGCTAACAGGAGTCTCAACGCCTACCCAAGGAGAGGCTTCCATCATGGGCCATAACATCGTGAAAGAGTCTGTGAAGGCCAAGTCCTTGATGGGGATCGTCCCTGACATCAGTAATGTATACTCTGAGCTATCAGCTTGGGAAAACCTAACCTTTACAGGGAAACTTTACGGAGTCCCTAAGGCGAAGAGAGAAGAGAAGGCGGAGGATCTGCTCAAGAGATTCGGTCTTCATGACAGGCGCGCAGACAAGGTCGAAGAGTTCAGTCGTGGCATGAAGCGGCGGGTTTGCATTGCTATGGCCCTTGTAAATGATTCGAGGTTGCTGTTCCTGGACGAACCGACGGCTGGTCTCGATGTCAAGAGCGTCCGAGTCATACGCAAGCTCGTACGGGATCTGAACGAGGAGGGGCTCACAGTCTTCCTTACCACCCACAACATAGAGGAGGCGAGTCGGATGTGTGATCGCATCGCCATCATCAACCGGGGTAAGATTGCTGCAGTAGATACTCCTGAGAGGCTGAAGAGCGCAATGAAGACCAGCCAGGCAGTGGAAGTAGCCTTCACGGAGGTCAAGGCTAGGCTCCAAAAGAGGTTGGATGCCCTCCCGTCGGTCAGGGAGGTGCAGAAAAGGGGTGACAAGATTCGGCTGCTTACAGAAGAACCTTCAAAAACCCTGAAGGAGGTTTGGCACTTCATAGAAGAGAACGACTTAGATCCCATCACCCTCAACACCATAGGGCCGAGCCTGGAAGACGTGTTCTTGCAGCTAACAGGCGTCGAGATGGAGGCAGAGATCATCCACAAGAGGGGAGGAAGGAGGGGGGCCAGGTGATGCTTCTAGATGAATTGAGGCGTAGTTGGGCTATCACTATCAAGGACATGAAAATCTACTATCTACGCCCGCCAGCGTTGATGTTCGGGGTACTCTTCCCAGTAGCCCTATTCTTCACCTTCTCCATAGGACGCAGCATGCCACCAGAAAGACTCTTACCAGTTCTAGCTGCACAGACGGTTTTCTGGTCGGCGAGCAGCATTGGCCCCACAGCCATCCCGTTAGAGCGGAGGACGCGTACCTTCGAGAGGTTTCTCTCAGCCCCCATCTCCCTGATATCTGTGCTCTGGGGGAAGATGATGGCGGGATTCCTCTTCGGCCTTGGCATAACCACACTGGCAACGGGGATCGGGGTAGTATGGGCTAGCCAACCCGTATTGAATCCCTTGGCATTTGCTATAGGGATCATGTTATCAGCTATGGTTTATTCAGCGATGGGTATACTCTTCGCTTCAATACCTACTGGAAGTCCAGGCGAAGTTATCATACCCCTCAACTTTGTACGGATTCCCCTCATGTTCGTCAGCGGAATGTTCATCCCACTGGATCAGATGCCAAAAATAGGAGTGTACGCTGCCTTCCTGTCACCATTATCCCATACTCTAGATTTAATTAGGCTAGGCATTGGAAGGCCTTCATACTTCGGTTCACTTTCTAATATCGGTGTTCTCATCGTATGGTTGCTAGCGTTCCTCTTCGTTGGTCAGATTTTCCACAAGATCATAATGAAACGAGAATAATCTACTTGTATAAAAGGGCCTGTTTTATTTCCTGAGAAATTCGCACGCGCGTGCCGATGTGTGGGTGTATAAAGTGTGTGTGGGTTAAATTTTAACCCCCCCGAGAACTAAACGCTGAGGAGTGCGCGCGCGCAAAATTGGTGCATCAGCTCTTTTCCTTAACTGCTTTAACAATCATTCCTTTTGGAACAACATGTCCCTTGAAGGGAAGCCAGAAACCTTTATAATAAGTGAATTCTATGTCGGTGAACCCAGATTCTTGAAGCATTTCTGTCAATTCATCAGCACTATACAATTTCAAGTTAAATTTATCTATATCCTCAGTGTGGTCTAACCCGTCCTCCTTATTGTATGCCATTTCAAGTACTAATCTACCCCCTGGGGCCAATACTCTAAATATCTCCCTAAGTGACGCCATTGGCTCCTGCCAGAAGAAAAATGTTTCAATTCCGACAACTACAGAAAACTCATCGTTTTCCCAAGGTAGAGACGACACGTTTCCGTGTTTAAACTCGGTTTTTCCTGATTTGATGAGCTTCTTATTGATACTGCTTGCCATGTTTACCATTTCTTCAGACAAATCTAATCCAGCGATTCTTGCTACATGTGAAGCATATTTTTTAATAAACAATCCCGAACCGAAGCCTATTTCAAGATATTTATCATCCTGTTTAAGATTAAGCACCTTTGCGGTATTGCTATAAAAATCTCTATGCCCCCAGGCCATGCCTCTTGCTAATACTCTACCAAAAAATCCAGTAGGTTTACCAAACTGTGACGCGTCCTACTCCCCCTAGTGTAATATTTTAACACTATTTTATACAAGTCAATTTAATACCTTGCACTCGCGCGTAGGAGCAACCAGCCTTCGGAGCATCAGTATCAGAACACGTTATTTTTTTTTTGGTAATATTTTATCCCCACACACATTTTTTATATTCGAGTACACTCGCGCGCTTACCAACCCTCGATGAGCCTCACAAGTTTTAAAAATTCAATTTATAACTTAGAATAATTAAAAAAAACATTAAAATTATTTTTATTCTGACTTTGCTGGCATTGTTCTTATTAGTTTGGGCTCCTTGGATGGACAATCAAGCAATTCATGACAGAGTATTCCAAGAAAAAGCACATAAAGATGGAACAATGGGCTGGATAATAAAACCAGATGGAACAAGAGAATACACATTAATCTGCGATTACAATGTGATGTGGTTTCCTTTTGGAAGATGGGTCGCAAGCTGTGAAGGAGGTTACTTTGTTACATTTTGGGGGAAGATAATATGAGTTGCGCGCGCGCAGTAAGTGCATATGAGAGAGGATGGATGAAGAAGAGAGGATGAGTGGCTGGGGGGCTGGGGAGTCTGAGAGAGGGTTTTAGGGGGTGTGTGGGGGTTAAAATTTATCAAATCCAAACCCATTCTCTCCCTACACAAACGCACACGCACACATGTGCAATGCTGAAGAAGATGCGCGTGCGCGCGTGCGAGATCTGTAAGCAACAAAATTCTTATGAGTATACTGCATAGAAAGCTTTGAGATTACTTATGATGGCTTCTAGGAAGGCTATTACGCGTATGCAGGCTATCGCTGTTATCTTGGTTGTCGTTATAGCGACTGTTGCCGGAATATGGTATTACACACAATTAGTTCCTGAAACCAATCCAGCCACCTTTTCCATGGAAGTGATTTCTAGACCCTTTATTCCCATGAAAGGAGAAAAAGAGATCCCTATGGCTATGGTCGGACAGAGAGTTGTTTTTCTTGTGGTTGTCGAGGACACCGGAGAGGGAAATGGATATGGGAAAGCTGTAGACATATCAGCAACTGCTTCTGGCGCTGCAGTATCAGTTAATAATCCGGCAATAAAACCCGGAGAAGTTGCTGAAGTAATTGTAATCCCTGATCAGTCGAGTACAAACAAGATATTAACACTCACCATTAACGGGGATAGAAGTGGGTTCAAGCAAACTGAAACTGTAGATATTGAGGTAATAGACTGGGAAGATGATTTGGGTGAATTAGCTGCAGAGATGCGGGACAAGTTTGTTCCTTGGCTTGCCAGCAATCACCCTGAGTTGGGCATTACTAGTGAAACAGAGTGGATTGGAACTATTGTAAACCCGGGAATCCTAGTCGTCATGCACTACATGTTCTATTCGGAGGATTGGGAGATGTATGTAACATGGCATGTAATGATACCACCATACGATTGGACAAAAATCTATCTCAGATCCCGGTTTACAGAGACACAATCATCAAATGCTTTCGAAATCTCGTCGGTGCAAGGAGAAGAAGAACCGCATTCCATAGAACTCCCCGACTGGGTTTGATTGTATACACGTATATTGAAACAGAACGCCATTTCTAGGGTTGTCGTAACAAGCGAGTGATTAGTGTGTGTGTGGGTTAAATTTTCTCCACCCGTACACACGATATATTAAAAGAAAAATAACAAATCCAAATAGAAACAAATTTTGGGCTAATAACTCCGGACCCGCTACTTCTTATCATCAACAATTAGTGATGAGCCGTCATTAGGTCCTGGAAGTACACGTATGTATAATGTACGCATTCCAGTGTACAGATTACTTACTGGGATCTCTGTTGTAGTCCAATCGATTCCTTCTCTTAGATCAGCATAGAGGATTACATAGCCGTCTAATTGCACTTCCATTCTTACACCTGAACCCTTAAACCGAATAGAAAAGCCTTGGTTACTTCCTATGTTTACTGCGCGCGCGGCGTGCAATTAAAGACCTAGTTTGTCAAAGAAAAGCGGCCAGAGGAACATAACGAAGATTGTAACCAGAGCATAACGGATTGAGCGTAACCAATAAACATCTGATGGAAGGATGGGTGATAAAACAATCATACTCGTAAATACCAGAATTAGACCTATTATGGCCCTCACAGCAACTCGCCACTTCTTCACGTGTTTGGGTGATGTCTCAAAATTTACATACTTACTTTCAAGTGCAAGCCCTACACCAAAACCAATTATCAACCCCCCATTCGCGCCAAAATTATCCTCTAACCCGACAATTCTTACCGGCGAAAGAAACTCGGTAATTATCATGGAGACTAAACCAAAAAGAATCAGTCCAAAATATAATGAAACTGGTCTAAACTTCATCAGAAACGACCTAGTTGGCACTTCTAGTCTCAATAGCAAAAATAGTAAAAGCAGTCCCACTGACCAACCTAGAACAACATCACCAAGCCAATGAACGCCAATATAGATTCTTGAGAGACCTACTAACACAATCAAGGACGCCGATAAAAAACCCATCCACCAAGTCTTGATCTTTACACTCAACCAACCCCAGAAAATTAAAGAGTTTTGTGAATGTCCACTAGGTAAACTATAATTTACTGCTTCTACCCCAGGGAGCCAATTTGTCTCTGGAGGTCGTGGATATCTTATGATTATCTTCAACCAATAATTTGATACTACTGAGATGATCAATACGTAGGTGGTCAGTATAGAAGCCCGTTTATTTATTATCCAATAATCGATCGCAATCAATATGAGATAAAAAAAGTCAGAACCCATTATCGTAACAACTTTAAAGAAAAGTTCAGACCATGGCATCATGAGTCTTAATACTTCGGTCCAAAAAATATCGAATAAAAACATACACATATCTTTAACATGAATATAAAATATAAGACCCTACCGCAGAGTAATAAAATGCTCGCACGTGAGTGCGATATTTTTTTAAAAGTAAGTAATTTTACGGTGCGCGCGCACGGCGGTGGTCTAGGAGCCCTGCACGCGCCTCCTTCCGGTTCTTCTTTAGATGTAAATAAGAAAGAGAAGGGTTAGGTTTCCGATGTGAAGTGTTCGTATACGAGCTTCGAGACAGTTGCTATGGCTTCTTCTCCGTCGTCGTTCTCCGAGAGCTCCTTCCCGAAGCCGCAGACGATGTAGGGGTCCCTTTCCTTCGGGAATACTATGCCCACATCAATCACTGCAGCATATACAATGCCCGGCTTGTGAGCCACCGCAGAAGCACCCTTCTTGCGAATCGCCATGGTACCCGTCTTTTCGGCCACCTCAACCTCGTCCCGGGGCAGGTACTTCCTGAGCCTGTTCTCTCCCGTCTGGCACCGCTTCATCAGATCTATGATATCGTCGCAAGAGCTTCGAGAGGCCGCCTCACCTCGGTAGAGCTTCTCCAGGAGAGCCATCATACCCCGAGGAGTCATCATGTTTCCCAACTGGGGTTCTCGGTCCTGCATACTTCGTCGAACCTTCCCGTGGAACCTTTCTCGGCTTACCATGATGTTTGTCTCCAGTCCCAGTCTACGCATAGTTTCGTTGATGTTCTCCCTCCCCACGAGGTCAACCACCATGACGGTTGCCGTGTTGTCACTTATCATCATCATCAGCGTCATGTAGTCCCTGACGACCATCTCCAACCCCGGAGTGAGGTGCTGGAGGATGCCGCTACCCGGAACCTTTGCATCCTCAGTCATCACCAGCTTCTCGTCTAGACCGATCTTCCCTTCATCCACCTGTCTGTATAAGGTAATGAGCACCGGGACCTTGAGGGCGCTGGCCAGCGGGAAAAAATCATCTCCGTTTATCAATACCTTTTCGCCTGTTCCGAGGTGTTTCACAGCAACCCCCAGGGTTCCCTCTAGCCCCTCAGCCACTTCCTCTATCATCTCTTTCAAACCCATTTCGCGTCAATATGGCAAATTTATGTAGAGATATTAATATTTGCGCGCGCGTGGGTTGCTATATTGCACTTTATTTACCCTGAGGTACAACTCCCTGGAAGTGACCCCCGTTTCGGCTTTGTCCCAGACCACGCGCGCTAGGTGATAAAATTATTGAAGAACTAGAACATATGTGAGTCCAAATGGTCGTTTTCAGGCCCTTTAAAGCGGTTCGTCCCAAGAATCAAGAACTAGCGAAGAAAATTGCTTCCCTCCCCTACGATGTAATTGACTCGATTGAAGCACGCGAAATTTCCAGAGGGAACCCGTTCAGTTTCCTCCATGTGGTAAAACCCGAGATCGACCTTGATCCCGGGATAAATCCGTACGATGATTCGGTATATGAGAAGGCAAAAGATAATTTTGAGAAATTTAAGGAACGAGGCTGGCTGATACAGGACGAAAAACCCGGCTTCT
>Ga0209636_10006755_pt1 | contig 11720 bp, 13 predicted proteins | sample DeeMarSWOR152_54_FD_187464 | JGI IMG/M metagenome (GOLD analysis project Ga0209636, IMG submission 187464) | Marine sediment microbial communities from White Oak River estuary, North Carolina - WOR-1-52-54 (SPAdes) (version 2) | ecosystem: Environmental > Aquatic > Marine > Intertidal zone >... | reverse complement strand
TGGGGTCATCTTTGTCATTCGCCGGCGTCGACAACAGTCTTAGTTTCTTGGTGTTACTGCCCAGTCTTGTGCTGGGCTTTCTCTTTTTTTCTTAAATCTCCTATAGTTTAGACCGTCCAAGAAAAGAAGGCCGCATCCGATTGTTTTTAATTCGGCAAGAGTCTATTTAGCGTGTGACTGAGGGAATCAATCGTTTCAAGGTCGTTAGTCTGCATTTTACAAACAAGTGCAAACTACGGAAGATAATTTAACGATTTGGTTCAAAATTTATGTATATTCGGATGAGGAGAACGCAGATGGAACATAACCGAGAATTAATTTTTCGAGTCAACTATTCAATACTCGTGTGTCAATTAGGCTGTACCACCGATCAAGAAATCCTCGATGCCTTGAACACGATTATTCAAACAGAGGGCCTTGTGCTGGGGGCAGAAATTGATCCGAGGGAGTTTGTGGGTCGTGAGTGGTTTTTTCCCATCCTTGACGAAGTAATGCTGAAGGAGGCACTTGTCATAGATAAGAAGGAATCGATATTTCGAATCGAAGACCAACTCCTTTCCACATGGACTCATCGGTTGGTGGATCGAAACAAGTTTAAACAAGCCTATCGGTCACAGAGACTGACATTCGAATCACAGCTTAGTAGAATGTACCGTGGAGAATTAGATGGGAGCTTCAGAATCCTTGAAGGAGAGATCCCCTTACCTAAGCGATTAGTAACGGAATACAGTTATGCTGGGATTGGATTAGGTGATGGAAAATTCGGTCGTGCTGGAGAACTGCACGTCTATTGTGCTATCCCTTGGGCATTCACGATTATGGACCGCATCGTCCAGTTATTCGACAAACCCGTTGAAGCGCCTCCAGGAAAAAGCACAGTCGTGTGGGATTTCTGGATCCATAAGGGAAAACCTGCCCCCCAATCGATTAATCTAACAACGTGGAATGAGGAGCTCAAGGCATTTCATCAGAAGTAATGCTCTGGGTCTTAGTCTGAGTCAAGTTCCCTAAGTGACGTGTAAAAGTTAGTCTGGAGGCCATCACCAAGGTCACCTGCACATTGTGCTATGATGTGCAATCCCTGTATTTTCGATGAGTCGAAAACTGAGAGATAGCCCGATTTTTTTGTGATGTGAAACCCAATTATTTTCGATGGGTCGAAAACTGAGAATTCAATCATTTAATACACCATACACCTTAACTTTCAAAAAAATGATAAAAATAATAGAACAATTTATTTTAAAAGCATTAAATAGAAAAAATATGATAAAAACAAACACACGTTATAAATATTCGATTTCTAGAACAATAGTTACCGAAAATCATCAAGAGATCTACCTATTCATCGAGCCCACCCGATGAAAGAATATGATGTGAAACATCTATTTCACTTCATAGTAACACTAAGACAAGGTTTACCAAAGGATTTCGATACGATTTTAGGCGACATCAGGACTAAATGCCCCCAAGGATGTGTCACTTTGCTAGAGGGAAAAAAAGTCAATTTGCGGATCCTCGAAAAGGAAGACATCCCCACCTATGCGGCGTGGATGAATAATCAGGAATTTGTCGGTGAATTTTTCCTTGCCCCACAACTGTCTGTAAGCCACATCGAAAAAAGACTCAGTGAACCGTCACCGGATAGCGCACTTTTCATCATTGAATCCAAAAAAGCAACGAAATCGGGGTGGATCACCTATTTCGAAACCCGTTATGGCGGTTACGCGTCATCGACGGAAATCGGGTACATGGTGACACCTGAAGGACGTGGAAAAGGATACTGTACTGAAGCAGTAGCGATAATCTTAGATTATTTGTACCTGCTGCGGGAAATTGACCGGATTCAAGCTCTTATTGCGGAAGAAAATGTTGCCTCGAAACGGGTGTTGGAGAAAAACGGGTTTAAAAAAGAGGGGGTGCTCCGAAGACTATTTTATAGTCTGGGAAAATGGTGGGATACTTCGGTGTACAGTATTCTTCGAGAAGAATGGGGTAGCCCTAAAATTTTGAAGAAAAAATTATGGAAAGAGTAGGGTTGATAGGATAGTGATTTTGGCAATTCCCCCGCACATTCCTCCTCCACCGCCTCCGGACACGATGGGACGTTGGCCGCGACGGTTACGTCCGTTGTTGTATGTGGTGATTTTTCTCATCATTTTGATAGTGGTCGCAATGGTTTGGGGGCAGATTGTGTGGGTTGAAGGGCTTTTTGTGGTAATTTTCATTATTGTTTGTGTGGGTATTGTGTGGTCACGGATGCATCCAGAGGAAGATTAAACCGAGACGCCCGTTAGATGATGGTTGAAAGTGCAAGTTGGTCAGGTGTTGGGTGTTTAGGTCGGGTTCGTAAGGCTTTAATCCCTGGTTTTGGCTAGAAATAGTGGAGGTGGAAGCACCATTAGCTCCTTGAGGCAACGCTGGGATGACCCTCGTACACCAAAAATGGGGAGATACTATGTATGGGTCGCTGTGGTTATCCAGGTGGGCTTGAGTGGATTCATGATGTCTTTGGGCGTGTTCACTTTAGTTTTTAATTTCGTGAATCTTATGCTTGGAATAATTACACCCGTTCCTCTACTGGATCTGAGGTTTTGGTACTATTGGTTAGGCCCATTTTTTATGGTGATTCATGGCAGCATTGGATACATTTTTGCTAAAGCCTGGCATAACCTTGCCGGCTACATTATCGATAACGCCCTTCAGTTAATTGCCTTAGCATTTCTTAATTTGGTAATCGGGTTTATGCTTCCAATGTTTTGGATATCGCAGTTAGTCTTTGTCTGGTTCATGGAAATCTGGTTGAACGCGTTCATTTTGAATACTTTGTATTCGATCATTTTCGTGGCTAGCTTCTTTCCATGTTTACTGGTGATTGTTGCGGGAGGCGGGGTACAACTGTATAAAATCTTGCGAAAAGACCCGATTGTTGATGCATCCGACACTGCACCTCGAGGGGTTCGAACCTCGCATTTCATTGTTGCAAAGGCGCTTCACCGGGAACAGGACCGTTTTCGGGATACAGAATCTTGAAATCAATGGGAAGTTTTTGCTGTAATCAAAGGATGTGAAACAGTTCTTGAATGCAGAAATCTAAAGTGGAATCCATTTGGAAACGCGTTTCTTGTATTCAAGATATTCGTCGCCAAATTGTTCGGTGAGTATTCGTTCTTCAGCGTTGGCCAAGTAGTTGTATCCGATTAGAACCGCGATGAGGGGTATAAGTGTTAGAAGTGAAAGGGTGGTGACCCAAAATCCCACGTAAAGGAGAATGGATCCTAAGTACATGGGGTGTCGAACGCGACTATAGAGACCGGTGTCAACGATTTGGGGTTCAGGTGTTTCGAAGACGATGTGGGAACGTGAGGCTAGGTAGATGCCTGCGATGATGATGGGAATGCCGAGGAAGATGTTGAAGAAGAAGGGCATTATGTAGACATAGGCGGTGATTCGGAGGATGAAGGAGTCAAGGATCCAGATGATTAAGAAACCGACGAGGAGTCCATATTGAATGGTGTGGTTGTGGGGGGCTTCACCGGCGGTGTGGTGTTTGTGTGTCATACTGATTCACCTTGTTATTTTAGGCATACCTAAATTACCTATTTAAGCTTTCACAATTCATGACTATGAAATTTGAAAGAACCTATTGGCAGGTGTTAGTAGCTGGAAGTTTCGCTGGTGGTCACCACGGAGATGAATCCTAAAATGAACCCCACCACCAAAAGAACAAGTGCGAGGATGTCAAGCATTAAGCCACCAAATACAACAAAATCGAAAATTAGGTAGATAGAGTTCACGAAGATGTAGGGGAATCCCCATAAACCGGCAGCAAAACAGAGACCAATGATTATGCCCGTGGTGTATTTCGAGAATCGACTCATGGCAATCACTTCCTGGGTGTGAAGTTACTCTAGGATGTATTAAAGCTTAAGTTAGTGCCAAAAAAGGCTTCGAAGCAGGGTAAACGGCATGGTAGAAGGAGAACTTGCACTTTTATCATGCGATATTATCCGGTTCGAAGGTGAAAAGCTCCAACAGTGAAGCCAATGACAAACCCAAGGGCAAACAGGATGACGAAACAACTGAGACACTGAGAGAAAAGCAGAGAAAGTACTCCCAACAGTATTCCAACTACAAGTCCCAGAAATAGTCCACGTAACCAGTTGATTGGATTTGTAGATTGTGACATGGGCTCCACCTTTCATTACTCAGCATTCTATTCTGTTAAAATGTTTAGCCGTTTAGGAGACTTGGTTTAAGTTATTGATCAAAGAATTTACTTTCTTCTTCGGGTGGGATGTCAGCGGCGGATTTACAAAATAGACTGACGAGTCCGGCAACCATGATCATTAAGGGAAGCCAGAAAATGTTGTTAAAGAATAAGCTGCAGATGACACCGATGATGGCCCCAATGATGCAGGCGACGAGTAATTGGTTACGTTGAGTCCAGGCCATAGGCATATCTCCTTCATAGACCGAGTGAAGGCATATTTAATCTCCCTTTTCAAGTTTGCACACTAAAATTCTGTGTTATGAAGTAAAATGCTGATTTCACATCAATTTTAAAACATAGATGTTGATTGGAATAAGTGAGGTGGTTGGGTTTGAAAAAAGTGAGTTGTTCGTATGAAGTTACTGAGCAGATTCTCAGAGGCTATCTGATTTTCTTCTTTGGGTCCTTACTCCCTATCGTTGCCAACTATTTTTTGATGGTTGTGCCAAGCCCCTTTTTCCGTCTTTTTCCTGTCTTCACAGAGTTTTGTATGTGGGGGCTGCCTGTCCTTAGTATTGTCAGTGTGATTTCATGGTTTTGTGGAATCTACCTCATGATTATGGAAGGATTACTTACTGGTATCTATTCAGAGGTCAAATGGATTCTTTTGATGAGTATCTGCATTATCCTTGTAGGTATTGGATGGACGCTGTTCTTCCGGTACTTGAGTTTGACTCCGCTAGAGCAGCTAATGGGCATGTGGATATTCGTAATGAACTATAGGGAAGGAGTAATTGGTTTAGGTATTCTTCAGATAGTGCTTGGTTTTTGCTTTTTAGGCAAGTCTAATCTTGTGTATCAGGAGTTACATCCAATAAAATAGCGAAAAGCTGTCAGGATTTCCCCACTCACATTTCGAGCAGACAGAAACGAAATTATTTGATACAGTTAGGTACATAGCTACACGAGTTACAGGTTATTTATGTCCTCACCGAAATGGTAGAGGTGTATTGTCTATGCGATATATTGCGTTTTTTGAAGTGCCTCCTGAGAAACTGGAAAGTTATATCGAAACATGGAATGAACGAGTTCCCCAGATTGAAGAACTGAAGTTCATCGTGCCACCATCAACACTTCCAGAGCCTGTGCATGGAATCTCAGGATGCGTTGTGTTTGAGTTTAAGAAGGCATTATTGCCACCGAAGATCCTTGTGGAGCAATTTCTCGCCCTGTTTGTCAAGGAAGGCATTAAGGTCACACTTAGCTATCTGTTTGAGGATAAGGAATTGGCCAAGGGGTTGAAGGCGTTTCGATCGGGTGAAAAGCAGGCAGCTCAGGAATGGAAGGAGACGTCGTATCCGAAGTTTACTGATATTGGTTCGACTCAGAGTTTGTCGATTTTGCCGTTGATTGATTGGCATGTGAGTTCGTCAAATCTTCGGAGGGAGTTAGGAGTATCGTATCTGGTGCTGACTGATGAGAACACGATTTTGTTTGACATGGGTTTAAACATCATGCAAGAGGATCCCTCTCCATTGTTGCAAAATATGAAGGAATTAGGGATTGAGGTTGATTCGATTGATTCTATTGTGATTTCGCATCATCACGGGGACCATTCCGGTGGAGGGAAGTGGGTGGAGAAGAAAACATTCTCCCTAAGTGGCACGCAAGGCGATTTAAGAGGGAAGCGTGTTTTTACACCTGTGCCCTTGAAATATCCTGGGATCACTCCCCTCCATACTAAGGATCCCACGGTTGTGGGTAGGGGTGTGGCGACGATTGGCTGCATTTCGAATGCCATGTTCTTAGTTTCGTCTGGCATTGAATATGAGCAGGCTTTGGCTGTAAACGTTGAGAATAAGGGAATTGTGGTGATTGTAGGGTGTGGACATCAAACCTTGCCGAAGATTTTGGAACGAACGGAGGCGTTGTTTGATGAGCCGATTTATGGGATTATTGGTGGGTTACATTACCCGGTGGAAGGAGGCCCGATTGATATAGCGGGGATGAGTCCGTACAAGTATTTTGGGACGGGAAAAGTGCCTTGGGAGCAGATAACGAGGGGAGAATTAACCGATAATATTGACCTTTTAAAGCAGCGAAAACCGAAGGTTGTCGCCTTATCTCCCCATGATAGTTCCCCTCTTAGCTTAGAAGCCTTTAGACAAGCCTTCCCTAATGCATATCGTGATCTGAAAGTTGGTGAAGAGATTCGCATATGAAGTGCAGTAGGAACTAGACAGATGATGGATGATGTCTTTTCGTGATTGGGCATCCAAACTGGAGCAGTATCTGGAACACCGTGTCGCCTTTGTAGGCTTTGCAGATCTTGAGTCTTTACTTTCTAAACGATTTGCAGGGCTGACTGGGGGCATTAGCATAGCCGTGAGGTTATCAGATCCTATAGTCGACGAACTCATCACTGGTCCTACGAAATTGTATGCATATCATTATCATGCGCTGAATCGCTACCTCGATCATTTGGCAATCGAAGTGATGCAGCTGCTGCGTCCGTCTGGATATCGGTTTTTTCCAATTCCTTCGTCACAGGTAATTGATAGGAAGCGTCATGCCGGGCATGTTTCCCATAAGATGTTGGCCACCAGAGCTGGTTTAGGCTGGATTGGTAAAAGTGCGTTATTAGTTACTCCTGATGTAGGACCACGTATTCGTTTTGTTTCGATTCTCACAGATGCCCCCCTCCCAGTGGGTGTGCCGATTGAAGAAAGTCAGTGTGAAGATTGTCAGGTTTGTGTGGAGGCTTGTCCAGTGGGGGCAATTAAAGGCGTTAATTGGTCAATTAACGTTAATCGGTCAATGTTGCTGGATGCTAATCGTTGTGCAGCGTTTACTCGGAAAAATAACGAGAAGTATGGTGCGCATGTCTGTGGTGTATGTGTACGTGCTTGTCCTAAGGGCATTAGCAAAGCCTAGAGCTACTCTGAACCGTTTGGTTGGGAGCTAGTTGAGTTTTACTTCTTTTCTTTTGCACTGTTGATCATGGCGCTGAGTTTCATTTTGCCGTCTTTTTCATCGACTTCGAGTATGATTTGGGCTTCGACTTTTTTGGCTTGTCCGGTTTGGATGGGTAGGAGCATTAACTCAGCTATGCCGTCGAGGAGCATGTTGTTGTCCGCTTCTGAGCTCATCGCATCACCCCGCTGGAGACGTTTTGAGTACCTAATGGTTGGAAGAATTCTCCCTAAGAAAGCTGGTAATACCTTGTATTTAAGCCTGAGAGCTTGGTGGATTTTTCAAATGCCTTCAACTCATCGGTGAAGGAGCTGATTATTCCTTGTAGCCCTGATTTTTCAGTTTGAACCATGTTTTTACGTCATTGGCTGGTAAACGGGCTTCTAAGGTCTTGAAATGGTGAGAAACTCTCGGAAAATTCCAGAGAACTAACTAGCTGTAGGTAATACCCACGGTTAAATTTCTGAGGGTAAATCGAAGTTTGTCCTTTGTTCTGTAGGTGACACTTTCTATGAGTACTAAAGGTTTTTCCGTGAAGTTCCCCGAGTCAGATACGTTGTCTGTTACAGAGGCGATTGATCGCTTCGCTGAGTATGTGGCTATTGAGCGGGGAGGTAGCTTAGAAACGTCTCGGGTGTATCGTTACGACCTGGAGATGTTTTTCAATTATATTGGGACGATACCAGCGCATATTCGATCTCATCATATCCGGATGTTTATGACCCATCTAAAGACTAACAAGGGGTATGCCAATTCGTCCATCCGTCGCAAACTCGCTTGCTTGCGATCATTCTTTCGGTTTCTCAATCAAGAGAAATTGATTCCCGAAGATCCCACCGTTGGTCTTGCGACACCCAAACTCGGTCAAAGCCTCCCACGAGCCATCTCACCAGAGGATGTAAAACGCCTCTTGTGGGCCGCTCAGAACTCGGAAAAAAATGCCATCCGCAGCTATACGATTCTCCAAGTCTTGTATAGCACCGGTGTGCGCGTATCGGAGTTATGTGGCATGAATATCCAAGATATTGACTTCGGTGAGAGCACAATCCGGGTTCGCGGAAAAGGGAATAAGGAACGTATAGTGTTGCTGACCGTCCCGGCAATGAATGCGATTATGGAATATGTCAAATACAGACCCGCAGAAGGACCCCTTTTCCTAAGTCGTCGTAACCGACGCCTTTCCCCTCTTACCGTTCAACGAACCGTCCGAGACATTGGGAAACGGGCCGGAATCACCTCTAAAGTTACACCACACGCAATACGCCACTCATTTGCCACACACATGCTGGAACGAGGAGCTGATGTCCGGGTGTTACAGGAACTCCTGGGTCATTCGAATCTAGCTACCACACAGATCTATACCCACGTCTCGTTGGCCCACGAACGAGCCGTCTTTCAACGTACTCATCCACTCGCCGAATCTGAACCCGAGGGAGCCTATTAACCCCAATTCCTTGCACGGAGAGCTAGGGTTTCAATCCTAGCTCTCCACTACTTTCTGTAAAATCATAACAATGAATTTCGCTTCCTAAGCAAGCGTTCAGTTGTTTTACGTGAAAATATTATTCACTAGACAATTATTTTATATACAATCTGTTACATTAATTCGCTCTGAAGAAAGTGAGTGATAGCGCTTTTGTTAAAATATTCAATTATAAAGTTCGTCCAAAAATAAAATAAAAATAACTAAATATGATAAAGTAAAAAATTTAATTATTCGATAAATGGAACGTAAGTGACATTCTCAGAAAATCCCTAATTATTTATTAAAAAGAATAGTAAAAATGTTAATAATATTGCTCAGTAGTATAACTAATTATGTTAGTACACCCTTTTAACTCGATGCAAGGACTTACAGCAGAAAATCCTTAGCCTTTAAGAGTAGGTATGCTAGATTTGGATTCACACCGACTCCTCACCAACAACTCATTATCGTGACCCCCATGTCAGAAATCGTCAAAATTGAAGAGCTGATCAAAACGCTCCAGAAGAGCCCAAACCCCACAGAAAGAGCAGAAGCAGCACAGGCACTTGGACATCTTAGCGATCCAAAGGCGACTGACGCACTGGTAGCGGCCCTAGCTGACACAGACCGCACGGTCCGAGTTGCTGCAACAAAATCATTAGAGTTACTACGTGACCAACACCTGGTCGAAGCACTCGTCCAAGATTTATCGCACGAGGATCCTGAAGTCCGACGAGCAATCATCGAAATACTGTCTGAACTCAGGGATCGCGAAGCGGTGGATGCCTTAATCGCAGCCCTCGAGGACGATAACATCTATGTTCGCAAAGCAGCAGTTGAAGGGTTAGCCGCGATGGGTGACTGGAAAGCCGTGGACCCCCTGATCGACCGGTTACAAGATTCGGACTTATATGTACGTCAGGCTGCTGCCAAGGCCTTAGGCGAACTCGGTGAGATGCGAGCGGAAGAAGCCCTGACTCGGAGACTAAAATCAGAACCAGAGCTCATTGTTCGTCATGAAATCAAGGTTGCGCTAGCCCGATTGGCGGGTGGCGACTGATCTCTGAATCGAAAAGAAGAACTTCAAAGGCTTATTTGCTTTCAATTTTTTGTAATATTTTGATATTCACTTTCAACTGAATCATCTAAAGATATTTTTACCCTATTTCTATTAGTATAATAATAATCTATACTATTTCGATGTGTAGAAAACTAATGCGAGTACCTTTAACTACTGTTTTTATCTATACATATTTACAATAATTTATACAAATTAACATAATAGTTTTTCTTTGAATGGAAAATAAGTGATGGTTTCGTATAGATAAAAAATACTATTTAACATTAAAGAATATAATAGAACATATAGTTATATAATATACCAAAAGTTCCCTATCTTGTTTGAAAATTAAATCAGAGCGGAATCTCAAAAAAACAGATACAGATCGCACTCAATATTACTTTACATCAATGACTAAACCTTTGGGCGTGATGTTCAGTGGGTGCCAGGCGCTGTCATGGCCTTGCGGCATGGCTCGTACGCGTATTTCCCGTTGAAGCCCTTCGTCGGCTTTGCCTTCACGGAGTCGGATCTCAATAATGCCATCAGCGATGTGCATAGCAGCACGTGTAGCGACGGTTCCCTGGGTCTGGGGGTCAAGGGTTATAATGGTGCTATAATTTTCACCCGCGAGGAAGACCTTGGCACGACGGAGGAAGCGTAGGACACGAATGTCATTGCCGAGAAGGATGAAGAGATCGCTGATGCTGTCGATGATGCAGCGTCCGTTTTCACCAAGTTGGATGGATGCGGTGGTGAGAAGGTGGATAAGTTTGTCGAGGTTGAGGGCAGAGAGGGTGAACTCGCGGTCTTCTTCTTCGATTTTGGCGAGGAAGTCGGGATAGCTGAATGTGAAGCCTTCGATAATGCGGAGGTTTTTGCCCTCGTATTTCGTGATATCCCAGTTAAAGTCCATAAATAGGCGCGTAATAGCTTCTCGGTGAGTTTCCGTGAGGATAAAAACACTATTTTCCTCTTTGTGGACGCCTTCCCAGAGAAATTGGTGAGCGAGAAGGCTTTTTCCCGTTCCAGCATCGCCAAGCAGCAATGTGAGTCCGTCGGCGGGAACGCCACCTCGGAGAAGCTTATCTAATCCGCTGATGCCTGTGCTTCGTAGTTCCATGAAGGGATTCCATCCAGTTTCTTATCTAAAGAGAGATAGGCGGTTTGTTGAGTAAAAGACTTTCTCTAATTCTGGAACCAGTGAATGCAGAAGTAGAAAAAAGAAGAGACCCCTCCGCGGAGGGGTATCTAGAGTTATTATTCGGAGACCTTGGTCCCACAGGCTGGACAGAATCCTACGCCCGGTGGAATGGGAGAACCACAATTGATACAGGTGGTTTCTGGAGGCCCTTTGGCAGGAGGCCCATATTCATCAGGCGGTGGTGGTAACTCCTTTTCAAATTCTACTTTCGGTTCAGCCGGTGGAGCCGCAGGTGACAGGGCTCGCTCACCTCTTCGGAAAACACCGAGGGTGCGTGTGATTAGCCAGTAGATACCATAGATGCCCATTAGAACCACTATCAATAGAACGGGTATTGACCATGGAATGTCTTGGAGGATGAGGAGGAGAAATTCGATAAGGCTAGTATAGCTGACTCTGACGTAGGCTTGGTTACTGGTCTTCTCCCATGGGCGGAGGATGTCATCAACGTAGGTCACATTCGCGGGTCGAGCGACATATCCACCTTCACCTGTAATGGTAACTTCATATGTGTGAGTTACACTTTCACCTGGGGATAGGCTAGTATAGTTTGCGGTTGCACTACCTGTGATATCGATTCTACTGTAGGGTAAGTTCAGGTATGCGTCCCAAGCATGGGAGTCATCAAGATATATATCGGTCACTGTCTGGTTGGGATCGATGTTTGTGAGGGTGATGGTTACGGTTGCCGTCCCTCCAACAGGTATAACGGGAGTTATGGATTTCCGGACGGAGAGTCCAGGCGGGAAATCGCCTTCAAACCTAACGATAATGTTACTTACCGACGATGTGTTTTGCCAATGTGCGG
>Ga0209636_10006754_pt1 | contig 11720 bp, 9 predicted proteins | sample DeeMarSWOR152_54_FD_187464 | JGI IMG/M metagenome (GOLD analysis project Ga0209636, IMG submission 187464) | Marine sediment microbial communities from White Oak River estuary, North Carolina - WOR-1-52-54 (SPAdes) (version 2) | ecosystem: Environmental > Aquatic > Marine > Intertidal zone >... | reverse complement strand
TGATATGGGCTGCATTGCATGGTTTGAGCAGACCGCTCTTCATAATCTTGTGGATCAGGATATCTTCTGGGTTCGTGCTCTTTCTGAACCGGCCGAATGTGCCGATTTGGAAGATGCGGTTATAGCGTTTCTCTGCATCGGCAACCGCTCGCCCTTCCGCAATAAACCGTGTCATCGGTTTTTCGCACAGAACGTCTTTACCGGCTTCCATCGCCGCGATGGAAATCAGCGCATGCCAGCCCGGATGGGTGGCGATGGCCACCACATCGATGTCTTTGCGCTCCAACACGCGCCGAAAGTCCGTGTAGACCTTCTTGTTGTCGGCATGCTTGACGAACTTGACATCACATATCGCAAGCTTTTCGACGTTCGGGCCAAGTCCGTTGAATGTACCATTGCCTTGGCTGCCGCAGCCTATCAGCGCCCCGCCGAACGTCTCGCTCGGCGGAGTTTGACCCGGACCGCCTAACACGCGTCTCGGCACTATAGTAAAAGCCGCAGCCGCGCCAAGCGTGCCTTTCAGGAACTGACGACGCGTTACTCGTTTATTTTTCTGCATAATTATCTTCTCCTTTCGACCCTGCGCAACCAAAAACTCAACAGCTATATCTTATTTCTTATAAACGACTTAACTACAGATAATATTTAGTTTCATCCCTTTACTATAACCGGGGAAGTTTGTCAACAACCTTTTGGATTGACCGCACCGTGAATGGTATTATATTTATCTCTTATCCCGGTAGATTTATGAGAGTGTTGTCCGGAGATATAGGGTTTTTGTTTGCTTATCTGAAAAAAAATTACAGCTAAAGCAGTGGAGTCGGTTATGGAAAGATATCTTGGTCGCCGTGATTTTCTGGGATTAATGGGTAGTAGTATTGCTGCCGTAATGCTGCCCGGCTCAGCAGGCAGATGTGACAGCAGCAAAAAGCCGAACTTTATCCTCATCTTTGCAGACGACTTGGGCTACGGGGATATCTCCGGCTTCGGCCTGAAAAAGTTACCCTTCGAGACGCCTAATCTTAACCGAATGGCTGCCGAGGGTGCAAAGTTGACCAGCTTCTATGTCCCCACACCGTATTGTGCTCCGTCGCGGGCGACGATTCTTACAGGCAGATACCCATTCCGAAACGGCGTCGTATTTAATCCAGCACCCGATGCTGGCATAAACGAAGTGGCTCTGACCCACTCTGAGATTACCATTGCCGAGGCACTCAGGGACGCAGGCTATGCAAGCATCTGCATTGGCAAGTGGCATCTTGGCCACACACTACAATTTCTACCACGCAAACACGGCTTTGATGAGTATTACGGTATTTTGTACTCAAACGATATGCGCCCCGTCCAGCTCGTTGAAAACGAGACGGTAATCGAGTACCCCGTCATACAGGCCACCCTGACAAAACGCTACACCAGGCGGGCGATTGACTTCATCGAGCGCTGCTCCAAACGCAAACGCCCCTTCTTTCTCTATCTTCCACACGCAATGCCCCACAAACCGCTGGCTGCCTCCGAAGATTTCTACACCCCCGAAACGCCCGACGACCTTTACGCCGACGTCATCCGCGAATTGGATTGGTCGGTTGGGCAAATCTTGGAAAAGCTCAAGAAGCTCGGCCTCGACGATAACACGCTTGTTATATTCACCTCGGATAACGGACCTTGGTATGGCGGCAGTACCGGCGGCCTCCGCGGTATGAAGGGAAAAACCTGGGAAGGCGGACTCCGCGTACCGATGATTGCCCGTTGGCCCGGTAAAATCCCAACAGGTATCGTCAATGATTCGCCGGCCGGGACAATCGACGTCTTCCCAACCATTCTCAAGGCCGCAGGCCTCAAAGCACCCACCGACCGCATCATAGACGGCAAAGACATCTGGCCGATATTGACCTCTGCCCGTGCCGGGAGCCCCCACGAAGCGATTTTCGGGATGCAGGGAACGAACCTGATGACCGTCCGCAGCGGCAAATGGAGAATGCACGTCCGCTCACCCGGCCGACCGCCAAAGCGCGGTGACGACTGGATTGACCCTCGCGGACCCGATGGCGTCACGATTATTGCTCCATACGAACAGGCCCGACCCAGTGCTTTCCCGGGCGTTATTGGAGGCGACGGACCAAAAGAAATGATGCTGTTCGACATTGAAGCCGACCCGGCAGAGCAGAACGACGTCAGTAAGAAGAACCCCGACGTTGTTAAACGCCTCAAGGCCCTGTACGATAAGACACTCGCCCAGGTACCAAAATTCGAAAGCCCGAAGCGATTTAAACAACTGCGGCGCATCAGGGGAGGCGATTTAAGTTACAGCAAATAATCTTTGTCGAGTTTGATATGATAGTTTTGTTGACGGATTTTGGCCAAAGCGAATATGTAGGCGTGATGAAAGCGGTGATATACGGCATCGCCTGCGACGCAAAAATAGTGGATTTATGCCACGACATCTCGCCTCAAAACATTATCGAAGCCTCGTGGATTCTCAAAAATAATTACAAATACTTTTCGCCGGGTGCCGTCTTTTGCTGCGTGGTTGACCCCGGCGTAGGGACCGAAAGAAAAGCACTGGCCGTAAAAACAGAAAACTTTTACTTCGTCGCCCCGGACAACGGCCTACTCTGGGAAACACTGATGCAGCAGACAATAATTGAAATAAGGCAGATTCCCATCCCTGCAGGTGCCAGCAGAACGTTTCACGGCAGAGATGTTTTCGCAAAGGCAGCTGCGAATGTCGACCTTGGGGATTTCGTCGGCGTAGGAGAAATAGTGAAGGGAATCGAGAGATTGGAATTATATCAAAGCCAGAATGAAGGAATTGTCGTCAGGATCGACAGGTTCGGAAATATCGTAACGAATCTCGCAAAGCGGGATAAGGATAAATATTCTGTGCATATTGCCGGCAGGGAATACGTGATGAATTACCGTCCAAATTACAATTCGGCGGAAGCAGACGAATTATTCCTTGTCGAGGGTTCATGCAGCACATTGGAGATTAGCTTAAAAAACGGAAGTGCTAACGATAAGTTGAACGTAAAGGCAGGAGAAATAATAACAGTATCTTGAAATCTTTTGTCCCGTATTTTGGTTTCGTCAGATGTTCTCGGCCTCAAGGATAGCATCGACTATATAGTCCTTCATCTCGTCGGTCAGCTCAGGGTAAATCGGCAGCGCCAAAACTTCCTTTGCCGCCCTTTCTGCCTCCGGAAAGTCCCCTTCTTTGTGTCCGAGGTACCTGAAGCATTCCTGCAGATGTATGGGAACGGGATAATATATCTCGCAGCCGATGTTCTTCTCTCTCAAATGCGCCGCAATCTCGTCACGCTTTGGAACACGAATACAATACTGGTTATATACAGATACGCAATCAGAGTTGACGTAAGGTGTCTGAACAAATGTCCCCGAAAATTTTTTATCGTAGTATGCCGCGTTCCGGCGCCGGCCTTCAGACCACTTATCCAGATATGGCAGCTTCACTAAAAGTGCCGCCGCTTGAATGGCATCGAGTCGGAAGTTACCCCCAATGTATTTATGATAGTATTTCGGCTTGCTGCCGTGATTGCGCATAATAAAAAGCCGTTCATAGAGCTGCTCATCGTTGGTGACAACCATACCCCCGTCGCCGATACCGCCTAAATTTTTACTCGGGAAAAAGCTAAAGCACCCAGCCGTCCCCATACTGCCTGCCTTCCTGCCTTTGTATGTGCTCGTAATCGACTGGGCCGCGTCCTCAATAACGGCAAGATTGTACTTATTCGCGATTTCCATTATCGGGTCCATATCAGCCATCTGCCCGAACAAGTGGACCGGCATAATCGCCTTGGTCTTCTCCGTAACCACAGGCTCGATAAGTTCTGGGTTGATATTAAATGTCCTCGCATTGATGTCAGCGAATACCGCCTTTGCACCCGTGCGGACAATACAGCCGACGGTGGCGAAAAACGTAAAAGGCGTGGTAATAACCTCGTCACCGGCGCCTATGCCAAGACTCATCAGGCAGTTCAATATCGCGTCCGTTCCGCTGGAAACTCCGACCGCGAATCTGCACTCACTTATCACCGCTATCTTTTCTTCCAGCTCAGCCACTTTCGGACCGCCGATACACCGCTGCGATTCCAACACTTCCGAAACAGCCGCCAAAACCTCATCCTTTATGGTTGCATATTGTGCTTTTAAGTCTAATAGAGGCACCTGCATTAAAAACATCTCCAACTGTAATTCTTTGATAATTCCGCCTGCCGATTCACTTCTACCGGTTTTGCCTGTACCACTCGATTGTAGCTTTAAGCCCTTCATCGAATGTCATCTTCGCCTCGAAACCGAAAAGTTTTTTGGCTCTGGATGTATCCAGGCACCGTCTTGGCTGACCGTCCGGCTTCGAGGCGTCCCAGCGAACCTCGCCGCCAAAACCAGTCAATTTGGCAATCTTTTCGGCAAGTTCCTTAATCGTTATTTCGAATCCCGCGCCGATATTGACCGGCTCGGCACCATTGTAATGTTCCGTCGCAAGCAGAATACCCTCTGCAGCATCAGCCGCGTAGATAAACTCGCGCGACACATTGCCTGTTCCCCAGCAGTCAATATGGTCCGCACCGCTGTCAATGGCATCGACGCACTTCTTTATCAGAGCTGGTATCACGTGGCTGCTGGCGGGATCGAAATTGTCGCCGGGACCGTAAAGATTTACCGGCAGCAGGAATATCGAATTAAAACCGTATTCCGCCCTGTATGATTGCGATTGGACAAGCAGCATCTTTTTCGCAAGCCCGTAAGGTGCGTTGGTTTCCTCTGGATATCCGTTCCAGAGGTCATCCTCCTTAAATGGTACCGGCGTAAATTTCGGATATGCACAAACCGTACCGATTGCAACAAATTTTTCGATATTATGCAGCCGCCCCTGCTCGATGAGCTGTACACCCATCATCAAATTCTTGTAGAAGAACTCGCCCGGATGCTCGCGGTTCGCGCCGATGCCCCCGACAACCGCTGCAAGATGAATGACAATGTCCGGCTTCATATCCGCATACATCCGTACAATGTTATTCATTTGCACCAGGTCGTAGTCTTCGATTTTCGGAACGAGAATTTTTTTACAGCCGCGTTTTTGCAGTCCTTCAATTACATAACTGCCCAAAAAACCCGCCCCACCGGTAACAACTACTCGCTTGTCCTCGAAAAAACAGCTCATTCTTCTCAATCTTCGTGCTCTTTAATTATCTTTTCGCGCTTGGCGATTTCCATATCGGCATTTGTCATCATTATTGCCAGTTCTTTGAACGTCACCTTTGGTTCCCACCCGAGGACCCTTCTTGCCTTGCCGGCGTCACCAAGCAAACAGTCAACTTCTGTCGGCCTGAAGTACCGTGGGTCAATCTCAACATACTTTTGCCAGTCCAAATCAAGATAGCCGAATACCTCGTCCAGAAATTCACGCACCGAATGGTTCTTCCCCGTTGCTATTACATAGTCGTCGCTCTTTTCCTGCTGAAGCATCAGCCACATCGTCTCGACGTAATCGCCTGCAAATCCCCAGTCTCGCTTGGCGTCCAGATTACCCAGATATAGCTTGTCCTGCAGCCCTAATTTGATTCGCGTCGCCGCTCGCGTGATTTTCCTGGTAACAAACGTCTCGCCTCGTCTCGGCGATTCGTGATTAAACAGAATTCCGTTACAGGCAAACAGCCCGTATGCTTCTCGGTAGTTCACTGTCTGCCAGAAGCTGTAAACCTTCGCACACCCGTACGGACTTCGCGGATAAAACGGCGTCTTCTCTGTTTGCGGACTCTCAACGGCTTTGCCGTACATTTCGCTGCTGGAGGCCTGATAGAACTTTGCCGTTTTTTCCATCCTCCGAATCGCCTCAAGCAGCCGAAGCGTCCCCAGCCCATCCGCATCAGCCGTATAGATAGGCGTATCAAAGCTTACCCGAACGTGGCTTTGTGCCCCTAAGTTGTAAATTTCGTCCGGCTTAATGTCATTCACAATCGTTGACAGATTACTGCCGTCGGTCAAATCGCCGTAGACCAGTCGAAGCCGCGGCTGTTCGTGCGGGTCTTTATACAAATGGTCAATCCGGCCGGTATGAAACGATGAGCTTCGCCGCATGATGCCCCAGACCTCGTAACCTTTTTCCAGCAGCAGTTCCGCAAGATATGAGCCGTCCTGTCCTGTAATTCCGGTAACCAGTGCCTTTTTCATAATGTGCCTTTAATCCAATTCTGTCATTCCCGCGAAGGCGGGAATCCATCACTTAAGTCGTTCCGAACCTCGTCAAAAATCCTGTTTTGAATTTTACGCTGTCATTTTACTTTTTTCATTCTAAGTTTTTCACTTTGAATAATCACCTCCAGCGTCTTGGTCAGGTTTGTCTTGGGCTCCCAGCCGATTGCTTTTTTGATTCGTTCCAGGCTCGGTACACGTCGCATCATGTCCTCCATAGGCATTCCATAGGCAACTTCATACGGTACAAATTCCTTTTTACTTTTGCTGCCTGTCATTTCGATAATTTTATCAGCAAGGCCCTCGATTGTAATCTCTTCACTGGAACCAATGTTATATACTCCCCCTGCCGCCTGCTCGGAATTCATTAGTCCGATAACCGCATCGACAACGTCCTCAACATAGCAAAAGCATCTGCTTTGTTGGCCGCTGCCGTATATCGAAACCGGCTCACCCTTTAACGCCCATCGAACAAACCGGGGCACAACCATCCCGTATTGCCCTGTTTGTCTTGGCCCAATCGTATTAAAGAACCTGCCAATCACTACCCGCAGCCCATACTGTTGATGGAAAGCAAGGGCAAGATACTCATCTATCGCCTTGCTGCACGCATAGGACCATCGCGGCACACCCGTGTTGCCCAGCACAATATCGTCGTCTTCCCGGAAAGGAACTGCCTCGTTTTTACCGTAGATTTCGCTGCTCGATGCAATAAAGACACTTTTATTGAATTTATTGACGGCGTCCAACACTACTTCGGTACCGCTGATATTGGTTTCTATCGTGTGGACGGGACTGTCAGCTATCAGCTTGACACCGACAGCCGCAGCCAGATGAAAGACCGTTTCGCTGCGTTCTACTAAAGTTTCCATCAGCTCGGCATCGCAGATGTCGCCCTCTACAAATTTGAAATCGGCCTTGTTTTTGAAACCTTCAACATTTGTTAAACTCCCGGTACTGAGGTTATCAACGACAACTACCTTCTCACCGTCGTTGAGCAGCCGTTCTGCCAGATGCGAACCTATAAAACCCGCCTCGCCCGTAACCAACGCTCTCATATAAAACCTGTCCTAAAAAAATTTTGTTTCTGAAAAGAATAACAGCTATCAATCAATTATCAATCACAAATAATCAATCTCCCTGGACCCTATGCCCGCCGGCTGACCGTACATGCTGGTCCCTGCGACACGGGTCACGGGCCGCAAGCGATGGGTCACTGCCCATAATACGAGCAGTACGTCTTATCGGTTTCCCAGACCGTAACGCAGTGTAATGCCGCCTCGCCGAATTTGCCCACGAGCCTGCCCCACGCAAAAGCCGCAATATTTTCAACGGTGGGATTGGTCTTGCTGAACTCAGCGACGTCGGTATTCAGGTTCTTGTGGTCCACAACCTTTACAAGCTTGTCATCCACTATTTTTTCAAAATCACCTATGCTGAAACTGTCCTCACCTTCCGGTGCCTTTATCGTGACCTCAACAACGTAGTTATGCCCGTGACCCGTAGGGTTGGCACATTTGCCGAAAACCTCGATGTTGCGCTCATCCGAAAAATTATCGTTCCAGAGCTTATGTGTCGCTGCAAACTCAAATTTCTCGCCGAAATAAATCATTTTGTAATCCTTTGAGTTTATTTTCACCTTCCTGAAGGGATTCAGCTTCAAAACCAATTGGCTTATCCTCGCTGCTCCGAACTTATCAGCCAATTGTTCCCAGGCCGACCTTAAAAGGTCGGCTATGTCGAAAAGCCCGATATGTTTGTTCTGACGGTAGTTTTCTCTTATTCGTTCGGCAAAAATCGGCACCGCAAATTCCCGAACGTGCTTGTCGATGTCGGTTACATTAACGACAAATCCCGTGGCTGGCTCAACCTCACCGGCCACCTCTACAGACAATTCAAAAAATATTGAAAACCCTTCGCCTGCCGGCTTGGATGCAAATGAATTGAAACCCAAACTGTCCCTCGGCAAAAAAGGATTAATCGAAAACCGTACCTGCCTCCCAGTTTTATGCATAAAAGACCTTCTTCGTTTCTTGATAACCGATTCTCGTAATTGGTTGATTAACTACTCACCACCCACCGTTTCCGCGAGTATCGAGTATCCGGTATCCCTTTTTAATTTTTTGCTCTGTGCCCTCCGTGTTCTCTCCGTAAGTCCACTTGGGGATCCCTTCCGGCGGAGTCAAAGGGGCTGTGGTCAATTTCTCTAATTTTTACTTATGCATCAAGCTCATAACCTCACTTCGGCTCTTCGGGTCTCTCTTGAATATCCCGCGGAGTGCCGATGTCACCATCAAAGAGCCGGGCTTCTTTATCCCGCGGATTGTCATACAGCTATGGGAAGCCTCCAGAACGACCGCAACGCCCTGTGGCTTCAAGTTATTCATTATAAAGTCGGCTATTTGGTAAGTCAGCCTTTCCTGCGACTGAAGTCGCCGCGCAAAGCAATCCACAATGCGGGCCAGCTTGCTGATCCCCAGCACCGCGCCGGAAGGCAGGTACGCAACGTGGGCCGAGCCGATAAAAGGCATCAGATGGTGTTCGCAAATACTGTAAAAAGGGATCTCACGCAGAAGAACGATTTCGTCGTAGTTCTCGGTAAAGACGCTGCGAAGATGCTGTTTAGGCTCTTCCTGCATCCCTGCCAGCAGTTCGGCATACATCTTTGCCACACGCTCCGGTGTCTTCTTTAGCCCATCACGCTCAACGTCTTCACCAACCGCAAGAAGTATTTCACGGACCGCTTTCTCTATCCTTTTGCTGTCTACGATTATTTTGCCTTTATCATTCATATTTCTGCCTTCTTCCACAATCCGCGCAAATTCGTTTGGACCCTTGGCTCATTTTCCCGCCAGGCTCATAAGATAACTCGTCAACAGCCGCACTCCGAATCCGCTTGAGCCTTCTGTTGAGAACTCCGTGGCCTTCTCAAACATCTCAACGCCGGCGATGTCAAGGTGTGCCCATTTTTTATCGTCGACGAACTGCCTCAAAAACGCCGCTGCCGTGCACGCCCCGCCCCACTTGCTGCCGATGTTTTTCAAGTCGGCTATCTTGCTCTTCATCTCTTTTGCGTACTCGTCTCCGCTCGGCATAGGCCAGACCTTCTCACCGCTGTCCTCTGCTGCTCGTTGCAGTTGTTTTATCAGTTTCTCATCGTTGCCCATCAGGCCCGCCATATAGATGCCGAGCGCGACCTTGCAGGCACCCGTCAAGGTCGCTATGTCAATGATAACGTCGCAGTTTTCCTTAACGGCCAGGTGAAGTGCGTCGCACAATATCATCCTCCCCTCGGCGTCGGTATTCTGGACCTCGACCGTTTTGCCGCTGAAAGTCGTAATAATGTCGCCGGGCCGGTAGCTCGTCCCGCTCGGCAGGTTCTCCGCGGCAGGAATTAGTCCGATAACTGGAACCGACAGTCCAAGTTCCGACACGGCTTTCAGCGTGCTCAACACCGCGATGCCGCCGGTTTTATCAAGCTTCATCTGGTTCATATCGGGTGCCGGCTTGATGCTTATCCCACCGGAATCGAATGTTATCGCCTTGCCGACCAAACCGACCGTCGGCAATTTCGGGCGGCCTCGACTGGACGGTGTATACCTCAGCACTATTAGTCGTGGCTTGTTTTGCGAACCGGACCCGACCGCAAGTATCCCGTTCATCCCTTTGTCGGCTAACTGCTTTTCGTCAAAAACGGTACAGCTTAAATTTTTGCAGCCACGAGCTATCTTTTTCGCAGCCGCCGCTATTTCTGCCGGATTTACCACGTTCGCCGGCCGGTTCATCAGCGTCCTCGCATAACTTTGTGCTTTGCCGATAATAATGCCGTTTATAAGCCCTCTGTTGAGCTTTCTTGTCTTTGTCGGCTCGGAATCTATCACCTCAACGCCGAGCCTGACCAATCGCCCATTCTCGATGTCGGTAACAAACTCGTCATAGCGATAGCTGCCGAAATATGTCCCCTCCGCGCAGGCACGTCCCATTGTGCCAAGGTCAAATCGTCCCCCGAAGGCCCTGTGCAGCGCCAGACTGAGCGTTTTCGCTTTCATTTCTACTGCTCTGTTGGCCGAATTGGCCGCCGCCTTGCGAATGGTGTCCACAGTCGCTTTTTTTCTTTCGCCCAGCCCCACCAGCAGGATCCGCTTGGCGCCTATGTTTGCGTTGCCGTACAAAAGAGCGCTCGTTTCGTCTTTTCCCTTGAAATCGCCCAGTTCGATCAATCGCTCAATCGCACCGTCAAGTTTCCTGTTCAGTTCCGCGCTTACTTTGTCTAATCCTTTGGCGTCGCTGAAATGGCCTATCGCAAGCAGCTCTGTCTTGCATTTGCTGAAATCAACCGTACGCGTCCTTAGCTCGACGTCAATAATCTCTTTCATTCTTTCCGGTCCTTTTTATTTTTGATTATTTCTCTGCTGTCTTTGTGTTCTTTATGGATTTTCTACTAATGTTGTTCTTGCTCCTTACCCCTCTTCTTGGCTCTGTATCTTAGATAGCTTTCGACAAAGCCATCGAGTTCGCCGTCCAGCACCGCGTCAACATTACCTGTCTGAAAGTTAGTGCGATGGTCTTTAACCATTCTGTAAGGCTGAAGCACATAGCTTCGTATCTGATTTCCCCAGGCGATTTCGCCCTTCTTGCTGTATAGTTTAGCCAGCTCGGCATCGCGCTTTTGCTGTTCGAGCATGTATAATTTCGCCTTGAGTACCTTCATCGCCTGTGCTCTGTTCTTATGTTGGCTCCGCTCGTTTTGGCATTGCACAACGATGCCGGTTGGCTCATGTGTAATCCGCACTGCTGAGCTTACCTTGTTTACGTGTTGACCTCCTGCCCCACTGGACCGGTAAAAATCAATCCGCAAATCCTCTTCGTCTATTTCGATGTCGATATCTTCATCAAATTCGGGAATACAATCCACCGCCGCGAAACTTGTATGTCTGCGGTTCTGTGCATCGAACGGGCTTATTCTGACGAGCCGATGCACTCCGGTCTCGCACGACAGTTTCCCGTATGCAAAAGGTCCGCTGACCCGCAGTGTTATTGACCGAATTCCCACCTCTTCTCCCGGCGTAATAGCGAGTTCCCGAAACTTGTATTTGTTCTTTTCAAAGTGCCTGCTGTACATTCTGAGAAGCATATTTGCCCAGTCGCAGCTTTCTGTGCCCCCTGCCCCCGCGTGAATACTGAAAAAGCAGTTTTTCATGTCCTCGGGATTGGATAACAGCCCGGACAGTTCGATTTGCTCACATTTTTTTAACAGATTTGCAAGGTCGTCTTCTAACTGTCTCAGCTCCTCCTCGTCCGACTCAGCCGCCGCTAGTTCGAATAGCTCTTTTAGGTCTTTGACCTCACTCTGGATTTCTTCGAGCGGCTCTATCACTGATTTAAGGGTACTTAGTTGGGAGACTACTAATTGGGCTGCGTCGGGGTTGTCCCAGAAACCCGCACCGGACATCTTTTGTTCCAGTTTTCCGAGGGCGGTTTTTTTATTGGACAAGTCAAAGCCAGTCCCA
>Ga0209636_10006753_pt1 | contig 11721 bp, 9 predicted proteins | sample DeeMarSWOR152_54_FD_187464 | JGI IMG/M metagenome (GOLD analysis project Ga0209636, IMG submission 187464) | Marine sediment microbial communities from White Oak River estuary, North Carolina - WOR-1-52-54 (SPAdes) (version 2) | ecosystem: Environmental > Aquatic > Marine > Intertidal zone >... | reverse complement strand
GATATTAATTGCGAAGGCTGCTTATCGGAAGGCGAGAATCTTTTCAGCTACCTCAAGATTTGTGAAATAAGAAAATGCGCCAAGGAAAAAGATGTCGTTAATTGTGCTCATTGCAGTGATTATGTCTGTGAAAAGCTCAAGAAATTCTTCGAGATGGCACCAGATGCTAAGAATCGCTTGGATGAGATAAAAGCTAGACTTTAAGCTTTAAATCAGATAATTGTCCCAGAGCCACTAAATTCAGCTAACCATCCCCGCCCCGAAAGATGCCTTTAATTAGGGGAAGAAAACAGCTTGAAAAAATGGTCTCACGCAAGAAAGAAGGCTTATGTTTTCTTTTTATTTGGGCGGACAGTAGAACTGGATTCTTATTTTGTAATTTTAATAGAACCGTTTGTTGTCCTGAGTGAGATCTCAGGTCCTCCCTGACCAATCTGAGCTTCAAGACTCCGTTTTGATTTTTTCATACTTTTAAGAGTAACGGGTAAATCCAAGGATATACTTCCGTTTACTGTTCTGGCATCAAGATCAGCATTAACTTTCTCTAAAGAACCTATCCTTAGAGTAATACTGCCATTCGTGGTTTTTGCTTTTATTTCATCCTCAAAAGAAAGCATCTCCAGCAAAATGCTTCCGTTTGTCGTGTCTGCATCAAGTTCTCCTTTGACATTTGCCGCTTCAATTCTTCCGTTGGTGGAGGAAAGGGATATAGTGCCTTTTGCCCCGTCCAGTTCAACTTTTCCGTTAGTTGTAGCGGCGGTAGTATTTCCGACCGGTCCAGTTATGTAAACGCTTCCGTTAGTTGATCTTACTTTATCGAGATTTACTCCCTGGGGGACTCTAACTTCATATTTGACGCTTACTCGAATATTCTTGCCTCTGGGAAAGATTGTATCCACAGATACAGAATTTGCGGTTGCCTCTACTTCAATTATTACTTCCTTCAGCTTATCAGGATCGCCTTTTGTAGTTTTTAGGGCTTTAATGTCTACCTTGTCTTCCTTCCAGGTCTTGATGGTGATAGATCCGTTAACATTCCTAAGGCTAAAAGTGCCATCAGATTTTAGGGGCAACACCTTGGAGAACTCTTCACTTTCTTCCTGGCCGAAAAGTGCAGAAAGAATGTCACCAGAAGCAGAGGAAGCTTCAGCGGTGAAAGGAAGGGAAGAAAGGAACAAAATCAAAAGAGCGAAAAAAGGAATGATTGCAAATACTTTCTTTGAATTCATAGACTCCTCCTTAAATTTCATCTTAATCATTAATATGCACCATTTAAACTAATAGACGCACTATAGTCCGAAAAGGTTCCTTTTGGGATGAAAAAAAATTTAAATAAATATTATCCTAAGCTTATTCTTTATGTAAATTGAAGAAATGATATTCTGTAGAATAGAACAATATTTTGGTCCACATTCTCGAAACGACATACATCTGCTGCCAGATAAAACCGACAATCAGCAGAACCCCTATCTTTGGCAAAGGCTGGTATACTGCAAGATAAATAACGCCAAAAACAGCAGTAATCAATCCTACGAGAAGATACAAAAACCAAGCCCTAAAAAACCTTTTTCCGATAAAAGTTAGATTAATGAGCGTTGCTCTTATCGCCTTCTTGCTTTTCTCAACCACAAGTCTCACTCTGACATAATCAAAGAACATCCTGACAATCGAAAAAAGGAGAACCAGGACCAGAAACTCAAGAATAGATGAAAGAATAAGCGGCCATTCTGTTGAGGCGCTTTTTTTCCAAAGGTTAAATAAAGCAGAAATAAGACTGTGAATGCCTCCAAAAACCACTAAATAGGCGACAAGCGAAATCAAGAATACCCTTAAAAAAGGGAAAAAATACTTACTGCAGTCAGAAAGAAAACTTGTCAGGTTTATCTTTTCATCCTGGGCAGCAATCCTGCCGATTATGCCTCCATACAGAAAAATATACAGCAGCATAAAGAAAATTGCCGGGACAAGAAACCATCCTACCAGGGCTGGAAGTAAATCCTGATATTTATAAATGATATCACCGAGCCATAGTAATTCCGTCCCCTTGAGGATCTGATCAGATATGAGTGAGCGGGGCAAATCTTTTTTTATCAAAAAATAAACAGGAGTGACGATCAGCACTGAAAATATAAAATTTATGAGCCACAGATAAACCACCATTTTTAATCTTTTATTGGTGGTTTGAAATCCTTTTTCGAATGTTTTTAGAATTTTCATTTCCCTCTCCTTTCCTATCAGGTTATGGAAGCAGCACATTGAAGGTAATTCTGTATTAAGAAGAGAAGCTGAGTGGTCACCTTAAAAATACCCTTTCGAGATGGCTTCCTCTTGAGACTGTTATTGGTTAGGTTTGAATCAACAAGCCAGATATTGTCTGGATCGATCTGAGCATACTCGGCCTTTGCCGGCTTTTCAAAAGTGAACTTTTTCCACCTTTCTTGTCCTCTCCAGTCTATTACTTCTTCTGAGCCATCTTCAAAAACCACCTTAAGTTTCATGGTTGTATCGCCCCGCACCCGGGCTTCGCCAAACCGCCTGACTTTTACCTCTGTGACGTAAAACTTTTTATCGTCGGATTTTTTATCTTCTTTTTCCATTTTCTTTATACTCTTTGAAGTAATCTCTTCTTTTCTGCCATCGACATCGAAAACTCCGCGAACATACTTTTTTTTCTCTTTAGAAGCAACTGAAGATATCCCATAATCAAAGTTTAAAGTGCTAAAAAACAATTCTTCAAAAAACCAGCTCAGGTCTTTTCCTGTTACTTCATTAACGACATCGATGAAATCTTGGGTCTGGGGATGCTTGTAGCGGAAACGCATCTGGAATGTTCGCAGGATCCGCAGCATCATTTCTTCTCCAACCAATCCTTCAAGAGTGTATAAACAGGTTGAGGCGCGCGCGTAGACGTTTAATCCATAACTCCCTCTGTTATAAAATTTCCAGGAGATAGTAGTAATCGGGTCAAGCTCGACAACATGTATTGCTGTAGCCCTCTCTAACTCATAGTTGTAATATTCAGGAAGCTTACAAAACCAGGAAAGAGGAATCCTTTGAAACGAAATAGGCATGGCACCCGGTCCGTAAGCTATTGCTGTAACTTTTCCTTCAGAATAGGTGTTGATCCCTTCATCAAGCCATGCTTCCTCGAATTCATTATTCGCACATAACCCATACCAGTATCCGTGTCCGAATTCATGGATAATGACTCCTTCAGGAGAAAGCACCTTTTTACTCCTCAAGATACCTGTCCCTGCAGTGAATAACGTCGGATATTCCATTCCTCCACTGCGAGTCCTGAAAGGAGGGTCAACCATGGTCACTGTTTCATAAGGGTAAGGACCATACCAGAGTCCGTAATATTTTATGGCCATCCTCAAGGCTTTAAAATGGCGGTCGATCTGCGATTTATGTTCGGGCTCGATGAGAAGAATCATCTTGACGTCAGGAAGCTTAACTTCTTCCACGGGAAGCTGGAGCATGCGGGCGACTTCCTCGTATTCTTCCAGGCTAACTTCTTCATCAGCGATAAAATCACGCTCGACTTTTATAAAATCAGGATCTGCTGTCCAGGCAAAATCATGAATATTGTCCTGGTAAAAAGTATAGGTAACTGTTTTTTTCTCCATATCAGGAACAGCTTTTATCTGCTTGCCTGAGGCTCCGACCACAAAATCTTCAGGCACGGTGATATGGACTGTGAACTCGGCAAAATCTGCATAAAATTCAGAGTTGAGATGATACTCATGACAGTTCCAGCCTTTTCCTTCTTCATAGACGCCGGGTTTCGGGAACCACTGGGCGATAAAATAAGAATTCTGGTAATAGCTTGAGCGATGAATAGATCTTGGAATTTTTGACTCAAATTCAAGTTGAAGATGAGCCTCTTCGCCTGGCTTTACAGGTTCAGGAAAACGGACTCGCATGACTGTCTGGTCGCCTGGATGAACGGGTTTGTCCTGGGTGATAAACTCCATAGTCGGCTTTAAATCCGAGCCATCGGTCAGCTTGATACTGGTGACATCTACACAACCCCATCTTCCTTCTTTTATCTTTATGCCAAAGGCTCCAAACCATTCTTCTTTTGATTCCTGAATCGTGGTGCTTTTCTCGTTTTTAAAAGCATTATAGTAAAGATGAAACCACATATCCTGGACATCATCTCGAGTCTTATTGTGCCAGATGATATTTTCTTTTCCATGGAGCATTTTGTTTTGATCATCCAACTCTACCCATATTTCATAGCGGACGTTGCTTATCCTTTCCTCGCCAAACAACACAGCAGAGCCAATAAACGATAGAGTGAGCATGAAAAGCAGGAATTTAAGGTATGATTTTTTCTTTTTCATTTCCTCCCTCCTTCTCTGTATAAACAAATCTGACTTCTTTTGAATCATTTTTATTTTCAGTGCATAAAAAAAAATGATTACATGGCAAGATGAGGATTATATATTTTTAGTTTAGAGTACTCAATATTTTTATACCAGTAAGTTTTTCTCTTGATAAAATTAATTTTAGACTCTTCCTTCTTTACTTTAGGATTAAGCCTTTTAAGTTAATTACGTATAAATTTTCAAAAAGTTCCCTAAAGACTATGCCACGATGAATATTCACTTGAAACCAGAAAAAAAAAGCTGCGCTATGAGGCCAGCAATCGGGGGAAAGAAAAAGGTGCAGACGAGGCGGATAGCTGTAAATTTCCACCCCAATACACCGATTTCCATGGGCAACCGACTGACTGCCCATAATGACCAGGCTGTCACAAAAGCAACCATTGTTCCCACTCCAGCTCCGGCACGCAGGAATCCAGCTACGATGGGTAAACTTACATAAGGGCCGCCAGGGGTAATACCTCCGGCAAGAGTGCCGATCAATATCCCGCGAATTCCAGACTCCTCCCCTATCCACTTCGACAGGAGTTCACGGGGCAGAAGCGTCTGAATCATGCCAGCCATGATAAAGGCAAAAATCAATAAGGGAAGAATCTGAGCTGTTATCTTGAGGGCGTATTTTAGGCCGATGATATGCTGGCCCTGCCCTTTTGAATATCCGATGTAAAGGAGAATAATGGCAAAAACAGCCATGACTATCGTTGGGATTAGCATGTTCGAAGTCCTCCTTTTTTTATCCATTTTTTTATCTTTATCTTTATCCATGTTAGATTGTATTAATCTGTTTTACTTTTTGCTTTTTACGTTTTGTTTTTTAAATCCACCTTCCTTATAGTCTTTTTGCTTAGGAAGCCTTTTATTTTATCGATGAATTCTTGAGGCCAACTTTTCAGCATCCTGTTTAACATACTACTATTTACGGTTGATACATCAACATATTTATCACTTTCTATTAAAATATTTCGTAATCCTTCCCACTTCTCCGTATCTTCCTTTCGAGATGGCGCACCGATTTCTTCTTTCACTGTCACGACCAGCTGCTTATCAGGCCCATCTATGACCCAGCTGTCTTCTTTCTCGGCAAATTCTACGGCAGCTTCTGCTATTTTTGCCTGTTCCTGCTCGATTTCTGCTATTTTCGCTTTCAATTGCTTCTTTTCTTCTTCTAACTTTGAGTAGCTGGTCACTAATTTCACTCCGGGATCTTTTCTGTATTTGTTCTCCTCCAGCTTTTCCATTTTTTTCGGATGCTTCCAGAGCGGACAGATCTGCTGAAAATCACACCAATCACAGAGGACACTCTTATGGGGAGGGAATTCCTCACATGCTTCGATTGCCTTTATCTTATCTACAGCGATACTCTGTATTCCCATCAATTGCTCTTTTGTCCTCGAAGATTCGATCTGTTTATTGAAAAGAAGAAAATGCCAGATAAGTTTTGCTTTTTCAGCTTCTGGCCATCTGCTAAGCAGAGCAAGTTGATAAAGGGCTAGTTGAAAATCCTGGCCCGCCTCCTCTTGAGTCATTAGTGTCGCCGAAGTCTTGTAATCGTGGATTTCGAATATTTTTTCTTTATCGTTCCAGTCCAGGCGGTCAATTATTCCAGTAAACCTGTATTCATCGGAATTTTGTTTTAGCTTGCAAAAAACAGACTCTTCTGTTTTCACAATTTTTGTCTGGTCGAAAGGCTTATACTCTTCATAATAATCCGTCAAGCATTTTTTCCCTTTTTCATAATAGTCTTCAGCAGAAAATTCTTTTTTCACAATTTTGATCGAGTCCTTGTAGTCTTTTTTCCATAGTTCATCATATTTAGAAAGCAGCCATTTTTTAGGCTTAATAATCTTGTTTTTCACAAAATCATAAAATTCTTTTAAGGACTCATGGACTATAATGCCCATAAATGCTTCTATAGTCTCAACTCTATGCGGCAATTTATCAATGTATCTATACTTATACTGTAACTTGCATGTTTCAAAGCTTCCGATTTTACTGAACGAATAGGAACTGCTCATCTGTATTTCCTCCTCCTCTTTTCTGACTTGGACTCTTTATTTGAGAGACCTAAATTTTTTCTAAATATATTTTATACGAACTAAGACATGTTAAATATAACTCGGAGTTATGAATTTTTGATTTTTTCAATAATTTTATAACCTACAGTTATAAAAATATCAAAAAACTCAGTGCCTTACTTCGGACGCACTTGTTTACAAACACGCCAAATCACGGATAAAAGGATACGAGATTGCTTCTTGCCTTTAATTTTTTAGCTCTTCTTGCTATTTTTTTCTTTATTTTCTCAAACGAAGGTGGCGGGCCTGTTCGCACCTGTTTATTGTCTATGAACAGCGCATCGGTTATGCCCCATTCTAAAAAAACCTCTCTACTCAAGGTGTCTATCTCTCGAAATTCTACTTTATCTCCAAACTCCTGAGCAGCCCGTTTTGCCCTCTCGAAAACGAGGTTTTGGGCGGGGCACCATCCGTTACGAAAGGAAGTCACGGTTACTTTTCCAGCTAAAGCTTCCGGTTTTTTCTTTTCTTTTATCCATTTGGGAGGAATGGCATCAGCCGTGAAAGGTTTCCACATCAGAACCCGCATCCCCACTTTATCTGCCTTTTTGTATCCATGCTTTTTGAACCAGGAAGCTTTCATCCAGAACGGCATGGAAATCCCCCAGGCGACAATACCCTTTGCTCCCCTTTCTTTTGCATCATCTTCTGCAGCTTTGAGCAAAGCCTTGCCCATCCCCTTCTTCCGGAAATTTCCTCTTCCTTTCTTATACCCATGCACCCAGATACAATGGATGAAATAGAGGTTTTTTCCTTCGGCGAAGGCGTGATCTATTGGCATGTACTGGATCATTCCCCCAACCATTCCGTAATCATCCGTTGCCAGTTTTACCCTGAGGTCCTTGTTCTTCATTTTATTGTACCAGTCTTCTTTATGGCTCCCGGCTTCTTTCATCTCCTCAGACCAATCTTCAAGGCAAACAAAATATAATTCTTTGTATTCATCCTCCAGATCGATTACTTTCATTTTCTATCCTTCGATTAGATATTAGAGACGATCATTTCTAAAATGAGCATCACCCTGATGCGTTTATATTTTTATTTATTATTTTCTACTAATCAAGAGAATTTTGGAACTCTCCCGTATTATGCGACACAATTCATGCTTAAAGGATTAAAAAAGAAAATGCTTCGGCTTGCCCCTTATTCTTATTAGTGAGCTTGGTTCCCTTTTTCGTCTTCCTTGAATTAAGGTTTGAACACTTTTAATCTCAGGTCTTTGATGAGCCTGAAGTGCTTAGCATTGCTTGAGACCAGAGGCATATTGTTTTCTACGGCAGTCGCTGCAACGATGGCATCTCCGGCTCTTAAATGAGAAGCTAACGTATATTCTTCGATGTAGATGGAAGCGCGGTGACCGATGTTCTCGGTGAGAGGAAGGATTATAAAACCGTAATCTTTGAGAAAGTCTTTTATGTATTTATGTTGAGCTTTGTCCTTGCCTCCCTGAAGGAGTTCCATGTATGTGAAAATAGAAAGATATCTTTGATCAGAACGGTCTATGAGCTCAGCGGCCCTTTCGTTTCCCCTCTGAATCCAGATGAAGATATCTGTATCAAATATCATTGGTGCGTGAGCCTCTTAGATCTTTCATCTCTTCAGATAAGGGCTTCTTGTGAATTTTGTGCATTCCGAAAAAAGCGTGTTCTTTGACCTTCTTATTGGTTTTATTCCTCTGAGGATGGATTATTCCCTTTACTTTTCCATGGTAGAGAATATTTACTTTCTCCCCTCTGTCTAAAGCTTTGAGAACGTTTTTCATTTTATACCTGAGATCAACGATCGAGGTCTTCACTGACATGTCTCCTAAAATGTATATTAATAATATACATATTTAGACATGTCTGTCAAGTTGAGCCTGAGTTGTGCCCTATCTAATGACGATTGAGGAGAAACAGCCTTCTCATGTCATAGAAGTCTCCATTTCTCTCTAAATTTGCAACCATAAGGATTCATGAAACATGCCAGATGTCAATGCCAGGATTTAATATCCTTGGGAGGGGTCAGTCTTGAAGTAATCTCTCTTGTAAGAATGTCAACAGAAGATGACAATAAGGAAAATGTTTAAAATGTTTTATTTTAAGGCAGAGCTTAGAATGCGTCGGGACCACTGGCGCAAATCATCCAGCAATAGATAAATCTCCGGCAGGATGATCAGCGTGACCAGGGTTGAGAAGGCCAGGCCGCCGACTATGGCTCTGGCCATCGGAAAATAGGGTGGGCCATTTCCTCCGATGCCGACGTTTGTAAAGCAGAGAGGAATCAGACTGAGTATTGTTGTTCCGGCTGTCATCAAAATCGGGCGAATTCGGTTACCGCCGGCCTGGACGATGGCTTCATACCGGCTTAATCCTTTGGCACGGAGTTGATTAATATGATCGATCAACACGATGCCGTTGTTGACCACAACACCGATTAATATCAGAACTCCGATCCAGGCCATAATAGAGAAGGTAGTGCCAGTAACCAGGAAAAACCACCAGACACCGACAATAGCAAAGATGATGGAAGTCCAGATGGCACCAGGAAATACCAGGGATTCAAAAAGGGAGGCCATCACAAAATAAATTAAAGCCAGTGCCAGCAGGGTGTTGATCATCATGGTTTTTACCGCTTCTTGTTCAAAATCAAAGCTCCGTCCATAGTTCCAGCTAACACCCGGAGGAAAATCATACTGCCCTAAGACCTTGCTAATTTTCCCTTTGGCTTCATTTACCGTTACATCCTCTAAATCGATCGCAATCCCCAGTGAAGTAATTCGGTTTTCCCGACGTATGTTGGGTGGCCCCTGTCTGACTGTAAAATCAGCCAGAGTTGAAAGTTTGACGGGATTATTGTTTTCTCCAAAAAGGCTAATATTCTGGAGCTGTTCCAGGTTTCTCTTATCCTCCTTCTGGAATTCTACTTTCACCTCAATCTCGCCTTCTTCATCATGCATGCGTCGGAGATTAACTCCCCGCATGGCAACGGCAATATTACTGGCGACCTCCTGAGGCGAAAAACCATATTTTTTAGCTCGTTCCCGGTTGACTACAACAATGACTTCCTTATTGCCCACCGAAGCTCTAGACCGGACATCTTTAAATCCCGGAATTTGCCCCAATGTCCAGGCCACTTCGTGGGATAGATTTATCAACTGTTCGGTTGAACTGCCGACCAAATAGATGTTCAGATCATCGGTGCTCCCTCCTGATCGCGTTCTTTCAAAAGAGAGCTTACCCACAGTGAGTTCAGGCAGACCACTGGTTATTTCTTCGCTAATTTTTTTCTGGGATTTTTTAGCCTCTCTACCTTTCTTAAGGTTAATCGTAGATAAGCTATAATTGTTCTGATAAAAACTGTAAACAGATTCGATTTCGAACTTGTCCTTGTTTGCAAAAAGATAATCTTCGACTTTATCCACAGCCTCTTCAATTCTTTCAACGGTATAGCTATCATTGATGTTATATTCCAAATAAAGCCTTCTGTTTTCCTGGGGAGGGAACATATCACTTTTTACAAACTTTACGGGAATAGCAATGCTAAAAAGAGTTAAAAGAAGAATAGCCGCAGAGGTTTTTCTGTGTTTAAGCAACCAGCTAAGAATTCTTTTATATCGGGAAATCAGCCTATCGATCCAACGTTTTTTCTCGTTCAAAGGCGAGGATTTAATCCGTGAGGCCAGAAGGGGGACAACGGTCTGCGCCAGTATCAAGGAAGCACCAAGGGCAACACAGAAGGATAAGGCTATATGCTTTAAATAGATAGCTATTTCATTTTTACTGCTGATGATATTGGGCAGGAAAACTATAGCTGTTGTCGAAGTTCCGGCAGTGATCGCCAGAGCAACTTCCTTCACAGCAGAGATAGTAGTATTTTTTTTTGTGGGATTTAGCCTTTGATAACGGTAGATATTCTCTGTAACCACGACGGCGTTATCCACAAGCATCCCCACCCCAAGGAGAAGACCCAGCATGGATAGGATGTTGAGTGAGAGGTTCATAAAATACATAAAGGCAAGCGTGACAAGCAGGGAAAAGGGAACCGCAAGAACGACAATGAAAGTAGTAGACCATTGGCGAAGAAACAGAAATAGGACTATTACGGCCAAGGCTGCTCCCAATAAACCGGCTTTGAGGAGCTCATTGAGGGAGCTTACTATCCCTTCAGACATATCATCCATTAAGTAGAGACTGATTCCTTCCATCCTTGGGTCTTTACTGATTTCAGCTATCGTGTCTTTAACACGCTTTCCGACATCGACTATGTTGGCACCACTTTCCTTGAAAACATTCAAACCGATTGCATAGGTCTGGTTGAGATGTCTTCCATAATCCAGCTCTGGCATCTCGTGACTGACGTGAGCGATATCACGAAGCTTGAGACCATTCTCTCCAACTATCAGGTTGTTTATTTCGTCGACTGTGCTGATATCTCCTACGGGCCTGACCGTAAATCGTCGGTTAGCATCAGTGATACGACCGGCTGTCACCATGAAATTGCTGTTTCTGAGGACTTGGGCCAAGCGATTGAGGTCAATCTGGTGGGCTATTATACGGTCAGCCAGAAGTTGAATAAGTATCTGCTTTTTTTCTACTCCATACATCTCAACCTTGGAGATGCCTCTAATGCGTTCAATCCTACGCTTCAGGAGGCGGTTGAGCATGTCATACGAGTTGGAAAGATCGCGCTTACTTGATATTCTCATTATTAAAATAGGCATATCAGAAGTGTTAAACTTCTGTATTGAAATCCTTTGTACATCCAGGGGCAGCTGGTCGCGGATGCTTTCTATCCTTTCCTTGGTTTCAATGGTCTTAACGTCTGTGTCAATTCCCCAATCGAATTCAAGGAAAATGTTGACTGAATTTTCTGAAGAATTAGAGCCCATGCGTTTAACATCGCTTATAGTTGCCAGAATCTCCTCTACAGGTCTGGTGATCTCACGCTCGACCTCCTCAGGCGTTGAATTGGGATATGGAATGTTGATGGAGACATAAGGAGCATCCAGTTCAGGAAAAAACTCAAGGGGCAGCAGTCTGGAAGAAATCAAGCCGATAACAACAAATGACAAAAAAATCATAAGCGTCATTACGGGGCGACGGAGTGAAAAATCTGTTATTTTCATGGCTTTCTATCTATTAAACTATAGACAACTGGAATCACGATCAAGGTCAGGAGAGTTGAGACCGTAAGCCCTCCGATAACAGTTATGGCCATCGGTGCCCTGACTTCAGCGCCTTCTCCGAAACCAACGGCAAGAGGCAAAAGGGCCA
>Ga0209636_10006752_pt1 | contig 11721 bp, 9 predicted proteins | sample DeeMarSWOR152_54_FD_187464 | JGI IMG/M metagenome (GOLD analysis project Ga0209636, IMG submission 187464) | Marine sediment microbial communities from White Oak River estuary, North Carolina - WOR-1-52-54 (SPAdes) (version 2) | ecosystem: Environmental > Aquatic > Marine > Intertidal zone >... | reverse complement strand
TGTGGGTATATTTTTTATCGTGAACGCTATCTCTAATGCCAGATCAGATGCCGTGTATCCGTAACCATACCTCTCGTACAGATCATCTGCTGCCCTTCCGACAATAAACGCCGTTGCTGTTGCAGCATCAAATCTGCCTATTTTTCTTGCCATAAATGCACCCAGCACCCCGACAAAAACATCACCTGTGCCCGCGCAGCTCATACCGGGGTTGCCTGTTTCATTCACAAACAATTTATTGCCGTCTGAAATTATGTCTTTTTCACCCTTTAAAACAACCACTGTCCTGTGTTCCTTACAGAATTTCTTGACCTCGTCGCATGCTTCCTCAAAACTTTCAATTTTTTTACCTGTCAGTTTCCTGAACTCTTTAATGTTGGGCGTCAGAACTATTTTTCTTCCATTGATTTTATTGATATTTTTCTTTAGAGATGATATACCTGATGCATCTATGGCAATGCTCTTTTTAACATTACCTATAAACCGCCTGTATGCCTTCTTTGTGTCTGCACTTCCTCCACCGCCCGGACCGATAATTACCGAATTATGTTTATTTACCTCTTCAATTAACAAAGGCACATCCCTGGGGGTTATAAATGAATCGGACATTAATTCTCTTATTCTGACATCCAAAGAAAGGGTTTGGATTATTGGAGCAACCCTTCTTGGGGTGCATATAGTTGCCGCATCAACTCCCGCTCTGTAAGCGGCAATTCCCGTGAGAACGGGAGCGTTAATGCACCTGTAGGAGCCGCCTACGATCATCAACCTTCCATGATCGCCCTTCTCAGCATCCTTTTTCCTCTCCTTAAGTATTGGGTATATGTCCTCTACAGATACAGTGCGCATTTTCAGATTTTAATTTGCTCTTTAAAAAATTAGTTTAATACATGTCTTCCATTCCCCCGCCGCCAGGCGGCATACGAGGCGTTTCCCTCTTGGATGCCGCGATAATATCGTCTATGCGCAACAGCATCTCTGCCGCCTCGGATGCCGATTTGATCGCCTGGGTCTTGATCTTTAACGGCTCAATGACCCCGTCTTTTCCCATATCTTTAACTTTTGCACCCAGAACATCCACTCCCGCGTCCGTGTTTCCTTTCTCGTGTTCTGCCCTTAATTTAACAAGCGTATCGATGGCATCCATTCCCGCCGACTCAGCCAGAGTTCTTGGTATAACCTCTATCGCATCCGCAAACACATTTATTGCTAATTGTTCTCTTCCGCCGACCTCATTTGCATAATCCCTCAACCTCCTGGCAAGTTCGATCTCAACAGCTCCGCCCCCCGTTACAATTTTACCCACTTCTAAAGCCGAAGCTACACCCCCCAGACCATCGGTCATGGCTCTCTCCACTTCATCAACAACATGCTCTGTCCCGCCCCTCACGAGAACGCTCACCGCCTTCGGATCCTTACATCCCCTCACAAAGGTCATCTCATCACCTGAAATCTTTTCTTCTTCAACCTCTTCCGCGCTGCCTAAATCTTTTTTGCTTAAATCATCCAAACTTGTCACAATCCTTGCACCGGTTGCTTTTGCAAGTTTCTGCATATCCGACTTCTTCACACTTTTTATCGCGAAAATCCCTTTCTTTGCCAGGTAATGCTGTGCAAGATCATCAATACCCTTCTGGCACAGCAAAACATTTGCTCCTGACTTAGCGATCTTTTCCACCATCTCTTTGATCATGTGCTCTTCCTGATCAAGAAATGCCTGGATCTGCATCGGATCATTTATCTGTATCTTTGCATCGGTCTCTGTTTTTTTAACTTCAATTGCGGCGTCAACCAAAGCGATCTTTGCATTTTTAACCTTCTTTGGCATTCCCGAATGCACTCTTTCTTTGTCAATTATTATCCCCCTGATCAACTCCGAATCAGAAATACTTCCGCCCTTGGTTTTCTCAACCTTTATATTGTCCATATCCACCCTGACTTTTCCGTTCTCGTCCTCCGCTACCTGTCTAACGGCATTTACCGCCAAATCCGCTAATCCTTCCTTTGCAACTTCGGCACTTTTTCCCGTCATTGCCGTCTCTGCGATTTTCTTTAACAACTTTTCATCCTTCATGCCCACTTCCTTCCCGATCTCATCCAAAATCTCATGGGATTTATGGGCAGCCATTCTGAAACCCTTCGCGATCACCGAGGGATGTATATTCTGGTCCAGCAGTGACTCCGCCCCTTTCAACAATTCCCCTGTCAGAACCACCGCGGTTGTGGTGCCGTCCCCGACCTCGTCGTCCTGGGTTTTTGCTACCTCGACCATCATCTTCGCTGCCGGGTGCTCAACATTCATCTCATCCACTATGGTTGCGCCGTCATTCGTTATGGTGATATCCCCCAAGGAATCAACCAGCATCTTATCCATTCCTCTCGGTCCAAGAGTCGTCTTGACAGCATCTGCAACTTGTCGTGCTGCCATGATATTGTTCCTTTGGGCATCCCTGCCCCTTGTCCTAAGTGCCCCCTCCGGGAGCACCAAAATCGGGTATTGTTGTGCCATTTTAAATTTATTTTAATTTTTTGTTATTTTGAATTTTCTCTAATAATATTCATCATAATATCTACCATGTTCATCTTCATACTCGCTAAAATATTCTTCCTCCTCGTGGGCGCATTCATCATTTTCTTCTTCATAGTAATGGCATTTTTCGCAACAGCCGTTCCTATTTTCACATCCCTCATAATCCCAGCATTCCCTGCAACACTTTGGCATTTTTTTATTTTGTTACTTTTTGTAAGAAGTTTTTTTTAAGAAGTTTAGTTTATTTGGTATAATAAAAAAGAAAAAAATTATTTAATTTCTAACCTGCGCGCTTTGGGTTTTGGAATTGGCTTTTTCTTTGGCACTGTAACCTTGAGCACGCCATTTTTCATCTCTGCGTTTGCCTTATCCGCAGCAACTTCTTCCGGAAGGGATAATTTCCTGTAGAATCCCTGATAAGACCTTTCCCTGCAGACATAACCTTCCTCCTTCTCTTCCTTCTCCACTTTCTCCTCTGCCCTGATCTCAACGCTGTTCTCCGATACATTAATATCTATCTTATCCTTTGCTATCCCCGGAAGTTCTGCGGTCAGCAGGAATTCATTTCCCTTATCAACCAGATCAACCAATGGCTCTTTTGTCTCCAGCTCGGGCATTCTGATTCCTGGAAATCTCCAGGGTCTGCCAAAGCCGCTGCCCCAGAACATATCCTCGAAATCGCCCCGGAAATCATCAAACATTCTGTCCAGTTCTCTCATCATGCTTGACGGACTCCAGTACTCCCTCGGGACCATTTCCCCTTTTTCTTCCTTCTTTTTCTTCGCCATTTTTTCTAAATATTTTAATGCAATTTGTAAATAAAAACACTAAAATTTTAGGCAAAAAATCGTAATGCTATGACAGGTTTATACTTTTTAAAAAAAAGGTTATAAGTTATATATGGGCATTAATATATTTATATAACTCATAATAAAATTATAAACTATAATTATTTTATTATAACTACCCTCAGAAACCAGACCGTTGAGAAATTACATTGAAAAATGCATTTATGGATTTACTTTTTCCTCCTTTTCAGGTGCGTGACAAGTGAAAACGGAAAGTAAACCATCTGCCGGAGTCCGCTAACAGTGGAAAGACTTCTCGTCTCTCTTTTCGCCTCTGAAATAAGTTCATTTAAGACAATTTTTGTTTCAACCTCGCCCACTTCTTTTACCATAGCCAAGCGATGGATGGAATACAATCCAATCAAGAATGCTAGGAAAAAGAAGAAATCCCACTGCTGGAGGTTCAATGTTTGAATAACCAGTTCTCCTTCCGGATCTATCCATTTAAGCGTCATGGAAAGTTCACGCTCTGCAAAGAAGTCTGCAAAAATACCTCCTAAAATAGGTGCAGTACCCGCTGCCAGCGAATTAATTAGACCATTAGCAGCAAGATAAGATGTTGCCTGCCCCTTTGGTGCAAGTTTAAGTCCTATATTTCCCGAAGCCAGAGACACTCCTGCCGTGGAGATGCCCATGAAGATATGTATTACTATCAGCAAGGGAGTGGTTAAAAAGTATTTCTCAGGCAGGGTTGTAAAAGTCCATGCAAGAATACACAACATGAACAAAGGACCGCTCACGCCAAGCACCGATTTGTTGCTGAAACGATCCGAAAATCTACCCCAGATTCGTAAAAACGCGAGATTCATTATCTGACTCAATACAAGGAGAGCGATAATAAACGACATGTCAAATTCCAGTCTTTTAAGCATATAGACCGTAAAAAATGGAGCAGCTAAATTGACGGCGAAATTCCACGAGCCCAGAAACATGATAAGCTGTTTGAAATTGGAATCCTTAAACGGCTGTAAAATCAACTTAAAAAATCCTGTTTTTTTCTCCGATAGTGCCATACGCGGCTCAGGTATAGTTGAGATGAAGTAAACGCCGAGCATACCCGCAAGGAACCCAAGGAAAAAGAGAATTGAAAATCCGTATAACTCGTAATCAACAAATGACTTCCCCCAGTAGTCAATGAAAACTCCGGCAGCTAAACTAAGAGGGATAGCCAATGCCATGGCGAAACTCATCCTTTTAGAGAAAAACGAACCTAATCGGCGTTGAGGCACGAGGTCGTGCATCCAGGAATTCCAGCTGCATCCCCCAACCGCAGCGAAAGCTGAATGTAGTAATAGTGCTATAATTAGAAATATTAAGCCTGCTTCAATGGAGAACAGAAATGGAATTAATGCAATTAACAGCCAGAATATTCTACTCAAGGCGGCTGCATACACGGTAATTGCCCGCCTGACCCGGTATTTCTCAACCAGATAAATCGCAGGAATCTGGATCAGGTGTGCTAAAGGGGGAATGGCAGCCAGAAGTCCGATCACAATGTTAGACGCTCCAAGCTTCAATGCAAATGCGACCAGAAAGACACCCCCCGTCAGCGTCACCATCGTTTGAGTGGTTAAACCATCTTTGATGACGCTTCTAAGTCCGTTTTCAACTTCTTCTTCCGTCAGGGTGTCTTTAACAGGGAATTTCATTTAACTATTTTTTATATTTAACCTCGAAGTACTCATCATGAATCTCCCCCAAAAGTTCTTCTAGTATGTCCTCCAGCGTGACAATACCTATATGTTTCCCGTCTTCGTCTTTAACGACTGCCATATGGATTCTCTTCCGTTTCATGGCATTAAAAATATCCGTTACGTCGCTGTTTGCGGATACAACAAAGGGTTTTCTCATAAACGACTTTATCTGCGCTTCTTTTTTGCCAAGAAGATCCTTGCTGTATAATATGCCATTTACCTCCCCGTTTTTATTAATAACGGGGATCCTGGTAAAACCGCGCTGTGCAATTATTTTTTTAGCATCCCGTATTGTATGGTCCTTCTTAAGATAAAACACATCGGACATTGGCACCATGATCTCCCTGATTTTTCTATCGCCAAAAACGAACACTTTATGGATAATATCCCTCTCAATGCTTTTTATGGCTCCTTCTTCTTCACCCAGGGTTGCCATCTCCTTAATGCTTTCATCAGACACAAGCGGGTGTTCTTCTCTTATTTTTCCGCCGGTTAATCTTATAATCTCTGTGGAAATTGCCATGAACACTGTAATTATCGGATTTAACACCTGCATTAGATAATAAATTGCTTTTGCATTCTTCTGCGATATTTTTTTACTGTTTGCGATGGCATTGGCTTTTGGAGTAATTTCGCCAAAAACCAGTATCAAAAATGTGATAACGCCGATCATTATTGAAACGCCCAGTGCGTGAAACAGCGAATTGGCAATCAATGCCGCAAGCGCCGATAAAACGATATTAACGATATTATTTCCTATAAGTATTGTTACAATTGCCCTGTCTATCTCTTTTTTTAATTTTATTATATACTCCACATTCTTTTCATTGTTTCTCCTCATTTCGGCTATCTGGGCGATGTTTAAGTTGGTTAGTGCCGTTTCGGTGCCTGAAAACCATCCGGACAGATATATCAATACTGCCGCCGACGCTGTCAGGAAGGCAAGCGTGTAAATCAAGTCCATGTTAGATTTTTAGTAAAAATTAATAAACATGTATAAAATAGTATTATTACTTATTTTACCAGTATTATATATTAGACCAGGTTTCCGTATGGGCGGGAATTTTTAACAGCATCAGACATCATACGCACAATAAAGGGTCGCTAAAGATTTAATTTTCTCTTTCTTCTGACCCATTTATCTATCTCAACAACAATTATAACGCTCGCTGCAACCGCTAATATCCTTATCCACTCAATTGCCGTAAGCGGCTCCGTCCTGAATATCCACTGAAACGCAGGAACATAAAGGACAGCAAGGTGGGCAAAAAACGCGGCTATCATGCTGTAAAATAAAAACGGGTTGCTTACCGGATTTATAGAGAAAACGGACTGCTTCTCCGAGCGGCTGTTCCATGCCTGGAAGAACTGGAAAAAGACCATGGTTGTGACCGCAACCGTTCTCGCCTGCTCAATGGATGCTCCGCCATTTAATGCACTGGCAAAGTTATAGACCACCCCCAGTGAGATTAAGAAAGCCACGATGATTGTTCTCTCTATCAAAACCCGGGACATTATGCCCTCTTTCGGCTTCCTGGGAGGTCTGTTGACCACATCCCTTTCTTTAGGTTCAAACGCAAGGGCTACATCCTGCAAGCCGTTGGTAACAAGGTTTATCCACAAAAGCTGCGCAGCCACATAGGGAATCGGCAGCCCCATGATCATGGTCATTACAATGGATAATATGGCAGCGATACCTGTCGGGATAAGAAAGAAAGTGACCTTCCTTATGTTGTCGTATATCACTCTCCCCTCTTCAACCGCTGAAAAAATGGTTGCGAAATTATCGTCCGTGAGGATCATGTCGGATGTTTCCTTTGACACATCCGTGCCTGTCCTGCCCATCGCGATACCTATGTGTGCCGCTTTAAGAGCTGGGGCATCGTTAACGCCGTCACCTGTAACAGCAACCACCTCCCCATGCTTCATTAGATTCCGGACTATCCTTAATTTATGATCCGGCGAGACCCTTGCATACACCGATACTTCTTTTACATTATCAAATAATTCTTCATCACTCATTGATTCAAGTTCTTTGCCCCTGAGCACCCCGGGGTCATCGCCGCCGATCCCCAGTTTTTTTGCTATTGCAACAGCGGTTGCTGAATGGTCGCCTGTTATCATGATAACCCTGATGCCTGCTCTTTTGCATCCCCCAACAGCTTCTATGGCTTCAATTCTTGGCGGGTCTATCATGCCCTGCAAACCGGCATAGATTATCCCGGATTCCACGTCCTTGTGGGTGATTTCCTCCATATCCATGGGAACTTCTTTATATCCCATGGCAAGAACCCTTAAACCCTCTTTTGCAAGTGTATCCGCTGCCCGTATAACCTTTTTTTCCTTTAGCTCTGCATCAATCATACATTCGGTGCACATATCAAGCACTTTCTCGGGGGACCCCTTGACGAAAATAAACCTCTTATTTTTATGTTTATGAAGGGTTGCCATGTAACCCCTGTCAGATTCAAAAGGCAGGATCGATAACTGCAGGTAATCTTCCCTTTCCTCAACAGGATTGAGGCCCGCCTTCATAGCGGCAACAATGAGGGCCCCCTCCGTAGGGTCTCCTTCAACCCTATAAAGCCCGTCCTCCTCATATACATCGGATTCATTGCAGAGAAGCCCTATCCTCAGAACCTGCTGTAGATTCTCAAGTTCCCTGGGTCTGACAGGTAGTTTTTCGTGAAGCATCTCCCCTTTTGGTTCATACCCGCTTCCCGTAACCTCATAGGTGTGTTGTCCGTCATAGATAAGCCTCACAGTCATCTCATTTTTAGTCAGGGTTCCCGTTTTGTCGGAGCATATAACTGTTGTACTACCAAGAGTTTCCACGGCAGGAAGTTTCCGTATTATGGCATTTCTCCTCACCATCCTTGCTACGCCTACAGCCATCGCTATCGTCACAACTATGGGGAGTCCTTCAGGTATGGCTGCAACAGCAGCAGCAACCGCCGTCATAAACATCTCCTTTATGCTTTCCCCGATCAACATGCCCATTAAAAAAAGCACTAAAGACGCTGCAAGAACAATTACTCCTATCACCTTTGCAAACCTGTCAAACTTTTCCTGAAGCGGTGTTTTTACATAACCTATCTCTTTAACTTCCCTGGCGATGCTGCCGAGAACTGTCTTTGACCCCGTTTCTGCAACAACGCCCCTCCCCCTGCCGCTTACAACAATCGTGCCCATAAAAGCCATGTTCTTCTGGTCGCCGGGGGTTAAGTTATCCTGTTTTATATGCGAGGTGATTTTTTCTGCAGGGATTGACTCCCCCGTGAGCATTGCTTCTTCAATCTTTAATTCAACTGTTTTGAACAAACGGACATCTGCCGGCACCACGGACCCCGATGTAAGTAAAACAATATCCCCCGGGACAAGTTCTTCGCTGTTTATCTCTTCCTCCCTGTCGTCTCTTATAACCCTCGCCTTTGGCACGAGCATTTTCCGGAGCGCTCTTGCACTCTCCTCTGCCTTGAACTCCTGGACATAACCGATAATCGCATTAAGAATAACAACCGCAAGAATTACACCCATGTCTATGTATTCGCGGATAAAGAATGTTACCACTGCGGCGATAATAAGAATATAAATCAGCGGGTTTTTGAATTGATTAAGAAGTATGCGGATTTTGCTTATCTTCTCTTCCCTGACAAGTTTATTCAGGCCATAATGCGTGAGACGTTCCTCTGCTTCCCTGTCTGTTAATCCCTCCTCCGAGGTTTTAAGATTCTGGAATATCTCTTTTACATCAAGCTGATACCAGGCCATTTTTACCTTTCCGGTTTATAAAAACCAATCAAAATTTTCTGTCCACAACAACAGTGCTTTCTTTGCCAACATTCTTCAATTCTATCTTAATCCTGTCTTCAGATACATCGATTATGTTATAGCAATTAATGTAATCTGCCTTTAACTTGTCGCTTGACACGGATCCTGCGGTGCAGAACACTGTAATCCCTGAAGAAGATTCCATTACCCAGTTATGGGGAACGTGCTTATGACCGTTCAAAACAAGATTCACCCCGGCATCATAAATCAATTTTAAAACACTTCCTGCATCATGTAACACATTTCTTTCCCTTCCTGTGAATGGAATCGGGATGAGGTGATGATGCAACGCGATAATCTTATATTTTGCGTCACCTTTCTCTAACCTTTCCTTTAACCACCGCTGCCCTTCCCTGCCGATCTGTCCAGTGTCCAGATCAGGCTCGCTGCTGTCGCAGCAGATGATCTGGATGTCATCAATAATCTTCTCTGAGTATCTTTCCCCGAAAAGACGCTCAAAGGCCAGGTAGCCGACATTCCTTGAGTCATGGTTTCCGGGAATAACCATCTTTTCCGTATTAATCTCTTTCAACCTTTCAAACACCCTCTCAAGTTCCTTTTTTAAACCGTCCATACTCAGATCACCGGTTATTATGGTCATGTCAGGATCAAGATCATTTACTTCATCAATGCACCTGGAAAGCATTCCTTCATTAAATCCAACTTGCCCGTAATGTATGTCAGATATGTGTGCTATTTTCATCTATTAAAAACACCTCCGATTTTTAATTGATTGTTTATTTATTGCCATTGTTTATTTAAAATAGTGCCATATGACCCCCAACTTAAAACATAATCAGAAAGTATAATTAAAAAAGGAGGTATATGGCAATGGAAAGGATGTATGAACGAATTGGGACAAAGACGGAGGAACAAATGTTTTTGAACCGCCTGAATAGCGGGTTCAATCTTCCTCCAATTACTTCTGAGGCAATATTGAGCCTTACGAAATCTATCTTTTTGGAAGATGGTGATAATGAGATGCTTCGGGCGGGTCAGATGAAGATATATGCAGTGTGCAAAAAAGAACCACCTGGAAAGCCAATTAAGAATTGTGAAATGATCCCGGTTGTGATTACCGTGGATGCAAAAGAGGATATTGAGGTATATGAAAAACATGGGATGGCTGCTTATAGACAGCATGTCATATGCAGGGTTACAGATGAATCTGCTGAGCAGGGTGGTCTTCTAAGTATCGAGGATTTGGTTAGGATACTCAAGTCAAGCATGCGAACAATCAAACGGGATATATCAGTTCTCAGGAGTAAAGAAATAAATGTAAGGATAAGGGGTTATGTTAAGGATATTGGACGAGGCGTTTCACATAAGACAAAAATAGTGGAATTGTGGATAAAGCGATATACATACACAGAAATAGAGAGACATATGAGGCATTCGCTGGACAGTATCAAGGAATATATAACGAAATTTGGAAAAGTGCTTATATTGAAGGAAATGGACTATCCAATACCAGACATACGATTTATTGTTGGTGTATCTGAAACACTGCTCAAGGAATATACGGATCTGTACGAAAAGTATAATGTTCCGGAGTATAGAGAGAGGATAGATGAATTAGTGAGTATGGTACACAACACGGGTGATGAATTCAAAAAAAAGGGGGTGATGAGAAAATGAAACAAGATCATAATCGGAATATGTATGGACCCATGGCTTATAAAACATACGAAACAGCATTGTTTAAACTGATTGAAGCGGAGTTTGGATATATCGGCGGACCTGATGTCATCAATCTGTTTGTTAAAAAGATAACAGAGCTGAATGAGAGATATTATGTGGACAAAAACTCTATCAAGCCTGGTCAGATGCTTTGGTTGGCGGTTGAGAAGAACGAAAAACAATCTTACGGGAAGAGAATGAAAGATAACAAACTCGTTCCGGTTATCCTTACATTGATCACCCCAGAGGATATAGAGGATTATGCCAGCGGTAAGAAGCCCAAGAACCTGAGGGCGAAATTCTTATCCAGGATATACAACGAAGCATATGATCAAGGAGGTGTATTATCAGAACCCGATGGCGCGATATTGCTCAGAATTTCACGAAGCATGGTCTCAAAATGTATCCTTGATTATGAGAAAGATCATGGGGTGATGATACCAAGAAGTGGGAATATCAGGGATATGGGACGAACATTAACGCATAAGGTATTAGCAATTCGCAATTACAAGAAGAACATTCCAACACCAGATAATGCCCGTATGATAAAACACAGTCCTGATGATGTGGACAGATACATCAAAAACCACATGAGAATAGAATTGCTTCACAAACGAGGACACTCTGATGTGGAAATCGCTTTCATAACGGGTTTGAGTGTATCCCTCGTTAGAGAATACATAGAAATAATAGACGAGGATTTATAAATTAAAACGTAATAAATAATGAGAAGATAAGTGTCATATGGCACTATTTTAATTAGACAAAGCTGGTTGGAATTTTTTCAACCACCCCTGTGTAAATGAGGATTTTTTAGCAAGATAGTGGAATGTGGTCCGTATGGTTTCTCTGAATGACCATTCGGATTTGATGAAGGTTTGAGATATTTTTCTCCTGATGCTTTTCCAAATTTGCTCTATAGGATTCAGATCCGGGGAATAAGTTGGTAGAAAAACCAATGTTATGCCTACCGATTTTGCAAATGACTTTGTTGCCTGTGCGATGTGAGCGCGTGCATTATCCAGGATAAGTATGATGTGTTTTTTAGGGTTTTTCTCACGGATAATGCGAAGGAATGCACACACGTATTTTGCAGTTGAACGCTCCATGAATCCAACAACTTCCTTCCCGTTAATGG
>Ga0209636_10006751_pt1 | contig 11722 bp, 9 predicted proteins | sample DeeMarSWOR152_54_FD_187464 | JGI IMG/M metagenome (GOLD analysis project Ga0209636, IMG submission 187464) | Marine sediment microbial communities from White Oak River estuary, North Carolina - WOR-1-52-54 (SPAdes) (version 2) | ecosystem: Environmental > Aquatic > Marine > Intertidal zone >... | reverse complement strand
CACGGGAAACGAAAGCTTATGCCTCATGTTGATGAAGGTTGCTTGGGTTGCTCCATCCACAACGGCCGAATGGTTAGCAGCTCTTACTCCGCCAACACCATCCAAATCCACGATGTAAAGTGCAATCGGCCCACTCCTCAGCTCAACAAAAGCATCCGAAACTTTCCAAGAAACTAATGCGAACGCGGAATGAAGCCCAGCTAAAACAACCACAGAAACCAAAATGTATACAGCGACAAAGGGCACTATGGCTATTTTCCATTTTCCTATAGAAACCTTCCCCACGCCCGACTCCACACTAACAGTCCTCTACGCCGTCCACTTATAAGGCTTACTCACGAATTTGAACTTTATGAAACTAACTTCTATAGAATACGAAAATAACATAATCAAAATTTCCATAACGATACATAGATTACTCATTTTGTGGACGGGGCGGGATTTGAACCCGCGTCCTCAGCGATGCCAACGCTGCGATCATTCCAAGCTGATCTACCCGCCCAAACTCATACCCAAAAAGAACACTATTAAACATTATGCAAACAAGAACTGTTAACCAATATCATTGTTACGCCCCAAAATTTCAGCATCCTCTCGTAACAACACTCTTGAAAAGAGACTTATCAACCGTTATCATAGTTTTTCACGGTAACAGAACCTCAAGTGGCATCCGTTCCCAAATCAAAACAGCCAGAATTGCTGCTCCACACTCAGTTGATAATGAAAACAGAAATTCCCTGCAACATTATCAACATAGAGAGAGAACTTTCACACGCGCATAGAAGACAAAATATTTAACAAACGCAACAAACCAAAATCTCATGAAACCTGACACAATCCTCGTCCTCGACTTAGGAGGACAATACTGCCACTTAATCTCAAGAAGAATAAGAGAAAATAAAGTCTATTCCAAAATAGTTTCACATGACATAACAACAGACGAAATTCAAGCACTAGAAAGACAATATAACATAAGAGGACTAGTCTTATCAGGCGGACCACTAAGCGTCTACGAAAAAAACGCCCCAAAACTTCACTCCAAAATTCTAGAACTCAACCTACCAATTCTAGGCCTATGCTATGGCCATCAATTCATAGCCCAAATTCTTGGAGGAACAGTCCTACCAGCCAAAAAAAGAGAATACGGAACAACCCACATCACAATTGACAAACCAAACGAGATACTGAAAAACCTGAACAAAAAACAGAAGGTTTGGATGAGCCATGGCGACACTGTCTACAAACTCCCCAAAAAATTCGAAATTCTCGCTCACACAAAAAACACTCCAGTCGCCGCCTTCAAACACAAAGAAAAAACGATCTATGGTTTACAATGGCACCCAGAAGTTATCCACACAGAAAACGGCACAAAAATGATCAGAAACTTCATCTTCGAAATATGCAGATGCAAAACAAACTGGAAGATGAAAGATTTCATACCTATAGCCATCAAAGAGATAAGGCAAAAGATTGGAGATGGAAAAGCAATAGTCGCCCTAAGCGGAGGCATCGACTCGAGCACAGTCACAGCCTTAACCGCTCAAGCCATTGGAAAAAACCTCACCGCAGTCTTCGTCGACCATGGTTTTATGAGAGAAAACGAGCCAAAATTCATTGGAGAAACTTTTGAAAGAATGGCTATTGATTTTGTTTCAGTAAAGGCTAGAAAAAGATTCCTAAAAAGATTAAAGGGAATAAACGACCCCGAACAAAAAAGAAAAATAATTGGAGAAGAATTTGTGAGAGTATTCGAAGAAATTGCTGAAAAGGTTGGCGCGGAGTACCTCATTCAAGGGACAATTTACCCAGACAGAATTGAATCAGGGTTCAGAAAGTTCTCGGACAAAATCAAGACACATCACAATGTTGCAGGTCTGCCCACAAAGATGAAGTTCAAAGACATCGTTGAACCGTTGAGAGACCTCTACAAAGATGAAGTCAGAGAAGTTGCCAAGACACTGGGATTGCCGAGAAAAATTGTTGATAGACAACCCTTTCCAGGTCCAGGAGTAGCAGTGAGAATTATTGGCGAAGTGACACAAGAAAAAATAGATATCATCAGAAAAGCGGATGCCATTGTGACTGAAGAAATAGAGAAGAGTGGACTGAGTAAAAGTTTGTGGCAATATTTCGCGGTTTTAACGGCTACGAAAAGCACAGGAGTGAAAGGAGACTCTAGAGCTTATGGCCACACGATAGTCGTGAGGACGGTAGAAAGCAAAGAAGCAATGACCGCGAGTTTTGCAAAGATCCCCTATGAAATCTTGGAGAAAATCTCAACGAGGATAACTAACGAAATACCAGAAGTTACAAGAGTTGCATATGACATCACTCACAAGCCTCCAGCAACGATAGAATGGGAATAAGAGACACCACCCAATTTCTTGCGGTTTTTCTTACTTGTTTTCTATATTGAATACGGCTTCATGCGAAGTAACGGAATATGTTGAGAGCTACTAGAAGCGAGAGACTCGTCAAAGTGTCCGCCAACGAACTTTCAATAGGAATCACAAAATTATCGGGGTCCAAACCCTTCCGAAAAGTGAGTATGGCTACAAAGAACGCAATAATAACAACAGATAAGACAGCCAGAATATTAGTGAGATAAAGTACACCCGCGAATCTTAATGTCTCCAGTAAGGGCATTCCGCGGAATAACGGAATCAGAGAATAAAGAGTAAACATTAAGAGAGATGCAGTCCACGCGCCTCCTATCTCCATAGTGTGTTTTCTGATAGACACAAATGATGACGTGAGGGTGCCTAATGCAAGTTTGGTGGTAGCCGTTGAACCCGTAATGGCCCCAACATCACCCATCGTATCTATTAACGCAGGATAAACAGTATAAACCTCAGGTTTACTACCAACAACTTCACCTATCTTAGTAAGAACAGAACCCGTAACATTAACAATGAAAGCCACCAAAACCAAAGTAAAAAACGATTCCTTTATAGTTTTCACAAACTGGCGCTCTCTCATGTTTCTCAACAAGATGTAGAGCGTAACGCAAAGGAAAACTATGTTAAAGAAACCAATTGTATAATATCCTATGTAACCCAATGAAAAAACAATCAACATTAGTATGTAACAGAACGTAATGATAATGTCATCCACCGTGGACATTACTGGATAAACGATGATATCAGGATCTAATCCATGCTTAAAAGAAAAAAAAGAAACTCCAACGGTTATTGGAGAAATGAATATCAAGGACAAGCCCATAGTCGCAAAAACTACGCCGAAAACCGAAATAGAGTCTAAAAATGTAGCTCCCCAGAACAACATACCGAATAAAGACGACACTAACCCCATTATGGCACAAGTCTCAAATGTCAAAGCAATAATCGCACGCCACAAAACGTAAAAATCTCTAGTATTCTCTGTAAAGCCAACCCTTACAGTTCCTAAGTGTAAACCCGTGCTTAGACGACCGGCAAAAAGACCACCTATGACCCCTCTTACACTCAAGATTCCTGGAAATATTGCGAGGGCCCAAGGGGTTGAGGAGAAAACGCCAAGATTTAAAGCGAGTAAGGTTCCAGCAAGAATTCCACCTATGTTAAATGACAACGACAATGTTGATTGTTTCATTGTTTCAATTATCTTGCTAGGATTCGCTAGGGAATAACTGTGAGGAACTTCTGTGTTGTTGGCGTGATCATTCACGCTGAGTCCTCCTTACAAAAATTTCTTCCGATCCCAGTGTTGGAACTAGTTTCTGGGGACAAGGAGTGTTGTAAAGAAAAATCAATAGTCTCGCTAAAGAATGAACCGAAAGGGCTCAATAAAAATCGGGTTTCTATGTTAACGAAATTTTTATCTAATTTTGTCTTAAGATTTGCTGAACATACAAGAAATGAGGATGATACCTCCGCTCGGACCCTTGATGTCTCTTCCTCTCTCTTTCTGATTGACCTTGCATCTTCGACTTCGTGAACTATCATCACTATCACTATCCATTATTTTGTGCCACCTCCATTCACTAGCAACGGTGGCCCGAGAGCGGGGGAACATAGAGACCAGTTTGCCGGTTTTTTGATCCACATCTGGATCAGTCAATCCGTCCGAGCGTAACACCTTTCTATAGCTCCCCTAACTAAATGTAAGCGTAGGACGATGATTCTTAAAGATTTTTCTACGAAAAATAGAAACCATAACGTTGCATTAGGATATCATATTATTCTTTAACAAAACTTTTACATGATTCTTACAATAAAACCATGAAGTCGAGGGATGCAAGACTGAAAGCACTAATTTTGGCTGGAGGCTTTGGAACAAGACTGCGCCCGCTTAGTTGTACAAGACCGAAACTCCTTTTTCCAGTGATGAATAAACCCATCTTGGATTGGACCTTAGAAAGATTAGCGAGAAGTGGCGTTAAAGAAGTCATGTTAGCTGTTAATTATATGGCAGAAAACCTGATGCAACATTATGGAAACTCTAAATATAAAATGAAAATTTTGTATTCGAAAGAAGATAGACCACTAGGAACAGCTGGCCCAGTCAAAAACGCAGAAAAATTAATTGGTCATGAAAAACCCTTTCTTGTCCTGAATGGAGATATCCTCACGAATATGAACTATACGGAACTTATAGAGAAACACAGAGAAAACGACACTGTCGCCACAATAACCCTTTGTGAGGTTGACGATCCAAGTCGATATGGGATTGCTGAACTAACAGAAGGAAAACGAATCATCCGATTTATAGAGAAGCCAGCCAGTGAGAAAGCGCCAACTAATCTAGCAAATGCTGGAGTTTATGCTCTCGACCCCGAAATATTCGATTACATTTCAAGTGATCGACCAGTCTCAATTGAACGTGAAACATTCCCAATATTGGCTAGAGAAGGAAAACTCTATGGCCACCATTTTAAGGGTCTTTGGATTGACACTGGAAAACTTGCAGATTATATAAAAGCAAACAATCTTTTCCTTGATCTAACCTTAAAGGAAAGTCATCTGAGGAGTAGTGAGAGAGTAAACGATCAGATAGAGATAAAAGAACCCTCCGTAATTGGTGACAAAGTAATAATTGGGAGGAGATCGAGAATCGGCCCCTACGCAACTATAGGGGATCATACAACATTTGGAAATGGGGTTCATATTGAAAACTCTATAATTTTTCCAAACACTGTAATCTCAGATTTCACGTCTATTAAGAACGCAGTTATTGGGGAAGGCGTAGTAATTGGAAGACGGGTGAAAATCGAAGATGGATGCGTAATAGGCGATCGCACAAGAATCGGAGATAACGTGACACTCAGTCGTGACGTGACTGTTTGCCCTTTTAAAGAAGTCTCGGAAAGTGTACTCGTTCCTAAATGCTTAATGTAACCTTATAATTTGTTAATATCAATAAAACTAGTTAATCACTTAAAAAAAAGGAAGAAAGAAATTGATTGAGACAAGAAGATTATTCGGAACAAACGGAATCCGTGGAGTGGTAAATCGTGATTTCACTCCAGAATTCGTGACCAAAATTGCAGGCGCCATCGGAACCTTCTTTAAAAAAGGACAAATCTTAGTGGGATACGACGGAAGAACCAGTAACCAAATGTTCTTCCAAGCCTTAGTTGGAGGATTGATCTCCACAGGATGCACTGTTTACAACGTTGGAATGGCTCCAACACCTGCCATTCAGTACGCTGTCAAACATTACAAGATGAGTGGTGGAATCATAATCACTGCTTCCCATAATCCACCCGAATACAACGGAATCAAAGTGGTTGCGAGCGATGGAATCGAGTTGCCGAGAGAAAAAGAAATTGAAATCGAAAACATCTTCTGGAATGAAAAGATTATGAAGACGGAATGGAACGTGATTGGAAAAACACTTTCATTATCCGGAATTTTGGACCTGTACATTGACGCAATAAAAAAACATGTAGATGTCACCGTTGTTCAAGAAAAAAGGTTTCATGTTGTTGTAGATCCTGGAAACGGTGTCGGCGCCTTGACCGCTCCATATCTGCTTCGACAAATCGGATGCCAAGTTACAACTATAAATGCAAATGTTGATGGCACCTTTCCAAATAGACTCTCAGAGCCAAGACCCGAAAATCTAAGCGAACTAGCATCAACAGTTGAAGCAATAAATGCTGATGTAGGTGTGGCCTACGATGGAGACGCTGATCGAGCAATTTTTGTCGATGAAACTGGAGAAATTCATTGGGGAGACCGAACTTTTGCCCTCATCGAAAAATATTTCTTGAAAAACAACCCAGGCGAAACCATCATCACACCTGTGAGTTCATCAAGGCTTATCAAGGATATAGCAGATGAATATGGTGGAAAGATCGTTTGGACTAAGGTTGGCAGTGTTATAGTTTCTCATGTTATGAAGAAAGAGAAAGCAAAACTCGGTGGAGAGGAAAATGGTGGCGTATTTTATGGTCCCCATCAAGCAGTTCGAGACGGAACAATGATCACAGCATTGATTTTAGATATCATGGCAAAGACTAACAAGAAACTTTCAGAGTTACTGAGGGAACTACCCCTATATTATATACAAAAAGACAAAACAGAATGCCAAAACAAACTCAAAGAACAAATTCTAAAAGAACTCGTCGCTCAAGTCGAAGACTTGACCGTAGATACAATTGACGGCGTAAAAATTTGGTTTCCAGATGCGAGTTCAATCCTCATAAGACCTAGTGGAACTGAACCTATCTACCGATTCTATGCAGAGGGAAAGACTAAAGAGAGGGCAGTTCAACTTGTCACTGAGTACAAAACAAAACTTCAAGAAATAATAAATGAGTTTAGGAGTGACTGAGGCATTTAATCATGCGTTTTGCTTCCTTTTTCATTTGTTATAATCGAATAGTTATATGGCTTTAAAGACACGATGTGAACCTCAGAAAGGAGTATAGCTTTCAAAAATTTCTTGGTTAAGCCTTTTCAAGTTCAAGTGTCAACTTTTGCCGTGCAAATGGTTACTATTCTGTGAGTTCTTCAGCCACATTTAGCAAATTATTATACAAAGGCAAGTTCATAATACAAACAAAGCGAGGGTGGTGCGAAACCCATTGTCAATATTAATGAACATCAAAGAAGTGGATGTAGATACTCCTCAGAAACGTCAAAGATTCACCATCGAGGTAATAGGAAGCAGATCAACACTTTTACAGCATGTCTGCGCTTTTGCAAAAGCAGGATTTAGAGTGGTTGCCGTAGACGTAAATCATCATCTCATAAACCTTTTGAAAAAAAACACTATCTCCTCTACCGATTCCATGCTTAACATACTTGTGAAGGAGTATCTTAAAGATGGACGATTTGCTGTGATAAGTAACATTAGAGAAGCCACCTCAAAAAGCGACGTAATCATTTTTTTGATTCAACCCTTGATCAGCCAGAAGAAAAAGCCAGATTACTCAAAAATTGAAAGATCATGTAAGGAAGTGGGCATAGGGCTACGTCCAGGATGCTTAGTTATTGTTGCAAGCACTATGGGTCCAGGAATAACTGAAAACCTAGTTAAAGAAACTCTAGAAAACGCTTCCGGATTGAAGGCTGGAGTAAACTTTGGTTTGGCTTACAGTCCGCTTTATACAGGATCAGAGATTTTCACAGAACCTTCTGCAACATATAAAATGGTAGTTAGTGCGACAAACAAACAAAGCTTGAAAATCGCATGTCTCATCTTAAACACCATAACTAAAGAGTTACTTACAGTAAGGAACATAAAGACCGCCGAAGCAGTTAGACTATTCAAAAACATATATCAAGACTTCAATGTTGCAGTTGCTAACGAGTTTGCCCGTTACTGTGAAAAAGCTGGAATTGACTTCATTGAAGTTCAAAGAACAGTCAGCGAGCAACTCCATAGTTATCTACCTACCCCTAAAGTTGCCACCGAAGATAAAATGAAGGCATTACACCTCCTTTTGGAAGAAGCAGAAGCAATAAACGCAAAACTCCCATTGTTGATGCTTACAAGAAAGACGAATGAGGAGATGTTACGGCACGCTCTACATTTAGTAAGAGATGGTCTACGAGCTTGTGATAAACCTATGCGAAGAGCGAAAGTGTCCATCTTGGGGGTTTCCTGTCAGCCAAACGTAAAGGAGTTTCGAGGATCTATAACAAAAAAACTTGTTAGAATAATGAACAGAAAAAGGATGTTTGTTCGGGTTTACGATCCCCTTTTCTCCTTTAAAGAATTAACAGAAATGGGATATCCCACCGAAAGAACTTTTAAAAAAACTGTTGAGGGCACAGATTGTTTAGTTGTTACTGTGGGGCATGATCAATTTAAGAGACTGAAATTAAAGAAAATCAAGTTTCTAGCCAAAAAAACTGTTGCAATCGTTGATATGGCCCATGTAATCAATCCAGTCAGAGCTGAGAGAGAAGGCTTTGTGTACCGAGGGATTGGAAGAGGCATTTGGACCAAATAGAAAAAGTAAAACTGAAAGTGATTTATGCCCTCCAGAACGCCTCAAAATAAACACATTAAAACGATTTGGAAATTCTCAGTTTTTTCCAAGCATCTATAAGAGACAGAATCCTAATTCATAAAGGTAAAATATCAGATAGTAGATCAAAACTGCCAAGAAAGACATAGAAATCAGTAAGCATAAAAAGAAAAGTAAAGACGATAAAAATGATTATCTTAATTGTTTCCATGCTTGTATCAGTCGTCACAACCTTCTTTATCACGCCGTATTTTATCCGCTTTTTACAAGCCGCTGGAATTGTTGGGTTAGACCTCCAGAAAAAAGACAAACCACAGTTGGCTACTTCTGGTGGGATTTGTGTTGCCTTCGGAGTTTTAGCCGGATTACTAGCCTACATAGGTTTTCAAACTTTTTATAGTAAGTTCTTTTTAGGTGATAACATCGCATGGCTTATTCCCCTTTTAGCGGTTACATCTTCAGTTCTCATGGTGATGTTTGTCGGTTTATTAGATGACTTGAACGTTAAACTAACAAGAGTGAAAACAAAAGAAGGCCACAATATTAGGGTTGGATTACCTCAATGGGTGAAACCTCTGCTAACTTTACCTGCTGCAATACCCTTAATGGCGATAAGTGCGGGTGTAACTGAGATGGCGATTCCGTTCATTGGACGCGTTAATTTCGGTATTATTTATCCTCTTCTGTTGATCCCATTGGGAATTGTAGGAGCGTCCAACATGGTCAACCAACTTGCAGGGTTCAACGGGTTGGAGGCTGGAATGGGAATCGTTTACTTCTCAGGTTTAGGGATTTCCGCTTTACTAAACAACAGAACTTCTGGGGCAGTGACATTTCTGGTGACCTTTGCAGCTTTGATCGGCTTCATCTGGTACAACTGGTATCCTGCGAGGATTCTTCCTGGAGACTCTCTCACATACTTATTGGGTTCAATAGTTGCATCTGGGGTGATAGTTGGAAACATGGAAAAAAATGGAATCATCGTTATGTTACCATTTATAATAGAGTTTTTCCTGAAAATTAGAGTCAAGTTCAATGCGAGTTGCCTTGGAAAATTAAGACAAGATGGAAAGCTTGATCCGCCTTATGGAAGGAAGATATACAGCTGGACTCACGCGATAATGAATCTAAAACCACTTACAGAAAAACAAGTTACACTCATACTAATTCTTGTCCAAGCCTTGTTTGTTGCTCTTATATTCCTACCAATCTTTTAAAAATTCAGATAAAAATCTTTTAGCCCTTCTTCTGTTTTCTTTTTAGGTTGAAGGGTTTACCTTCTAAGAGTATTTTTTGAGGAAACTTTTCTTTCCATTTTTGCAGAAATGGAAGTTCATCTTTTTCTGTCCGCAGTTCGTCGGGTAACATTTCTGGGATTTCATCTCGAATAGGATACCAGCGTAAGCATTTAGGACATATGATTACGCCTTCTACGATTTCCTCCTTTTCTTCAAAAACATGTAATTCCAGAGGATAATACTTGTCAATAGGACAAGCCAGAATATCCATCAGTTTCTTCTTTATGTCTTATTCCTCCCTTTAACGGATATTTTGGAAATACAACGTTATAAAAGGTTTGCCAAAAGTTGGGGTCTACTTTCTTACTTTTACGTCAACAACCACCTGATACCAGCGGGGTCCAGTTGTACGGACAACACGACTGGAAGAGGTTTCAAAATCAACGTTTAATATCTGCAATTTCTCTGACAACTTCACCTTGACCTTTTCCACCGGGTTTTCATTTTTGGTTGTGTGTTCAAAGTCGTAATAATGGATGCATCCTCCCGTTGGCTTTAACGCAAAAACTGCGCAGTCAAAATATTCGTATGCTTTCTCTGGTAGTGGCATGAGAACCCGATCTGCTGTGTTTTGAAACTTTTCGTTTACTACTGCCTTTGCGTCACCTTCAAGCGGAACGACTCTGTCTTCAACCTTGTTTAACCTCGAATTTTCTTCTATGTATTCAACGGCTGCTGGGTTGATGTCTATAGAATATACTTTTTCTGCTTTAGAATGCTTTGCGATGATTATAGAGTAGCATCCTACTCCAGCAAACATGTTTATCACAACTTCCCCAGCTTGGACAAGTTGAGCGGTGCGCATCCTCTCGAAGGAAAGCCTAGGAGAAAAATAACATTTTGCTAGGTCAATTCTAAAGAAACATCCATATTCCTTATGCAGAGTTTCTGTTTTTCTGTCACCCACTATCCACTCAAGCTTGCGTAAACGAAGGTCGCCTGAGACTGGAGTGACTTGATGCAATACGGTTTTGACGGACTTGTTTATCTGCATTACAGTCTTCGCGATAGCTTTCGTATGCTGTTTTAGTGGGTTTGGAACCTGTATGATTGCAATGTCACCAACGATATCATAGGATCTGTAAAGAAACTTAAGTTCTTCAGGTGTAAGCGTGTCTGAAAGAAGTGCCTTGAGATTGCCTTTCATCAAGAGTTACTCCCAAGATTATTCTATCGACGCAAGGCGCTCTACCCAAACAGTTATTCGCTCAAACCTTCCAGGAAGATACTCGTGAATTAGTTCTAAATCCTGTTTTTTGATGGCTTTCAAGGCAAATAACGACAAGAAACAAACAATTGCGCCAACGATTACATAAATTGGAAATAGATACAGTTGAGAAATGACATTTTCTAATATGCCTGAAAGGTACTGTACTGCAGTAAAAATGAAATTCACAAAGGCCAACTCTCGCATTTTCTCCAGACCATGTAAAAATCCTGATACCTGCGAAAAAGAATTACAAAAAAACATGTTGCTGCCAGAATTCGAAATAGAGCTAGCCACTCGTTGCTACTAGTCAATACCCAAGATATTTGTTCAGAAAAAATCAGAAGACACATCGAAGACACCAAAGAAACAAGTAGCGTTATTTGCAACACTCTGCTGACTACGGATCTTGCTTTTTCCAGATTTCCTTGTGCAATATACTGGGAGATATACTTTGCTGATGCTGATTGAAAAGCAAAAGTTCCAACCGTTTGAATTAATATCAGAAGAAAACTGAGAATGAAGTAAATGCCCATCTCAGAACTCGGAGGAGGAAGCCTTGTTTGAGGGATTTTGACTAGAAACAGTAGAAATACTACACCCATGAGGGCGGAGCCTATCCCCTGAATTAAGATATAAGTAGCGCCTCTTGCAACTCGTACGCCAGAACGCAGAGACATCAATGAACTCTCAGCCTCAGGTGATAGGCTAGTACTCTGAATAGCTTAATAGAATTTAAGTCTCTCAAACTTCTTTCTCAGGTAACCGCAAGAGAAATAAAAGGGTTCCTTGAAT
>Ga0209636_10006750_pt1 | contig 11722 bp, 3 predicted proteins | sample DeeMarSWOR152_54_FD_187464 | JGI IMG/M metagenome (GOLD analysis project Ga0209636, IMG submission 187464) | Marine sediment microbial communities from White Oak River estuary, North Carolina - WOR-1-52-54 (SPAdes) (version 2) | ecosystem: Environmental > Aquatic > Marine > Intertidal zone >... | reverse complement strand
CGTAAGAACATACTGACAGCAGCAAATGCCCTGCGTTCCATGAATGTCTGCCCTGGAGACCGTATTGCCATAGTGGGACTCAACAGCACTCGCTATCTCACCATAGATGTGGCTATCGGTCTCATCGGTGCGGTGAGCGTCCCTCTTTACTATACCAGCCCTCTTGCAGATATTGACGAGATCATCAAGAATAGCAACTCGCGACTCTTGTTTATAGGTTCACATAAACTGATGGAGAAAGTTGAGGAATTAACTGTAACAATTCCTGTGATCTCCTTTTGTCAAGATATTCTCCCTGAAGAGCTTCCCCGTGAGGTTATTTCCTGGAACGCCTTCCTGGCTCAAGGGGAAAACGGTGGCGAGATACAAATCGGCGCACCCATCAATTTTGATGATGTCGCAACTCTGCGATATACCTCGGGGACAACGGGCAGGCCCAAGGGTGCAATTTTCAGACACGCTAATCTCCGGTGGATGGCTGAGTCCCTCTCATCACTAATACCGTGGAAGACAAGGAATACCGAAATTTCGTACCTTTCGTTCTTACCTATGAATCACGTGGTAGAGGGTATCCTCGCAATGTATTCACCGTACTATGTCCCGGCATCATTAAATATTTATTTTCTTGAAGATTTTCATGATCTTCAGGATACACTGCCGCAAGTGAAGCCCACAATATTTTTTTCGGTACCCCGATTTTACGAGAAGGTATGGGAGAAAATATTGAATAGTGGAGTTGGGTGTCTATATTTGAGATCACGCAAAGGTCTTATGAAAAGAATTCTTCGTTTTATACTGCGGTGGATAATTCAGAGGAAAGTAGGCCTTGAAAGGTGCGCCCAGCTTATAGTGGGCTCAGCTCCTGCAAGCGAGAATCTTTTCAGAGCATTCCAGGAACTCGGCATTGAAATCCACGATGCCTACGGACTGACCGAGGCTCCATTGGTAACATTGAACCGTCTTGGTGCCAATAGACCGGGGACAGTGGGTGAACCTCTCCCCAACACACTTGTGCACATAGCCGATGATGGTGAGGTACTTGTTCAAGGTCCACAGGTGACATCGGGTTACTTCGGTGAAGGATTGGTGCAACCTTTCAGTAACGGCTGGCTTCTAACAGGGGATTATGGATATCTCACTCGTGAAGGCTACCTTGTTCTCTCTGGCCGAAAGAGTGAGCTTATCGTAACTTCTTACGGTAAAAACATATATCCAGTGAAAATTGAGATGATGTTACGAGAAATATCGAATATCTCCGAGGTCATGCTGGTCGGAGATAGCAGACCTTATTGTGTTGCTCTGCTGTGGATTAAGCAAGATCTCTGTACCGAGGTTTCTATAGAGGCAATCGATAGCGCCGTAAAGGAAGTAAACACACATCTGTCCCACCCTGAACAGGTAAAGCAATGGGGCATTCTTAACGATGATCTTTCTATCGAAGGTGGGGATCTTACAGCAAACCTTAAGATTAAGAGGAAGGCGATTACTGGGCGGTTCAAAGACGTGATCGAGGCACTTTATGGCAAGCGCGAACTCCCTGAATGTGTGCTGCACTTCGGCTGCACCGAGAAGGAATGAGACTCAATGAATTTACTCTTGAAAATTTTGCAAATTTACATACCAACATTCATAAAGAAAAGAAAAATCGTGGAACTCTTCAATTGCACTGCTCTGGCATTCGAATGTGGGATACCGCAACTTGAAGGACTATCATTTGACGAGTGTTTGGAGAAGTACGCATTATTTACGAAAGAAGAGGTTGAAAAATCAATTCAACAGGGAAATGACCTGCAAACGATTAAAAACCGACTGTATCAAAACGCATTTCGTCTTGGAGAAAAACTTAGAAAACGATTCCATGTTACCACGATAGAAGAAGTGATGACCATGAGCCGGATACTTTATCGTACTATGGAGATTGAATTTCATGGCACTGTTCAAGGAGAGATTACTATCAATCGTTGTTTTTTCAGCAGGTATTATTCCAGACAAGTTTGTCAGGTTATTTCTTCTCTGGATGAAGGAGTTATTGCGGGTTTGTCGGGAGGTGGACAACTTATATTTTCTGAAAGGATTACTGAAGGTAAAGATTGCTGTAAAGCATGTTTGGTTTTATAGGATTTTCCAATATGAAAAAAGCGATAGTAGTGGGTAGTGGCGCAGGAGGTGCAACTGTTGCCAAAGAACTACAAGGCACGTTTGATGTCACCATCTTGGAAGCAGGGAAGGAGTTTTATCCTTTCAAGCTGAAGATACCGTTACTTGAAAGGATAAAAAAAACAGGATTGCTCTTTGATGAAAGAGAGATTCAACTTTTTTTCCCGTATATGAAAATCAGAAAAACCGAGGAGGGAATGATTCTAGTAAATGGGATTGGATTGGGGGGAACAACTGCTCTTTGTACTGGAAATGCCCTCCGCTTTGATAAGGATTTGAAATCATTGGGTATCGACCTGGATGCTGAATTCGAAGAGATTTATCAAGAAATACCCATTACCACTGACCATCAAAACCGATGGAGCAGAGTTACTGTCCGTCTTTTCGAAATATTCCAAGAAATGAACTTGAATCCTCAACCAACACCAAAGATGGGAAATTTTAATCGTTGTGCTAATTGTGGTAGGTGTGTTTTGGGTTGCTCATATGGTGCAAAATGGGACAGCCGAAGATTTTTAGATATTGCTCTTAAAGGTGGGGCTAACCTCATAACAAAATGCAATGTTAAAAAAGTAGTTATAAAGGATGGGAGAGCAACCGGGGTACTGGCGAAAAAAGGATTGACTCATCGATTTTATCCGGCAGATATTGTTTTATTGGCTGCAGGAGGACTGGCAACACCTGTAATACTGCAAAATTCAGGAATTGCCTGTGAACAGAATTTATTCGTGGACCCAGTTTTATGTGTAGCAATGGAATATAAAAATAGTCAACAATACAAAGAAATACCTATGCCATTCATTGTGCAAAAGGAACATTTCATTTTGTCTCCTTATTTTGATTATCTGAGTTACTTTTTCAATTTGGCATGGAAATATCCTGCAAAAGATATTATAGGCATCATGATAAAATTAGCCGACTCTAGTAAAGGGAGCATTTCATATAAGAAGATTAATAAAATCCTTACCGATCATGATAATAAAAGGCTAAACGAAGGGATTGAAATATGTAAAGAGATTCTCAATCGATTTGGAGGAGGAAAGAATAATATTTTTCTTGGAACAATAAATGCTGGACATCCCGGGGGTATGTTGCCTCTGACTAATAAGGAATCAGATACACTTCATCATGACAGATTGCCTGAAAATCTCTATATAGCTGATGCTACACTGCTCCCCAATTCTTTAGGTAATCCACCTATTCTTACTATTATAGCAATAGCAAAGCAAATCAGTAAAGTATGTAAAGAAAAACATTATGCTAAAGGCAAATATATTTAGGTGAAGCTGAGTATGGTTTTAATTATAAAATAGAAGTAGTTGTTACAGATATCCCAATTGGTTCTGCTGAAGTCTGGAGTATTTGGTTGGAACATCCAATACTCGCAGAGAATGTAGATTTTTTACTAATTCACATTCATCCTTATTGGAATGGTGTTGATATAGAAAATGCTGCACAATATGTTGTTGAAAAATATTACACAGTAATGCAAGCTTATCCTGAAAAAGAGATTATTATAGGCGAAACAGGCTGGCCTACAATCTGGGGATACTGTTGGAGATGCAGTTCCCAGCGAAGTATATCAAAAATATTTTTTAAAAGAATTTTTACATTTAGCAAAAAAAAATTGATATTCTATATTTTTATTTTGAAGTATTTTATGAGGATTGGAAAAATAAATTTGAAGGTCAAGTACGTGCTCATTGGGGGATTATATATTCAGATGGCTTACTAAAACCCTCACTTAATGAACTTTTACCAATAAGGCTAAGAGAAGGGATAGTAAGATAAAGAAGAATTATAGTCCACAATTCTCTGTTCGGTTATTGAACAATATGGAAAAATTTTGTGTAAAAAATAAGAAATAGTGTATTTATATAAAATATTTTGTAAATTTTATAAAAGTGTCTTCGATTTTGTTCTTTATAATTTACGGAATAATTAGTTGAAAAAGAATAAACAGCGTGGCAAGCTAATTATATTAAAACCTTTAAAAAATCTTATGAATTTTCCGGTACATATTTGAAGCGAATGGAAGTTTTTAAATTTCTAATTTAATATATTTATTGGTTAGTGTAAAAATTTGCATATTACATTTAGCTCTTGCCCGAATAACATTTTGTGTGGTGGCTTTAATGATATTAAGTGATTATTAGGGGATATAAATTAAAAAAAAAGCCTTCCAGTGTCACAAATAAGAAGGTTTATAAATATATTATTATCAATCACTTGCGTCCCCTAGGGGAGTCGAACCCCTGTTGCAGGAATGAAAATCCTGAGTCCTAGGCCACTAGACGAAGGGGACATTTATTAAAAAGTCAAGGGTGGGTGAAGGGACTCGAACCCTCGACAGCCAGATCCACAGTCTGGCGCTCTAACCACCTGAGCTACACCCACCATGAAAATTTTACAAAAAATATTAAATATTTTTCTTTATAATACCTTAACCACCTGAGCTAAACACACCATATTCAGAAGTTAAAAATTCTATTTTTTGTACGCCAGCAGGGGCTCGAACCCCGAACCTACGGCTTAGAAGGCCGTTGCTCTATCCCGTTGAGCTACTGGCGCATTTTATACAATTACCATAAGTCGGGGTGCGAGAGGATTTGAAACCCCGAACTCCTGTTCTAAAAGTATAAGGGAAATTTAGTTAACATATATTTTTTAAGTCCTTAATAAACAAACAAAAGAACACATGGTCTCAACACTATAAATCATATAAATATTGCCACAAATGATACCATTTAATAACACTGCTGACACAAATAGACATACATTTTAAAATTAAAAATCTTTTAATTTTTTCTAGTTTAAAAAGTAAGAAAAATTTTGGATATTTACAAGTTAAAATTATATCGGTTAAATTATAAATAAAGTTAAATGAAGATATAAAAACTTAAAATTTCCTTAATCATTTTAATTACCTATGAAATTCCTTATTAATTGAGGAATTTCTTTTTTTACATAGATTAAAAAAAGGAAATTCCGAAAAGGAGTTGAAGAATAATTAGAAAAAATTTAAGGGATTTAACCGACCCTTATGCATATAAGGGGAAATAATTTATTGTTGCCTTTGCTCATTGCAAAGGCAACAATAAATTTTTAGGCGTGAAGAAGATGCTGAACTTATTTTAAACCGACCACATACCTTATTTGACGAATGTCATTTTTTTAGCTTTTATAAATTTGCCTGCTCTTACCTGATAGATATATACTCCGGAAGCTACCTGGAGACCGAAGTTATTTGTTCCATCCCATTGGACAGTATGTGAGCCTGATTCTAAGTCTTTATCTATAAGTGTTTTTATCTCCTGACCGAGTATGTTATAAATTTTTAGTATAACTCTCTCCTTCTTTGGTAGATCAAATTTTACATTGGTAATTGGATTAAATGGGTTCGGATAATTCTGGTAAAGAGTATACTGGCGCGGCAGTTTCAGCGTTATCGAAATGGTCTGGTATGACCTTCTTTCACCGGTGATATCTACCGACTGGAGTATATAATAATAAGTACTGCCGGTTTCAACATCTCCGTCGGTAAAATTATATATTCCATTATCATTACCTTCAATAACGGCATCATTTACTTTGATAAACTCCCCGTCTTCTGTTTGACTTTTGAGGATATGAAATCCTAAATTATTTTTCTCTGAAGCGGTTTCCCATTTCAGAACGACTTTTCCATCTGTCTCCAATGCTTCAAAACTAACAAGTTCAACAGCAGTAATTATTTCAGTATCAAAGTAAGCGGTCTGCATCCATTCACCATAGAAGTACCCGTCAAATGCTCTTGTTCTCCAGTAGTACCTGGTCTTATCAGCAAGGGCGGTCGTCAAGGTTAGTGAGGTCTTTTCTGCTCCTTCCTCGATTCCCGTTTCAAACACAACTACATCTGTACTGAATGTTGAATCTGTGGAAACCATAAATGTATATGTAAGTTTATCCCTTAAACTTACAGCATTATAAATAGAGAGTGTAGGCGTGGATGTATCAACGACTACCCCATCAGCAGGGCTAAATATAATCGGAGCTGTCGGAACAGCAGTAACCTTAGAGAGGGCAAGTTTTTCATCGGAGAATTCGCTCTCATTTGGAGGACTCTGATTGTCGATTGCGGTTATCCTGTAATAATAGGTTGAATCGTTTTTAAGCCCTTCATCCACATAGAAGGTATCAGTGACCTGACTGAAAATCTCCACAAATTCGTCATCCACAAGTCTGTAAATATTATACCCGGCAAGGTCGCTCTCGGGATTGCTGTCCCATGTGAGCATAACCTCGTTGTTTCCGGGAATTACCGTAAGGTTTTCAGGTTTCGACGGTGGAGTAAGGTCAGGCAGAGCAAACGTTTCAAAGAACATAAATGTCGGGAAAAGCCATTCATTACCACTTTTATCAATACTGCCCGGCTGGAAAGTATATTCTATTCCGGGTTCAAGCTCTGTTATAGTTACAATATGTTCAATTACATCTTTTGGACTGCCAACATTATTTTCAAGGAGTTGCTCAACATGGTATCCGGCTTTCCTGAGGGCTAATCTCTTCTCCAATGCTTCAGTTGAATCATAATGTACAAAACTATCCGACAATTCATCGGTGAACCATTCGATTGTTACCGATTTGTCACTAATAGAAATAATTCTGACTGAATCCACAAGCGAAGGTGGAATAAGGTCTGGCTCTTTTGAAGTTCTGAAGGTGCCGGCAGCACTGAAGGTCGGACCGTTTTCTGAGATATCTGTTGAAGCAACCCTTATATAATATGACGTATCTTTGAGAAGATTCGTCAAGGTTATTTTATGTTCGGTCACATCTGTCGGAAGACTTTTTGAACCAGTGGGTCCAAAGAGAGTATCCAGTTTGCCAAAAGTGGAATCGAATCCGAATTCGACATAAGAATCGCCCGGTTCATCTGTAATCCATATTACTGTGGCTTCCTTGTCAGTAATGGAGACGACACTTGGTCCAGCGATTATTACAGGAGGAATAATATCTGTCTCGGCAAGTGTGGTTACCGCTGCATTTTTACTTAATGTCGGACCATTGTTGCTCAAATCGGTTGAAGCCACACTGTAATTGTAAGTAACAGCAGAATCAAGATTTGTCAGTGTAACCTCATGTTCTTTTACATTATATGCAGTTCCCTTTGCCAGTCCATAATCTTCTGTTAATCCATAATAGATAAAGGAATTTGAATTCTCGTTGGTAACCCATTCTATCGTTGCTGAAGAACTTGTGACATTTGTCACAACAGGACCCGAGATTATAGCAGGTTCCTGGGTATCTGCAAACTTTCTCGTCCTGAAGCTGCCTGTTCCACCAGGGGGCTGGTTAACCTTCAAAGTCCTTGACATTTTAAAGAGGGTGCTGTCTCCATAGAAATCCTCCGGATATATCGCTGCAGTATTGAGACTAAAATCTGTGGAGGATATAATAAACCAGTAATCAGTATCGGGCTGCAAATCCACAACGATAACATTATGTGCTATGAGCATATCCGGGCTTCCTTGTTTTGAGAATGGCCCTGAAGAACCTGCTAACTTATAAAATACATAACTGTCGGCTTTCTCGTCAGTCATCCAATAGAATGCTGCTGACTTATCCTTGAAATCGGCTACCGGTCCTTCGATAATCACAGGCGGTGTTTCGTCTTCTGCGGGGAGGGTTCTGAAACTTTTTATTAACTTCGATTTTACCTCGTTCCCTGCTTTATCATACGAATAAACGGTGTATTCATACTCAGTATTTGGTTCAAGTTGTGTCAGGTCAAGCTTCTGCTCAAACTCGTATATAGAGGTCCGTCTCTCCTCTGTCATACCACTCCCTGCCTTACCATATTTTAATAAACCAATAGCCGGTTCATCTGTTTTCCACAATATAGTTGCCGTGTTAGTGGTTATTATCGAGGCATCGGGTCCAGAGATTATATTCGGAGGAGTTGTATCTACTTCTTCTAACGTCTGGAAAGGTGAATCGCTCCCCTCCATTTTCACAGTATTCTGATTGGGACTGACATCGGTGGATATTATCTGATATTGATAATAGGTGCCGGCAGAAAGATTTGTCAATGTTACCCTGTGCTTCTTGGTAACATCAACCGACCCTGCCGTCTTTACATTTTGCGGTTCTCCCACTTGCCAGTATTCCACAAAACTGTCAGAGTCTTCATCCGTACCCCATTCAATAACCGCAGTATTTTTTGTTTTATCACTGACGTAAGGATATTCAATCACATTCGGAGGCAAAATGTCCGGCATATCCGGAGTCCTGAAAGTTTTGTCAGTTCCCGTTAATCTGTTTCCGTCCGGATCAACAGAGGTCACAAAATAGTGATAAACTGTCCCCGGCTGGAGACCATCTATAAAAACTGAATGTGTCGTTACAAATGTTCCGTCATAAACAAACTCCCCATAATTTGTATCCAGACCATAATCCACCCTGCTGTCCGATTCTTCATTCGTAGTCCACTCAATTGTTATACTCGAAACTGCGGTCTGTTCTTCTGAAGATTCCGCAGTTTTTGCAAGACCTTCAAATTCTGTATTTGGATTCTTATCGTAGGGAGTTCCTCCCGGAACAAATCTCGGCGGGATAATATCCTTTACCGCGGCTGTTCTAAACGGTGAATCCAATCCAGGCATCTCTGAAGTATTCTTGTTCGGGCTGTTGTCTGTCGAGAACACTTTATAGTAATAAAGAGTATCGGGAAGAAGCCCGGTTAATTTTACATTATGTCTGACATCGAAATCTGCACTCCCCTGCATCTCTACCATTGTTGCGTCTTTCAGCCAGAACTCCACAAAACTTGTTGAAGCCTCATTTGCAGTCTCCCATACAATTGTCGCCGTGGATTCCGTAACTTTTTTAACTATCGGCGGTGAAGTTATTCCCGGTGGTGTAGTATCCTCTTCTTTGGTGGTGGTAAAAGTCCTGTCCATTCCTACGAATAGATTTCCACTTTCATCTTCTGAACTTACACGATAATGATAAAGCGTCCCGGCATCCAGACCTGAAATCGTGACTTTATGTCCTTTACCCGGCTCGCCAATCTCCTTAAAGGCATATGTTAAATCTTTTCCATAATCTACCCTGCTCGAAGAGAATTCATCCGTTACCCATTTGACAATAGCACCTGTCTGGGTAATTCCCTCAACCTTCGGAGTACCACCAGGAGAAAGTTTTGGCGGTGTCGTATCAGGTGCTTTTTCGGTTCTAAATGGCGAATCCGGACCAACCATTCTTGCCTCATTTCCGCTTTCGTCTTTCGTGTAAACAATATATTTATACTTTGTATCGGGAGTAAGACCCAAAATCGTAACAATATGAGGCGTATTGGGTTCTATCATCTTTTTGTCAAATACTTCTTTATATTCAGTTCCATCTCCTGATTCTTCATATAAAACCCTGGTATCAGAGAATTCATCAGTCTCAAAATATATAGTTGCCTGAACATCACTCTTATCTCTTACGGTCGGTTTAACCGTAAACTTAGGAGGTATCTTATCCGGTGCTTTCCTGGTTTTAAATTTAAAGTCATTACTTGGAATGCTTTTATTTCCACTTCTATCTTCGGACATCACCCTGAAGTGATATTCTGTTTCACTTCCGAGGTTTGTTAAATCTACAACGTGGTTTTCCTTCAAATGGTCAGGAGGAAAATCTGCCTCTATTGTGATACCATATGCAGTTGTCAGTCCATATTCCACCGTGCTCGTCGCAGGTTCATCTGTAGACCAGAGTATCTTGGCACTGTTATCCGTAATGGAAACAGCCCTCACAGATTTAATGACAGGAGGAACAATATCAGGCACAGCCTCTGTCTTAAAGGTCAGCAGTTTGCCAAACTCATCAACCGAAACCTCTGCCTGATTCCCGCTCGCATCCGTAGATTCTACCCTGTATTCATATTCCGTTGACGCTTCAAGTCCGTTTAATAAAATGTTATGCTCTCTCTCTAATTTACTTGTGCCCTCTTCTTTAAAGGTTTCACCCGAATCAAGAACTCTGTATAACACCAGAGCATCGGCATCTTCATTTGTTAAAAATCTTATTGTGGCAGAATTAATATCTGTAATCGGTTCATATAGTTTGATTATCGGTGGAGTATCATCAGGAGCAGCCTCAGTAGCAAACGAATCTATCTTACTTACAGAGATATTATCGCTCCTGTCAATCGCTGTTACTTTATAATAGTACTTCGTCGCTGCATCCAGACCAGTAACATTTACAGAATGGAAAGAACTGAAGAGAGGAACATCAATCCTATTTTCAAGCACAGAGATAACCCTGCCGTATTCCAGAAAACCTTTAGTATCTTCATCATTATACCACACGATAGTAACTGAAGTCATTGTCGGTTTCAGACTGTATGGACTCCCCTTCAGGAAATTGGGAGGAGTCCTGTCTACTATCGTTTCTAATACCCGATATTTCTCAGGTAAAATATCATACTGACCATCAGGATTCGTAACTTTAACATCGTATATTCCAGCAACCATAGGTGCCCTTAATATTCCAGTGAGAGAACCATCAGCTATAAGTAATACATTCTCAAGAGCCTTTGTATCGACCTCTACCACCGCACCAGACTTGAAGAATTTACCATATACAGTTAATTCGACATCTTTATCAGTGGGTCCTGCTGCAGGGTATATCCTTCCAATCACCGGTGCAGGTTCTGCTACCGTCAATTCAAAGCTCCGGTTTACCATCTGTGCTCCGTCTGTAATAATCACAATAATTTCATGTGTGCCCACCTGTCTATAACCCGGAGTCCAATCTATATATCCCTCTCCAGGATTTATTGTCATGCCTGAAGGTTTTTTCTTCAATATGTATGTAATTGGACGATTTTCCGGGTCGACTGCCTTCACAGAATCTCTATATGGAACTTCAGCCTTTATGGCAGCATCCGAAGGAAATGCTATTATAACCGGAGGTTTGTTTTCCTCCTGGGTTACTTTAAGAGTAAAACTCCTTGTAACAATATTAACACCATCAGAGACATTAACCTTAATCAAATGAACTCCAACCTGGTCACCTCCCGGCTTCCAGTTTATCACACCAGTTGAAACATTAATCGTCATCCCGGATGGAGGATTCGTCAGAGAGAATAAAATCGGCTTTTTCTCAGGGTCGTTTGCCTTGACAATCGATGTGTAGGCCTGACCAAGTCCGATTGTACCGTCAAGCGGAAATTCTACAATAACAGGTTTGGCATTGAATGGTTTGTAAACCGTGAGTTTAAAACTGCCTGTTGTAAATTCCTCTCCGTCACTCACCCGCACTGCAACGATATGAGTCTTAACCTGTTCAACAGATGGTATCCACTTGATTTCACCAGTTGAAGAGTTTATTACCATACCGGTGGGAGCAGACGTAAGATAATACAAAACCTCTTCACCCTCCGGATCAACGCCTTTAACCACTGCCGTGTATTCTTTCTCTGTAGGTATGTTCTCATCCGACGGAAGTTTCGATATATATGGAGGCTGATTCGGGGGCGGTACAACAGTCAAAGTGAAACTGGCAACTGTAACCTTCTCTTTATCACTTATACTCA
>Ga0209636_10006749_pt1 | contig 11723 bp, 16 predicted proteins | sample DeeMarSWOR152_54_FD_187464 | JGI IMG/M metagenome (GOLD analysis project Ga0209636, IMG submission 187464) | Marine sediment microbial communities from White Oak River estuary, North Carolina - WOR-1-52-54 (SPAdes) (version 2) | ecosystem: Environmental > Aquatic > Marine > Intertidal zone >... | reverse complement strand
CTGATTTTGGTGATATCAATGATCTTGATTTGAGAGGCATTCTTCATTTTGTTCATGCTCAGCTTATACCTAACTAATAGCATTTTTACCTAACGCTATCATTTTATTCTCTCGATTTTCTCCACAAGTCCGAATGACTGGTTCTCTTTTCCGATACAGATTGAGCCTTCATAAACGTAAAGGGAGGAGATAACGTAAAATGGATAACATGACAGTTCTGGAAGAATGGGAGACATCAATACTAGCAACTAAGACTAAGGTCCATCATACTAATGCTCTAAAGTATTTTGAAGAGTTTCTGAAGAAGAATCCTGAGGAAATGCTAGAGTTACGACGGAAAGAAGGTAGGAGATTTACTACTAGGATAGTTATGTTCTTTGAATGGTTACAGAAAGAGAAAAGCTTGAGCAGAAACACAGCAAGAAGCTACATCATTGGTTTACAGTCATTCTTTGGTTATTATGACCTATCTCTCAAACTTAAGAACAAACTACCAAAGATCAGCATGAAGTTAGAGAAGTATAGACCTAGCATTGAAGACCTACAGAAACTTTACAGATTTTCAGATTTACAAACTAAGGCTTGGCTCTCATTGAGTAGAGACGTAGCTGGACGTATGTCAGATCTCTTACGTATAACTTATGAACAGATTCAACAGGGAGAATTCATCTTACTATCAGGGAAGGAGAAGGTCGTAGGTAAATGCTACATCTCAGAACAGACCCAAGAATTATTCAATCAATTGAAAGCTAGTGGAATGGTATTACCTAAGACTGGACGTGGAATAAATATTATGCTTGAGAGAGCTTGTAAAGTTGCAGGAATACCTAAAATAAATCAACATCTACTGAGAAAAGTCTGGATATCAAAAGCTATTGACTTAGGGATAACAGATATCATTATCAAAGTTCTAACGTTCAAGAGCGTAGACAATTCAATGCTAACCTACTGGTTGAATAGAACAGAACTGAAAGAGCATTGGAAGAGAATTATTAACGCATTGCCTTTAGAAGCTACTCAAACTAATGGAAGAATATCAAATCTTCAAGAGGCTATGGACATGGTCTTGAAAGTTCTAAGAAAGATGATAATAAAAGAGCTAGAAAGCGAAGGATATTCAGAAGGACTTGGACTCTTGATAGACTATAGAAAACTAACTTTCAAAGAAATCTTAGAGAAATATCTTGAGGAAGAAGGATGATTATCGAAATTGGTCTAGCATTAATAGGCTTGATCTTCCTCTGGCTACTTCTAAGACTAATAATCGGAAGGAAATTTAAGAAAAACATAGCTAAAGGAAAAGCGGAAGTAGAGAGGTTAGAGAAGCAAATCTACAAAGAAAAGGAAATGAGGAAACATCTAGGTTATCATGCTATGGAAAGAGAGGAATTCACACCAAGTCTCTCTGAGGAAGAGAGTGAAGCTAAAGGATATCCAAGTTCTCCAGTTATGGATGAGGAAGACACGGAAGACAACTAGACTCTTTTTTCTCTATAAAATACAAGACCACAAAATTCAAATCTGAAGTGATGGCATAGTATAAACCTAAAGCCAACTGAAAGAGGTTAAAAAAGTGAGAAGATATAGACCTCCCATCTATGGTAAGAGATATTTAGGAAACACAAATACGACTGAGGTTCACGATTTAGACAATGAGAAGACTGGTGCTAACGAATGTCAGATTGACGAAATCATAAAAGCTGGTCATGCAAGAACATTCAATCCAGACACACACGAACAAGCAAAAAAAGAAGGATACGACAACTGTGCTTATTGCCTCGGAGAGTCAACACGATAGAAAGTTCAGGATACGCTCAATAAATCTCTCTTTTTTCTAAGCTCAGAAATAGCCTTCTCTATTCTTCTTTCAACCGCAACATTTGGAGCAGTTGTTAAACTAATAACACAATTCTTTTATTTCAATCGTGATTACTCTTTATGGTCAGGTAATTTATATGATGACTGAGACTTTGGCTTCAACTATTTTGACAGCAAGCATCACAGGTGCTGGGCTTATATTGGCAATCTATGCTCTAATAACTCCAATAGCAAGAGGAATATTCGAAGATAGAGTTAAACTCCTTCGGAAGAAAAGGAAGCAGTTTGATGAAATGAAGGCAAAGATTAGTTCTGAAAGCTCAGACAAAGAGTTTAAGCAGTTTAAAACACTATCCACAGAAATTAAAGGAATGAAAATCTTTCCAAGATATCTTGGCTTTGGCGTTCTTGCAGTATTTTCTCTTTACATTATAACTGCATTCTCTGCTGTTGGGTGGCTCATGAACCCGTCTTTAGATGATTTTTCACGGGACTTTACGCTAGTTATGTTTTTCTTTGTTTCGACTTTTGGATTTCTCTTTGTAGGGTCTTATGCTATTACAGATGTACTTAGGACGATGATTAGGGAATTTGAACAAATTAAGAAAGAAAAGGAAGAAGTTGAGAAAGCAAGTAGAGCTTTTGAAGAAAAAGGGCTTGTGATAAGAGGTCTAGTCAGAAAGAAGAAAGAGAAAGATGGGCAAGAGCAAGGATGAAGAATTTCAAGTTCTAGATGTGAGAAAAGCGAAAAGCTTGTCTTCACTTCCTCAGTCCCGATAAGAAATCTTCTATCTTTTTCATGTATTCTTTCTTCTTGAAAGTCAGATAGCCAGTTGCAAATGGCTGTTTCAAATTCAAATCTGCACATGCTTCCACTGACATCTTTTCAGGGAACAATCCCATAAAGCGTTCTTCTCTTTTTATCTCGCCTAACGAATATGGCAGATCAAGGAGAAGATATTCTGCGAAGATATTACCAAGCGTTAATTCGTAGATCGCCTGAATAATGTCACCAACTTGTATTTTAGAAGCACCTGTTACCTTTCGGAGGTTCGACCATGCCCTTTGAATCTCACTTCTATCTCGACCATATCCAGCTCGTGTCCATCTTTGAGAGGCTTCTAATACTTCTTTCATTTCCTTTGGGAAAGTGGTAGAAAAACACCTCTGAACTCCTACATGCACGGCTAGGTTCACTTCATCTATTTCCAGTTTTTTATAGATCTGTTCGATGAAATCTACATCTCTGATCATTGAGTCTAACCAATACTTATCTAATTCTGGAGTCTGATCTCTGTTTTGTGCTGGTTGTATTCTGACCATATTCAATAGAATCTCTCTTGGAACTTCACCTTTCAACTTCACTAAGTATTTTTCACTTGCTGGGAGAATTGAAGGACTGAGTATCCACTTTCCGTGATCGAATCGCCAAACAGACTGCACTCTAGAAAAACTTTCGTCTATCATTTCGGACACAACAAAATTCTGATATGCAGGGATTTCGACTTTGGCGATCCTCCTTTTGAGAGAATTGGAAATATGCAGAGCCAAACTTATCTCACTTTTAGATGTTCTGTAGTTAATCCTCATATCTCTGAACTCGGGTTTGAAAGGCTCGAAAAACTTCTTGACTTTATTTATCCATTCGAATACTTTCTCAATGTCAGAGGGACTTGGCATTTTCTTTGAAGGGTTTCTCAACTTTGTGTCTCTCCTAGAATCCTCATCTTTTCCACGTTCATAAACGGCTCATTTTCCCATTTTTCAATATGAATTGGCATTTCAATCAACATTCCATGGGCTTCAGTCCGTGTATCTCGAACTTGAATTGGTATTTCAATTGAAGGATATTCATTTCCCATTTTGTCTTTGTACAAAAGTCTTAGGGTAAGTTTGGTGACTGGTGTTGCGATCTTAGTTCTAATCACAGTCTTGGCATTTTTGAGTTCAACATTGTTCGTCGGGTTCTTGTCAAACAAGTCCAACAATAAGCTCAGCAACATCTCTTGGGTTCTCTTGTAGATTATGTCCATAAACTTGTCTTTTGTTTTCAAATCAGATAGCCATTCTTTGAGATCAGCAATTGCTTCTGCATCTAACACTTCAGTTGGAATCGTCCCTTTGTCGATTTTATCCTGTAATTCTTGTGCCATCTTGCTGATGTATGCAGGTTCGACCCACAACTCCCTTTTTCGTCTTTCTCTATCATTATCGACTACTTTCTCAACTTCTTCAGTTTCCTTTTCGAGAATGTCTGATAACCATAACCTCCTCAAAAGTTCGTAAACTACTGACTCTCCCACTGAAACAATTTTCCCACCTATTGTCGCCTCTATCTTTAATTCAATATCCCCGAACCCAATGTACCTCAAATTGAGGGGTAACTTATTTTTCTCAAGATAATCTGTGAGTTCAACTTCTTCTGGAGGTTTCACTACTTCAAGACGAGGTCTAAAGATGCGACCATATAATTCTAAGCAATAGAAGGGTTTTTCGTTACGAAGGAATTCTACTGTAATCTTCTTTGCCATTTTCAGTTCTTCAAATATTTTCGGAGCAGAAATTATCATTCCAAAATAACAGGGGACTCCTTCAATGAGAGACTTAACCCTTGTAATTATTGCCTCGTGTTCCTTGAGTCTCGCCTCATCTACATTCAAAACATCTAGTATCTTGAAACTCGGTGGCACTTTTACATGTATCTTGTCAAAGAACACGTCAGGACTCCATGTTACATGCATGGGCATTTTCTCGTTAGGTAAAGCCCACGGCACTATGTAACCACTTATGTCTACTTTTGACATTAATTTTCATCTACGTTCCATCAATAGATAATCCCAGAAGTTTAAGCTTTTCCCTCTACCCATACAGCTACTCAGAAAAAGACTGCCAGTACGAAAAGAGTTTAGTATGAACATGAAAGAATTGATCTGACCTATCCGATTTCGCCCTGCTAAGATTTGGGCTCCATCGATGGAGGTGCAACTCAGGGGCTAGCCTTAAATAATATGCTGAGTATTATATACTTAGGGAACAAATAATGAAAATAAAAGTGATCTATGTTGAAGAACCCTTGTGGGAAGAATTCAAGAAGAAGACAGAAACAGAAGGAAAAAAGATGTCTGGTCTGATAAGGGTCTGGATACGAGAGTATCTGAAAGAGGAGTAGGAGATGTAGTAAGGTGGTCTCACTAAGCTACACAGATAAGAAAAAAGAAAGAGTTTCTAGTAGAAAAGAAGCTAATTCTCTGAATGTTTTACAATTTGTTCAACCCATTGATAGAAACAAAGCAAGAACACGCTACTGCTATGGAAGAGTCAAAGTTGAAAAACTAACTAAACAAATTCTTAAAGAGATTTTTAAAGAATCTAACTCAGATGTTGATATTGTTGCCGAAGATGACTACTTCAACTTACAGTATAAGAATCATAAAGCCTTAAAGATCTCCAGAAGAGATGGCTTATTCTACTCCAAGCATGAGAAAATGAGTCAAGAAGCTAGGATAGTATGGGAAATACTCAGAAAGAATGGCTTTATTGAGAATCCACATCGAAGAGTGATCAATAAGCCTATGCTCATTAAATGGGTGAATGAAGAATGAAAAAGTCTGAAAGGTCTAAGGTTATTGAATGGGTAAAAAAAGCGAAGGAACTATCTTGGCTTGAACCAGAGGATAAAGCTAAACTGATTAGTGAAATCGAAACAAAAGGAATGACCGAGAATCAAGTTCTAAAAGTTGTGAATATGAGTAAAGCCTTTCTTCATTTATTTGATAAGTTCCCTGATGAAATTAGAGGGAAATTATTGAAAGAGATCAAGCCCAAGCTTTTTACTAAAGGAATGAATAAGGCTGAAATAATACACGACATTAATGAAGTAACTGGGTCTTCTCAGAAACTCAAAGAAGCCAAGATTCCAATAGAGATGTTTAAAACTCAGAAAGAAGCAGATGATGAATACTTTGTACCTAGAGGCGGAAGATGTCTAGGCAGAGTAGCCTATTGGTATGGTACAATAGATCCAATACGAGATAAAAGTTTTAAGAAGAAAAAGAAAGAAGAGGAAAAGAAGAGAAGTTCAACTAAGCGTAACACTTAAGTATTATAATGTGTATACCTTATTAGGTAATAAAATGCAGAGTTCAACTAAGAGAAGAGGTAGACCTCGATTAAATGACTCAGAGACTAAACTGAGAACATACAAAATCAGTCAAAGAGACTATGAAGCCTTCTGTTCATGGTGCAGGAGTAGAAATCTCAGACCTACACAAGTTATTCGGTCTTTGATTTTAGACTACTATGTCAAAGGTCTACTAGAATCTACCAAAATCAAAAGTCTAAAAGAATTAAAGGAGTTAAAAGAAAAATGAAAAGATATGAAATTGACGGAATGATCTTTCTATCTCTGACAGATGCAATAAATTACTGTGAAGAAGAAAATTTGAGTGAAGAAGATATTTCCGAGTATGAGGGAGATATTGAAGCTTACTGTAAAGAACATCCAGAAGACCCCGAATGTAAAAGACATAGAAAAGAAATACATGAAGAGGAAGCAGTTATAGAGGATAATCCAGAAGAAAGTCCAGATGAAGACGGAGAGGTTCTTGAAGAGAGAACTCTTGTAGAAAAACTTGCTGTAGAGAAAGCTCTTGAAACCTTTGGAGAATGGGATGATACAGCAAAAGCTGAGATTATACAACAAGCATTAAGCGTAACCGATAAGACAAGAGAAAAACCAGCAAGGCTTAAGGGAGCACCTAAACATTCAACTATTGAAAGCTATGTAAAAGACCAATATCAAAAGTTAGTAGAGGTTTTAGCTGACTCAGATACCAAAGTATGTCCGATATGCTCAAGACCTTTTGAAGAGGAATTAAGCACAGAACAACTAAGTTTCTGGAAACCTGATTTAACACCAATAAAGGGAAGACCAGATACGTATGAGAAACAAAGTAAGAAACATGACCCTAAGCTTCCTAAGGTACTGGAGAATCAATTTCCGAGAATAAGACTAATCCACATTAAGACAAAGCATCCAGCAATATGGGAATTTATCAAGACAATGTTTGAAGTTCCAAAAGAAATGCCTAATGTAGTAGAACCTTTTAGCTCGAATCCAGAGGCGTGTTCTGAGGAAAACTTAGAGGAATTATCCAGAGAAGAACTAACTGCGGAAGTCGTAAAATCTCCAGAACTCAGAAAACAGTTATTCCATATCTGGAAAAGAAAGCTAGAACGCTAAGGATTTCTAGAGAGAATGAAGAGAAGAGTTCATTACTGTTTTCACCTTTAGTGACTTTTTTACTCTGACCTTCTAGAAACCAAATTATGGAGATAGGAAAATGATAGATAGAGGAAAAAGACGGAAGAATGGAAAACATTACAAGACTTGTGTTCTTTGTGATAAGCTTATTTTAGACGAGGGAGAGCTTAGAGAGGAAAAGGTTTCGCTCGAAGTTGTTTTGGAAATAACTGGAAAAGAATATGCGAAGGCTAAAGCAGGTTTAACTAGCTACAAATTCCTTCACGATTCTTGTTTAAAGAAGCTAGATATTCCTACACAGAGAAGACTTCTAGTTAAAAACTACTCCCATAGACTTCTCAATATAGATCATGGTGTTTGGGTTTCGTTAGATGAATATGGTAAGCCTAAATACGATACTCTGTACTCTGAGGAAAAGAACATAGATGAGAAAATTCAAAGACTTAAGAAGAAAGGAATTAGAAACTTAAACTCTGAGGAGAAAATATGGCTAAAGGAGTTGATAGCATGAATCGTGGAAGATGTAAAATCTGTCAGTTTCTCACAGCTAATATTTTTGCAAAAAGACAATGGGATACTGAGGTAGGAAAAGCCTTATCCCTTAGGGAATTACAGACCATTTTAAGAGTTCTCGGTTGTGATGTATCTCGATCAACAATTTCCAGACACCTAATTGAAGATGAAGGTATAGAGCTTTATCAAACTAGAAGAGAAAAGATCAAGAAAGCTGTCGAAACTCCGCTTAGGAAACTTAGTGGTTTTTTCATAAGACCGACCATAGAAACTCCCTCTTCAAAGTGTAAACATCTTAGAACTACAAAGTTCTTTGATATGGCTAAAGAAAGGGTTTTTGAGAAGTGTCTCGATTGCGGAGAAATTTTGTGGTCTTTCGACCCCGAAGCTAAATCGAGACAACGACCAAACAGAGATTTCTTAATTATTAATACTTTAAGGAAGAAACAGAAATGACAGAAGAAACAGAATTAGAACCTATTCCCTGCGTTAGATGTGGTAAAGATTCTAGGGAAAGTGGTGTACCTCATCTCTGCAAGTCTTGTATAAGAAGTATGGAGAAACTTGGAAATAGAATAGCTTTCTTCACGTCAGACATTAATGTATGGTTTATGGAGAACAGAAGTGAAGACTACATTCTAAGAAAGCTCAGAGAGAGATGTCTAAAGATTCTGATAACTATTAATGAAATCGAAAAGGAGAACAGTAAATGAGTGGACTTATAACAAAAGGTTACGGTTCTAAAAACTTGATAGTTACTATGGGATTAGGAAAAGTCTTCAAAGTCGAAGTTAAGAAAATAGTTGAGATAGGCTACGAACCGTTTTGGCAAGTAAGGGTCTTTGAGGCAAAGATTCCAGTTCTGGGAGATAAAGCCTTTGATTTTAAGTTTAAGATTAAAGTAACTGGAATTCGAGATTTATATGATCTTATTCTAGCTCTACAAGATGAGACACCTTCAACTGAAGATGATATTTGGGAGTTGCTTCATATCTATAACTCTCTGAAAGCTGAAATAGAGCTTAAAGAGGTAGTCGAGCAAAAGACCCTAGAACTGTTCTCGGAGACTAAGAAGCTTCTAGATAAGTTATTCCAAAAATTAAAGGAAGAGGAAGAGAAAGAATGACAGTCTGCGAATTGTGCAGTTCTCATGATTCGATAGGTCTTTACAGAATCCTAGATGCTCACGTTTTGGAAAATCGAGTAGTTACTATGTGGTTATGCAAGTTCTGTGTCGAAGACCTAACACAGTATCATGGAGTACACTTAAAGCTAATCAAAGGAATTGAGATAGAAAAAGTTAAGCTTCCAATTCCTAAGACGTGAAAGTTTAGGGTTTAGCAGTTCTTGGGTCTGAGTTTCTAACCCTCTCTGCTTTAACAAAAGAACTTCATTCGCCCTAAGCCACGAAATCAGGTGATAAACCGAGAAGCTCTAGATGGAGAGAGTAGCCTACCAATAGTGATATGGTAGGGAGGTCTTGTTCAGCCTTCTAACACTACTCTCTTCTTCTAAAGAGCTAGCCTAGCGAAATACTACGCTACCTTTAGTTTTCCTCTTTTTTAGGAAGGTCTACAATCGAGGTTAGACAGATGCTCATTAGAAAAGGAGGGCCCTCTTTCAAATGTCTAGTAGTATATGTAAGATGTTAGACAAGTGTTCGGAAGGACATAGGGAATATGAAGTGTATTTTTGTCCTTACAAGTCCTGTTTGTTCCTTTTGATTCACTCAGAAGAAGACTTTCCTATTGAGTATTGAAGGGTTTGTATTAAATGATACAAGAGACTTTAGCAATCATGTAGAAGCTATTAGTTGATAGTTGTTAATCATGGAAGTGCTGAATACAGGTGAATGGAGAGTTGAACTCGAGCATGTGTAGGGCGAGAATCTAGTCTCAAGTTCAGTAAAGTCTGTGTAGTTGGAAACTTAGAAGAATTCTAGAATCAAAGGATATCAGGAAAAGGCTATTTGAGGACTTAAATGATCTGAGACTAACGTTTAGGAAAAACCATGATCCTCTTTTGGAGCAGTCAAACTAGATTGATTGAAATGGACAGCAGGAAACTTAGGAGATCTCAGTTTAGGATTTAGTACAGAAATCAGCTTAAATTCCCTGTTCTCTTTAGCCTCATATTCTTGTCGTTGTTTGTCTCCTACCTCTATGCTCTATGTTGTCTCTCTGCTAAATGTCATGACCAAGCTGTTACTCGTTTAAGCATATCTTCAAGCTCTACACAAGTCCTAGAAAGTCTTTTCACCTAGAGTAGTTTAGCTAGAGTAAGTAGTCTAGTATGACCTAGCTGTCCTTCTAGAGGTAGTTTCAGGGTAGTTATTGGTTGAAGGTAAGAAGTAATCACGCCTAGATGTCCTTTTTTAGAGTGTAGTAATTCTTTAGTATAAGTACTTCTATGCAAGACTGTCATTGCACGAAGAAGGGCTTTAGGGTCTGAAGGACAGCGAAAAGGACACCTATCGGGGTTTGAGGAGTTAGAGAAGCTAAGAGGAAATCTATGGAAAGCTGTTTATACATTCCCGCTCCATAGCAGTATTTACAATTATGCCCACAACCATAGTAGATATTGATACCATAGTCACACCATTCTACTCCACTTGAATAGACATACTTTCCTTTGGTTTCGCCTTTCTTATATTCAGTTTCTTTTGTAAGTTCAGGTTCTACTGTTTCTTCTTCCTTAATTTCCTTCTTAACTTCCTCTCGGAAACCTGAGTCTTTCTTTAGTTCCTTCTTAGCTTCTGCTTTAGCTTCTTCTATAATTTTCTGCTTTTCTTTCTGTTTGTATTCACGATTTCGCTTTCGTTCTTCGGTTCTCTTAGTCTTTTCTTTTGGACTGAGCTTTTCTTCAATTTTCGCCTTTAATTTGCCGAGAATATCTTTTCCTTCTTCTGGAGTTGAAATCTGATCAGACATTTTTTCTATGGACTTTTCCATGACGTTACCTTGCGGTAACCTTTTTTCGTGTTCTTGCTTTTGCTTGTATTTCTCATCCAAATAACGCATCAAAGTTGTATAAGCAATAACACTTCCAAGTTCTTCATCGATAAGCTTGCCTAATGGCGGTTCTTTCCCTTCCTTGATTAATTCCTCAGCTATTCCATTAATCCATTCCTTCATCTGTTCCTCGGGAACTATCCTACGTTGGAAGTTAGCATGGAGCATCTTCTTATAATGCTCTTTTAGATTTCCTGATTGAAGTTTCTTCGTATGCCAATCTGGCTTATCTTCTTTCCTATGGAACCCATCTATCGTTCCGAACTCATCCTCTAGAACTGGATAGAGTTCTCCGACAGACTTTGCACTCTTTTTATAAGAACCTTTCTCAGGTTCAAATCCTTTTTTCTTAACTCTAGGATCTTTTTCTTTTTCCATTTTAATCACTTTCAATAAACATAGGACTAAAGCGATATCTGCAAACTCTTATGAAGCTAAAACTTGGTCTCTAGAAGAGCTTGCTTCTTTTCTACAAAAACCTAAGTTTCCTTCTGCTTCTGCAGTCGCTTTAGTCTGAGATTACTTAGAAAAGGTAATCTCAATAGAACTGATTCTTCTCTTTATGTTCTTTTCTTTGTCTTCTACTTCTACAGTATCTAGCTCTATCTTCTCTACTTTCAGAGTCTTGATGAATCGCCTTCTTAGAATCTCGGGCTGCGCAAGTGAGCGTAGGGAAGGAATGACGAAGGAGCGACAAGGGAGCGACTGAGGAGTGACTGACCGAAGCGAATCCGAGGACTGAACGAAGTGAAGGACGAGGACTCCTGAAGAGCGTTAGCGATGAAGGAGCTTGCTGTAGCCCGATATCTTATTTCTACATGAGAGAAGTCAAATAACATCTCAGGTGAACGAAGGAGCTAGGTAATTGAATACAGGTACAGAATAACTGAAAAGTATACAGCGTACATCTAAGTTTCTTCTAGAAAACAATTCCATTAGTCTTTATAAGCTGGGATGAATAAGCTGATCTAGAAGGTAAGAAAGGGGAACCATCACTTCCGACTTCTCCACAAATCCGAAACACGACCAACCTTCACAAGCTTCCACTTACCAAAAAGACCTTTCTTGTAAAAGTGGTAGAGACCACACCTCGTGCACTGCATAATCCGTCTGCTCCT
>Ga0209636_10006748_pt1 | contig 11723 bp, 6 predicted proteins | sample DeeMarSWOR152_54_FD_187464 | JGI IMG/M metagenome (GOLD analysis project Ga0209636, IMG submission 187464) | Marine sediment microbial communities from White Oak River estuary, North Carolina - WOR-1-52-54 (SPAdes) (version 2) | ecosystem: Environmental > Aquatic > Marine > Intertidal zone >... | reverse complement strand
GTAAAGACCACCAGAGAGGTGGTGGAGCACAGCGATTGTATAGCTGTGGTAGCCCTTGATGAACAAGATAATGTCCTTCTGGTCCGCCAGTTCCGTCATGCCGTGGACAGGTTTCTTCTGGAAATACCTGCTGGTGGCATTGACCCCGGTGAAGAGCCCATTGACTCTGTGCGCCGTGAATTACAGGAGGAAATTGGCTATTTCCCCCAGAAAATAGACAAGTTGGGGGGCTTTTACGCCATCCCGGGCTATGGCACGGAGTACCTCCATTGCTTTTTGGCTAGCGACCTTGTGCCCGCTCGTCTCGTAGCTGAGGATACTGAAGACATCGAGCTGGTCCGCGTTTCCCCGGATGAGCTACCCCGGCTTATCGCCTCGGGCGGAATCTGCGATGCCAAAAGCATCGCTGCCCTGCTCATGTTCCTCTTTATAAGGCAAAAGAGGTAGACTCGTCTGCGAGTGATACCTCAATTGGCACGCCTGCCAAATCGATCCTCGACACTACGAAGGATGTGATATAATAATATTGCGAGCTAGAGATGTTGGGGAAATCAAAATATTACGTGGCAAGATTTGGCATCTTTTTAATTATGGTAGCCATAATTGCCGGGATGGAAGGCTGCCTTTTCCCTCCTTCTTCCCAAAACCTAGAAATACGGACTTGGTATGATTTGGATGCCATCAGGAACAACTTGAGTGGCCATCATATTCTGCTGAACGACCTCGATTCCACCACGGCTGGTTATGAGGAGCTTGCAAGCCCGACAGCCAATGAGGGGAAGGGCTGGCAGCCAATTATTGGAACCGGGGGTAATCCTCCATTTACTGGGACTTTCGACGGGCAAGGATACGAAATACGTGACCTGTTTATCAACCTCCCTGGCATAGGTTATGTGGGGCTTTTTAGTATTCTCGGTGAGGGAGGGCACATCGAAAATATTGGCGTTGTGAACTTCGATGTGACTTGCACTGCGTATATTGGCGGTCTGGTGGGAGTGAATAGAGGTACCGTGAGTAACTCCTATTCCACAGGCAGCTTGACCGGCGTTTCGTGGGTTGGCGGTCTAGTGGGACAAAATGATGGCACTGTTAGCAACTCCTATTCCTCAGGCAACGTCACTAGCGATTCCGGTGCTGGCGGTCTAATGGGAGGAAATACAGGCACCGTGAGCAACTCTTATGCCACAGGCAACGTCGCTGCCGAGGTGGGTGCTGGCGGGCTGATGGCAGCTAATAGTGGCACTGTAAGCAATTCCTTTTCTACCGGCAGCGTGAGTGGCAATGATGATATTGGCGGCCTGGTGGGATATAGTGAAGGCACTATAAGCAATTCCTTTTGGGATAGGGAGACTTCTGGGCAGACAACGAGCGCCGGTGGGACGAGCAAGACCACTGAGGGAATGCAGGACATCGACACGTTCTCAGGTGCAGGCTGGAACATAATCGCGGTCGCTCTAAACGAGACTAACCCCGCCTACATCTGGAACATCGTTGACCACGTAACTTACCCCTTCCTGAGCTGGGAGCCGTAACACCTTAGACGGCGAAGTTAGCAATGACGGCTTGACCCAGAGAGACACCGCCGTCATTGCAGGGGACTTGCTTGTGGGTAAGAACCTGCAAACCGCTGTCTTCGAGTAGACCGACCGTTCTTCTCAACAGCAATCGATTCTGGAATACGCCGCCGCTCAAGGCGACTCTGGCAATACCAGTCTCATCGGCTATCAGGTGACACATCTCATTTATCATCCGGGCCACGGTGTTATGGAATTTGACTGATATCCTTCCCTTTGAGATACCCTGATGCAAGTCTTCTATTACGGCTGAGAGCAGGTCCTTCAGGCGCACGATTCTTATCCCCTCGTCTTCTACCATGTGGTAGGGGTAGCTTTCATTATTACGGGAGATTGCTTCGTCGCTTACGCTCCTCGCAATGACGGAAGAGTAGGCAGCCATCTCCAGCTCCACCGCGGCCTGTCCCTCATAGTCTATCTCGCCTCTAATGCCCAGCAGGGCAGATATGGCATCAAAAAGGCGTCCCGTGCTCGAAGTAAGCGGTGAATTTATCTTTTTTTCTATCTGGCGCTTGATGACCTCCACCTCAACTTCGCTAACTTGCTCGATAGAAGCTAGTTGAGATTGCTTCCCCTTCACTTCGTTCAGGGTCGCAATGACAGCGTTGAGGGCATTTTCGCCTAACAGAGTGAGAATATAGCCAATGGCAGTGCGGTAGGGCCTTTTTATGGCTGCGTCTCCGCCGGGCAAAGGCAGGTATTCCAGATGTCCCGCCCTTTTATAATTACGATAGTCGGCGACCAGGAATTCCCCTCCCCAGATATTTCCGTCGGCACCCATCCCCGTGCCGTCGAAGGCCACGCCGATAACCGGGGACTCCAATCCATTATCAGCCAGACAACTGGCGATATGGGCATGGTGGTGCTGCACGGGAACGAGCTTTATGCCGGACTCGCTTAACTCCCGGGCATATTTGGTGGCCAGATAATCGGGGTGGAGGTCGTGAGCAACGATTTCAGGCTCTATATGGAAAAGCCTTTTATACAGGGATATGGTACTGTCAAAATGTTCCAGGGTTTCCATATTCTCCATATCGCCGATGTGCTGTGATACGAAGGCATAGTTATCTTTGGTCAGGCAGAAAGTATTCTTATCCTCAGCGCCGCAGCCAAGCACCTGCCTGATTTTAAACGGCAGGCGGATGGGATAGGGAGCGTAGCTACGCGCCCGCCTTATAAGCTGGCTTGTGCCCCTTTCCACTATAGCCACGCTGTCATCGTAGCGGGAGTAGATATCCCGATTATGGATTAGAAAGTAATCGGCAATCCCGGAAAGTCTCCTCAAGGCTTCATCATTGTCTCGAGCGATAGGCTCCTCACTGAGATTGCCGCTGGTCATCACTAAAGGCAGGCCAGTATCCCCGAGCAGTATGTGGTGAAGCGGTGTATAGGGCAGCATAATCCCTAAGAACCGTAAATTAGGCGCTACCTCCCGAGACACAGATGAGCCCCGTCTCCACCTCAGGAGCACGATGGGGCTTTGGGGTGAGGTGATCAATTTCTCCTCCTCTTGCGAGACATAGCAATGCCTTTTCGCTTCGCCTACAGTGGCGACCATTATGGCAAGAGGCTTGGAGGGTCGCTTTTTCCTCCGCCGCAGCGTCTTAACTACAGTGTCATCCGTGGCATCGCAAGCTAGAAGAAAACCTCCTAAGCCTTTAATGGCTACGATTTTCCCCTCTTTGAGAAGCTGGCTAGCCGCAGCTATCGGATTCGAGTCGGTTACCAGGTTGCCCTGGTTATCAACCAGCTCGACCTGGGGGCCGCATTTGGGGCAGGCGTTGGGTTGGGCATGGAAGCGGCGATCCAAAGGATTATCATATTCCGCCTGGCACTGGGGGCACATCTGGAAGTAACGCATGGTAGTTTTGGGACGGTCATAGGGCATATCTTCAATAATGGTAAAGCGTGGACCGCAATTGGTGCAGTTGGTAAAAGGATAGCGGTAGCGGCGGTCTTCAGGATTGAGCAACTCGCCAAGGCAAGCCTGGCAGGTAGCAACATCGGGAGAGATAAGCTGATATTTCCCTGCCTGTGCCTGGCTCTGCTGAATTTCAAAATTTTTATAACCGCGGGGCGGGTGATACTCAATAGTTATGCTCTCGATGTGAGCCAGCGGAGGGGCTTTCGCCTCGAGCTCCCGCTCGAACTGCTTAATAGCCTCCGCTTCACCTTCTATTTCAATCCTGACATCTTCTGAAGTGTTATAGACCCAGCCCTTAAGGTTGTATTTAATAGCCAGTCCGTAGACGAAAGGCCGGAAGCCGACGCCCTGGACGATGCCCCGGACACTGATAGAGGCTGATTTGAGGGACTGCCTTGCTGCCTTTGACATACACTACCCCATGAAAATCTGGCGATTTTTACGGGGACCCCGCTTAATCTAAAATCAAAATTCGCCTGGGGTTAGTTTATAAGACGATTCCTGAGGAATGCAATATCCAGTTAAGTTTATACCAGCACGCCTTCGATTTCGGCCATAATCTCTTTATTAGTGAAGCCTTCAGGGGCAATTGCCGCGCTGGGACAAGCAGCAGCACATACGCCGCATCGCTTGCACCTGAGTTTATTTATAACTGCTACAGCTCCATCCCCAGATTTCTCTAATTTGATGGCGTCATAGCTGCACAGGAGAACACAAACCCCACATCCGCTACATATCTCCTGATTGAGTTCAATTTCTGGTATCTCAATCTGAAGCTCCAGCATCACACATGCTTTACAACTCTTACAGGGGCCGCAGCATAGACATCTCCCAGCCTCTTCCACCGCCTGCTCCAGGGTAAATCCCTTCTCAAAGGGTTTGAAGTTTATCCTTTTTTTCGCCGGCAACCACTTAAGCTCAGGTTGAGGCTTGTACTCTGTAGCCTTGGGAATAGCTGCTTCCTCATAATCCCTCTCTCTCCCTTTCTTAAGGTCTTCGCCTTTGAGGTAGCGGTCTATAGACTCGGCAGCTATGATCCCTTCTCGCATTGCCTCTGAGGCATAGCCGATTCGCCTGACATCGCCTCCGATGAAAATCCCTTTTTTGCGATTGCTCATCAGGGTAAGGGGGTCGACGTCAATCCTGCCTCTTTCATCCAGCAGGTCCTCTTGCTGGAAGAATTTTCTTTCCACACCTTGCCCGATGGTAACGAGCAGCACGTCTCCCTCAAGATAGATCACGTCACCCTTGTCGAACTTGGGATTAAATCCAATATATCCCATCTGGTCATAGACCCATGTGCACCGAGGGCACTTTATCTTCTTGAATTTGCCATCCTCGCCAATTATCTCTTCTACACCGCGGGAATAGACGATTTGAATTCCTTCCTCCGTGGCGCCCTCAATTTCTTCAACATCAGCCGGTATCCCATCTTTAGAAGATTTGTCTTCACTCTCCAGGCACACCAAGGTAACTTTTCCGCCAAGTCGTCGGGCGGTTCTCGCGGTATCAAAAGCCACGTTACCGCCTCCAATTACTATCACCCTCTTGCGCTCAAAGAGCCGAGGACGAACTTTCTTCTGGCTGACGTTAGAAAGGAGGTTCAAACCAAACATGACTCCTTCCAGGTCTCCCCCTGCCACGGGTTTCCCTTCAAAGCTAAGGGGTCTTGGAGAGGGGGTTCCGGTAGCGATAAATACGGCCTGATAACCTTCATTTTTGAGTTCATCCAGCGTTTTCTCACCATCTTTCATTATGTAGCCGAGTTTGACATCTATATGAGCAATCCTGACCAAATTATTCAAGGTAGCATCCATGATATTTTCAGGAAGGCGATACCGGGGAATTAACCTCAGGGCACCCCCCAATTTAGAGTTTCTCTCCAAAATTGTGACCCGGTAACCATTCCTGCTTAGTGTATAGGCACACATCAACCCTGCCGGTCCTCCTCCAATCACCGCCACTTTTTCCCGAGTAGGAGGAGCATATGCAGGTTTTGTTTCCAAGTAGGGCAGATAATGCTCGGCGATAAATCGCAAAAGCAATTTCCTTCTCACTGCTCCGGTTTGGTCTTCATAATTACACTCTTTTTCGCAAAGCCCACAAATATAGCTGCAGATTATCGGAAAGAGGGGGTTTTTGTCATAGACTTCATCACCTATTTTTAATATCTGGCTGGAGGCTTCTTTCTCATCCAGAGGAAGGCATGAAATCATGGCATGATTGCGCTGAATATCTATTTTAAGAGGACAGCGAACCTGGCAAGGAGGTAAATATACCTTGCCGCTGGCTTCATCAATTACTTCCTCAACTCGTGAAGCAACTTTATCTATCTCTTTCGCCATATTTATCAAACCTCCTTTTGAGTCATATACATTGACCTCGAGAGTCATCCTTCTTAGAACCAAACGAGTAGAGCGCAGGTATCATAGAGAATAAACAGCACAGTCCATGTTTTTGACGATTTCGGGCAATTCCTTTCAATTTGAGATTACCAGTTGTGTGCATAACAACCGCCAATCATACCTTATATCCGAGTTATTGGCAAGTCAAAGCAGGCTATATTTTAGCCAGACCTTGCACATTTAGCCATTTATCCGTAAAATGCTTAACGTTGCCCCCATCGTCTAGTGGCCTAGGACATCAGCCTTTCAAGCTGAAGATCAGGGGTCCGAATCCCCTTGGGGGCATTTCTTGCGTTAATCTATCTTCTAATCAGGATATCAGAACGCCGGTCAGGGAGTATTGACTCTATATTCAGCCACGAGTATGATTATATAAATCATGCAACAACTGCTCATAAGTTCGAGCGGTTGTACTTGCTAACGGTGGTAGGAGATTAGCGGTGTTTGAATCGTTCCAGGGCGACAGGTACAAGGTCGCAAAGAAGCTGGGAGAGGGCGGCAGGGGTATTGTCTTCAAGGCTGAGGACACTAGGCTCGGCCGTACCGTAGCCATTAAGGTCATTAAGAGCGAAGGCCTTGATCAGGAGTCCTTTGCCCGCTTTGAGCAGGAAGCCAAAGCCACCGCCAGCCTTTCTCATCCTCATATTGTCGCCATATACGACATCGGCCAGGAGGGCGAGAGCCATTACCTCATCCTGGAGTTCGTTGATGGCCCTAACCTAGGCGGTTTGATCAGATCTCAACCTGGTGCACGCTGTGATGCCGCTACCACGATCAGGATCGGCAGCCAAGTCTGCCAGGCACTGGAATATGCGCATTCTCACGGCATCCTCCACCGAGACATCAAGCCGGAGAACATCATGATCACCTCCGCGGGACTGCCCAAACTGATGGACTTCGGCCTGGCCAGAGCGTTGGGTGGACCTAATCTTACACAGAGAGGTGTGATAGTAGGGACTCCCGCCTACCTACCTCCCGAGCAGGCCCTGGGAAAGCACTCCGATGCCAGGTCAGACCTCTATTCTTTGGGCTGCGTTCTTTATGAGATGGTCACCGGCAGGCCTCCCTTCCACGGAGATGAGCCGGTTAAAGTCATTTTCAGCCATATCAATGACCTGCCCGTTATGCCCCGAAAACTGGCCCCGGAGATTCCGGAGGCCCTCGAGCAGGTTATCTTAAAGCTTCTGGCCAAAGACCCCGACCGGCGCTACCAGTCGGCTGGTGAGCTTTTCCAGGCTCTCAAGTCTGTGAAGGAGGAGGCGGAGGCTAGACCGGCGCCTGTAGGCGTGCCAACCGAAGAGAAAGCGGCTGAAAGAATGCCCACGCCGGAGCCGCGATGGGCTCAGGCACTGGTGAACCGGGAGCAAGAAATAAAAATCCTCAGGGCACGTCTGGATGCAACCTTGAGGGGTGAAGGAGGCCTGGTATTTATCACCGGAGAGGCAGGCATTGGTAAGACCAGGCTGGCTTATGAACTGAGAAGCTACGCCAAACTTCGAGGTGCTCAGTGTCTCATGGGCAGGGGTGGCCAGCGTGAGGGCGCTGTGCCCTACCAACCCTGGAGCGCTATCATCAAGGAATATGTCCGCTGGGCACCACCGCTTCTTGTGTTCAAAGCCGTGGGCACCTTTGCCCCCGAGCTGGCGAAATTAGTACCTGAGCTTGGTGAAAAGTTGGGCACCATCCCGCCTTCAGCATCGGCCCTTGGTGCGCAAGAGCATGTCCGTCTCTACGAGGCGGTCGCTCAATTCTTTGTCAGCATCTCCAGAGAGACTCCGCTTGCGCTATTCCTGGATGACCTGCAGTGGTTTGATGATGCCTCAATGGGCCTTTTGCACCATATGGTGCGTGCCATCACCGCTGAGCACCTCCTGGTTATAGGTGCTTATCGTGACCTGGACTTGGAAGACCAGCGTTCCCTCTCTCGCTCTGTTGCTGAAATAAACCGGGAGAGGCTGTCTTACGCACTCCCCTTGAAGCGACTGGCCTTCGACCATGTTCTTCAAATGGTCAGGCAGACGTTCGGCGAGAAGGTTCCCGGCGAGCTGCCCGACCTGGTATACGCCAAGACGGAAGGCAATCCTTTCTTTGTCGAGGAAGTATTACGCTCTTTGGTCGAAGAGGGAGCAGTCTACCCTGTAGAAAAAGGCTGGGGAGTCAAGGACCTTTCTGATGTACATGTTCCTCGTGGCATCAAGGAGGTAGCCCAGAAAAGGCTGGAGCGACTCGATGAAGAGTCCTCTCACGTCCTCAGTCTGGCGGCGGTGGTTGGCCGAGAGTTCAGCTTTCCCATGCTGAGAGAGGTTACCGGCCTGGATGAAGACCGATTGATAGACATAATTGATAAGTGCCTGCAGGCCCGCCTCGTGGTCGCCCGGCACATCCTGGGGGAGGAGGTTTACGCCTTCGCCGACACTCAGCTCAGAGATGTCCTTTATGAAGACATCAGCCCTGTCCGAAGAAGAAGACACCATCTGAAGGTGGGGGAAGCGATTGAGAATGTATATACCGGGAAGACAGACGATTATCTGGAAGCGCTGGCCTACCACTTTCTTGAGGGGAATGACCTGTCCAAGGCTGTTAACTACGCTCAGAAGGCCGGGGACAAAGCAGCCAGGCTGTTCGCCTGGGACCAGGCGAGGCGATACTATGAAACCGCCCTGAAGCTGATGGAGAAAGGTGGGTGATGACGGAAGAGGAGCTTATCAAGAAGGCACAGGTATTGGAGAATTTGGCCTGGGTCTCCATGGCCCAGATGGATTATGATGCCGCCCTTGGCTATGCTAAGTCGGCGCTGGAGCTGTGTGAGAAACTGGGCGACAAACAAAAGTTACTGCGCGCTCACATGGGTTTCAATACCATATACAGCGCCATGGGCAGGGAAGATTTGGCCCTTGAGCATGTGGAGGCGGCCAGGAACATGGTAGAAGAGGACCCCGATAGTACCGAGAAGGGGATGCTATATCAACGCATAGCACATGTGTATCTCCACCTGGGACAGCCAGCTACTGCCCTCGGTTGGGCTCAAAAGGCTGTGGACTTATTTGCCGGGCTGGGTGTGCCTATGGGCACCCGCCTGAAGGCAGCGTCCAGCCTGGGAACGACATGGACATACACCGGACGGGTAGACGAAGGTATCGCCTACAATGAGAATGTCTGGGATCCAGTCGTCAAGAAGAGAAGTGGGCTTCCTCTCGGCATGCTGGGCCAACAGCTTACCCTCAGCCTGGCTTTGGTCCGGGATGTCCCCAGGGCCAGGAAATGGGGGGAAAAAGCTCTGCCCGAGGCGACTAAGTTCGGCGTACCTACAACGGAGCTCTTCCTGAGACGCCCGCTGGCGCTGATATATGCGCTATCCGGAGAAGTTGCCAAGGCGGAGGAGTCCTGCCAGGCAGTCGAGGAGATACTGAACAAGGTCTCAGTGGCGGAAACCGGGGCAATTTGCCCCTTTGAAGACGTTGCCGGCATTGGATTTCACTATCTGCGCCAGGGCGAATGGGACAAGGCCAGGGAGTACCTGGAAGGGGCAATAGCTGTCCATAAAGATAGAAACAACCTCGCTGCGGTGGATGCTTGTTCTCTTGTCCTGGGCAGCCTGAACCTGGAGGAGGGAAACTTTCCGAAAGCCGAAGAGCTGCTGCTGAAAAGTCTGGAAATCTGCCGGAACGGAGGCAACGTTCTGTTCGAGCTGTGGGTGCTGCCGGTGCTGGCCGAGCTATATTTGAAGATGGGCCAAGCTGACAAGGCGGCGGAATACGTGGACAGGGGCTTCGAGCTTATGAAGCCAGACCAGAACTGGTATGGCCTACCTGCCCCAATATACACGGCCAGAGGTATGCTGGCCACAGCACGGAAGGACTGGGATACGGCGACCAACTCCTTCGACAAAGCTATTCAAATCAACAGGCAGTACCAGCTCCCCTGGGATGAAGCCAGGGCTCTTTATGAGCGAGGATTGACGTACCTGGCTCGCGGCGGCAAGGCAGACCGGGACAAGGCGCATGAGGACCTGGATAAAGCACTTACCATCTTCCAGAAGGTCGGTGCCAAGAAGGATGCGGAAAAGGTGCTGCGGAAGAAGGAGATGCTGAAGGCCTAGCCCGCTGCTTTCACGTAGAGAGGACGACCATGGACGAAGAACTGGCCAAGAAGGCGGAGATACTAAAAAATCTGGCATCCGCTGAAATGTATGGCGGGGATTATAGTGCCGCCCTGAAGCATGGTCAGGAGGCCCTGAAACTCTACGAAAAGCTCGGCGACCTTCCAAACCTGGTCCTGGGGCATACAATGCTAGTGACTATTTTTGCCGAAGGACCCCTGGTATTACAGGACCAGGCAAAGGCGCTGAAACACGCCGAGGCTGCGCTGGCCATTGCCGAGTCCGGTCCCGATACTCCGGAGAAGGCGCTTTTCTATACCCTTATGGCTCATCACTATCTCCACGAAGACGAGCCCAGCGCCTCGGTCACCTGGGCAAAGAAGGGTGAGGACCTCGGTGAGAAGCTGGGCACATTCGTGGGCAGTCCGCTCGGCACTGCTCAAGCACGCCTGGGAGAGCTCGATACGGGGATGGAATATCAGGAAGAGGACTGGGAGTTTTACGTCCAGGCTGGCAACCCGCTGGGGATGGTGCTGTGTGGTCACCAGATTATTCTGACGCGCGCCCTGGCGCGCAATATCCCCCTAGCCCTGAAATGGGAGAAAACAGTCGCCCCGGAGGTGGCAAAAATCGGCAGGGCGTCCCCGAATGCGTTGAATCGTTCTCTGGTGCTGACGCACGCGCTATCCGGGGAGATTCCCAAGGCAATGGAAACGTGCCGGATAGCCGAAAGCTTTGACGTTAATGCTGGGGCTAGCTGCTGGCTCGAAGATTCGGCCAGCCTGGGATTCCTTTATCTGCGCGCGGGAGACTGGGATAGGGCAAGGCGGGTGCTGGAAGAGGCCCTGCCTATCCACGATGATGGACATAACACCGTTGCCGTCAAAGCCTTATGTCTTGTCCTGGGCAGCCTGAGTCTGGAGGAGGGAAACTTTCCGAAAGCCGAAGAGTTACTATTGAAAAGCCTGGGAATCTGCCAGAAAGGTGGAAATGTTGTCTCCGAGCTGTGGGTGCTTCCGGTGCTGGCCGAGCTTTACCTGAAGATGGGCCAGCCTGATAAGGCGGCGGACTATGTGGACAGAGGTTTCGAACTCATGAAGCCCGAGCAGAACTGGTATGGCCTGCCCACACCCATGTATCTGGCTAAAGGTATGCTGGCCACAGCACGGAAGGACTGGGATACAGCGACCAATTCCTTCGACAGTGCCATTCAAATCAACAGGCAATATCAACTCCCCTGGGATGAAGCCAAGACCTTTTATGAGCGAGGATTGATGTACCTGGCTCGCGGCGGCAAGGGAGACAGGGAGAAGGCGCATGAAGACCTGGATAAAGCGCTTGCCATCTTCCAGAAGGTCGGTGCCAAGAAGGACGTGGAGAATGTGCTCAGGAAGAAGGAGATGCTTAAGGCCTAAACCCACTACCCATTCACATTGTCAATAGGCAAAAATCACAGTTCTGCGACATATTGCACAATCGTATACAGGGTACCAGGAATTACTTCTTTTCACGCTCAGGGATGAACTTTTTGTATCTTTTAATCAAAGCCATACCAGGTGCTCACATTGTCCAGCGGCTCTCTTTCGGAGCGGAGCTGATTTACAGAGTCATCCCAGTCGGGGTAGCCAACAGATATTCCCAGCACTATAAGCTTGGAATCCGGTATTCTCAACACCTTCCTCAACACATCAGGATACACGACAGCTTGTATTTGAGGAATA
>Ga0209636_10006747_pt1 | contig 11723 bp, 13 predicted proteins | sample DeeMarSWOR152_54_FD_187464 | JGI IMG/M metagenome (GOLD analysis project Ga0209636, IMG submission 187464) | Marine sediment microbial communities from White Oak River estuary, North Carolina - WOR-1-52-54 (SPAdes) (version 2) | ecosystem: Environmental > Aquatic > Marine > Intertidal zone >... | reverse complement strand
GTGCTCTCGGATCAGCCCGGGGACAACCTCTCCGGTGACGATGGATTTCCTGGTCAATTTCCAGTGGTGCGCCGCATCGCCACACATGAAGATGCTGTGCTTCGGACTGAATGCGTAGTGGTACTTGTATTCCCGTAGGTACTCCGGATGGTTCCAGAAGTAGTCCGAATGTTGTAAGAACTCCTCAAGATCGAAACATTCTCTGAAGAGTTGAAGGGCCTCGTGATCGGCCGGGCGGTGCTTCGAGATGATCCCGCGACACTGCGCCAGGCTGATCAGAACCCCGCCGTCCCGTAAGAGCGGCTTGTTCCTTGCCATTCGTAGAACCTGCGAGTAGACGCCTAGCGTGCCCGGGTTGTCACTCGTGTCGTAGCTGAGATCATGCGGTACGCCTTGGACGACGATGTCGAACTGGGGAACGTCAATAAGGTAGAGCTCGTCTGCATCCGGGTATTCATACTGCTCAAGCTCCGGCACGCAGCCAGCGTAGGCCTTTACCGTGCGGTGATCCGGCCCCATCAGCGTGTCGACGTAGAAGATGCGTTTCCCGGTCGCCTGTTCGATCTTGCGGTGAACTCCAAGTTTGTGGGCTCTGTAGATGTTCTTGGTCGGATCGCACTCGCCGTTGAGGACTTCTCGCGTCTTGTAGACGGCGTGGCTGTGCAGCGCATCGAGCGTTCGTGCCCCAGCAAGACCGATCGAAACACCCTGCCCTGAGTAGCCCCCGAAGCCAAGGGGTTTGATCGAACCCGCATAGATCAGCAGGTCTACCTCTTCCACGACCCGGTCGTACTCTACCACGTCGCCGTAGTCGCTTACTCCTAGATAGACATTGCCCTCCGTGCAATCGTGGTTCCGAATCCTCGAGGCGCCGCCGTCAAATGGGCAGAAGCGGCGATACAGCTCCTTGCCGAGCAGTTCGTCGCGAAGTTCCAATGGCATGCACTTCCGATGGCCGCCGACAGCGGCTATCAACTCGATGTTTTCTTCTGGAACGCCGGCCTCACCTAATTCCTCGATGACGATCGGGATCACGTATTTATTGGCCTCGGTCTTTTTGAAGCTGTCGTCGAACGCGATGGCGACCTTGCTCCCTGGTTTCGCGATCTCGGAGAGGGGCTCCGATCCGATGGGATTCTGGAGCGCATCACGAACGGCTTTCTGCGGGTTGGAGTGAACGGATATCTCCGGGAATTCCGGTGTCCCGTACTGAAGGACAGTCGCCCTTTCCGGCACCTGGATGTCCATCCAGGTCGTGCTGTACCGCATCCGGACCGTCTTCGTCCCCGCCATCTTCCCTCCTTGCTGTTCCTCGGCTCAGGATCGCCAAGCTGGTCAAGGCCAATAGCGTTTCCTCACGTGGGCGATACAACAAATCCAAATTCACTTATCGCCGTACGAGCTCCAATACGTTGCCTTCTGGATCCTTGAAGTAGCCGATCTTCCATCCGTTGCTCGTCTCGCGCACGCCTTCGAGGGCGATTCCTTTCTCCCCTAGTGCCTGTTCGAGCTTTTCGAAATCACGGATAATCAGGCCGATGTGGCTGAATCCTGCCTGGTTCACCTTGCGTTCCAGGTGAGGCTCGTTTGTGGGCAGGATCTCGATCTCGCCTCCTTCGTCAGCAGCCAAGAAGTAAATAGGCGGTCGCCCCTCTTTCTCAAGGGTCCGCACGACAGAGAACCCCAACACATCGCAATACCAATCCGCTAGGGCCTTCGTATCGTGAGCGTAGATGCCGAAGTGCTCAAGTTTCATGCGACACTCACCCCTCAACATCCGCGAAGCCTGTCACCATCATTCCCTCAGCATCGGGAATCAGAAGCGGGATGGCATAGGAGCGAAGCAGCTTCTTCCCGACAAGTGGTTCGACGTTCGCATCCTCGACCAAGTAGAATTTCCTTCCCGCGGTTAGGAAGGCCTTGTGAACCGGAAATTGAGGATCCAAAGTTTTGGCTTCGCCGATATTTTCGATTCCCATCAGGTCAGCGCAGACCCCTTTCAGATTGAAGTTCTCCATCAGGTATCGGGCTGCGTCCACTGAGAATCCTGGTTGTTCCTTGAGATATCGCTCCGGATCGGCTTTCCGATGTTTGGAATAGCCGGTATAGACAAACAGAAAATCGCTTTGTTTGAGCGCATTCACATGAGGCTCGAGCTCTTCCACAAGGATTCGCTCCGTATCTGCCTTAGGAATCTCAAGAAGCAACGGTCGTTCGGCAATGAAATCGCTGATTTCGAATGCCCCTAGCGTGTATCCATTCGGATCAACGTGGAAGTTAACGTCCATGTGAGTTCCGGAATGGACAAACATGTGCACGAAGCTGGTGTTGTTGTACGACCCCCACCTAACCTCTTCCGATCCTGCGTCTTTGGGCTTTTCGATCATCCGCGACCGAAGGATCACGCGCGGCGGATCGATTGGCCCTGGCATCACAACTTGGTCCGCTTCCAACGAATACGAGAATTGAACGATCAACTGTTACCCCCTTTGCGAGATGGGTCTAGTGAGTGTCACGATGGATCTACGATGGTCTATCCATCTACATTTTTTCATACTTGTTGCGTGCGCTGATTAGCGCTCTCCGATGATCTGAAAGCCTCGATGGCCTCCTCCACAATCCCTATATAGGCTAATGCCGGTCCGCCAGCCATGATCACCGCAACAAACGCCGCCTCGAGAATCTCCTCACGAGTTGCACCGAAGGACAACGCAGACCTGACGTGATACGCAATACACCGTTCGCACCGCTTTGAGAGTGAAATTGACACAGCAATCAGTTCCTTCTCCTTGCGGGTGAGGGCTCCCTCTTGGTGAGCAACTGCCGTAAATCCACGCCACGCCTTGAGGTACTGGCCAAAGGGGCCTTTCGCCAGATCCTGGTTTCGCTGTGCCATGTCTTCCAAGATTTCTCTTACGGCCAAACCCACCCCCCGTACTCCTTCCAGAAGAGCTCAAAAGCTTATTAGATTGTAATCACACATTTACAATACTCTATTATACAGCCTGCTCACAGCGCAGTCAAGAAACAAACTAGGATAAATTGCATCAGTGCTCTGTACGTGGTTCGCTATCCCTTGACAAGGATACTAGTGGTTGGGTAATATTGTAAGACTGTTATAATGGTGTAACAAATTGCGGAGACGGCCAGGGAAGGGGGCAATCCTTCGTGAGCGTCGGGGACAGCGTAGACAAGCCACTCTCGCAGAGCATCAGCCTATCTATCAGGAAAGTGTATTTAAAAATAATACGCGTAATATTATTAAACAAGCTGCGTCTACAGGTATTCGGAAAGGCTTCAACCGTTTACTCCAAGCTTGCACTTGCAGCTATTGCCCAGCTGATCTCTGCACTGACATTCACTTCAGAGTTGGGCGTTAACACACCCTTCTGCAGAGGAACTCCAAACCCCAAGAATTCGGAATATCGGCTAACTAACACCCTGCAACGGAGAAGAGAGGAGGACAAATGAACCACACTGAACCAACCGGACCTACGGAAATGGCTAAATACGTCATAACATCGCTGATCGAGGCAGACGTAACCGCCGAAGATATCGCACATTTTGTAAACGAGATCAAGCCGTTTGGCCTGGTCTCATTTGCCGTTGACTTGCCATACATCAGTCTCGCCGTTGACCTACTGAAAGATGTCCCAACACAAGTAACGGCAGTCTGTTCGTACCCTTTGGGAGGGATGACAACCGAGGTCAAACTAGAGCAGGTCAAATACGCTCGCCAGCAGGGAGCCTACGACATCGATGTCTCGATGAATTACTTGGCCATTAAGTCTGGTGATTTCTTGACCGTGGAAGAAGAGGTTCGGCGTCTTGTTAACGCTGCAGGCGACCTCAAGATCGTGGTGGTCCCGCAGGTAACCATCCTGACAAACGACGAGAAGGCGAGGACTTGCGAGGCCGTGTTAAAAGGGGGCTGCAAAACCATTAAGACGGCATCAGGATTTGGCTGGAAGACAGAAGTCGAGGATGTCTTGTTTATTAAACGGCTGTTTGGTGATGCCATCCATATTGAGGCTTCGGGCTCAGTCCGAACCAAACAGCAAGCCCTAGCCATGATCGAAGCCGGAGCTGAAAGTGTCCATACTAGCACGGTCTTCCAAGTACTTGGAATCGACAAGAGGCCTGTCGATACAGAAAAGGAGTGAGAGGCATGACGATCGATCGTAAGAGTTTCGCTAGGACCATCGACCACACCTATCTCAAAATCGACGGTGGGTACACCGAGATCAAGCTTCGCTGTTTAGAGGCCGAGAAGCATGGATTTGCATCGGTGGCGGTTTTCCCGGTTGCTGTCCCCTTGGTCGCTTCTTGCCTCAAGGACAGCGACGTTGTAGTTTGTGCCGCTCTCGCTTTCCACTTGGGAGCCTATCCACCCGAGATAAAAGCCTTCGAAGTCAGAGACACTATCGCGAAGGGTGCTGCCGAGGTTGACATGGTGATGAATGTCGCTGCGGCGAAGTCTGTGAACTGGGACCTCCTGAAGGAGGAGTTCGACCGGTTCCGAGAAGCGGCTGGCGACAAGATTGCGAAGATCATCCTCGAGACATGCCTCCTAACTGACGAAGAAAAGGTCAAAGTATGCGAGCTTGCCAAAGAGGCCGAATTGGACTTTGTAAAAACGTCCACCGGCTACAAAGAAGGAGCCACCGTTCCGGACGTCAAGCTCATGCATAAGACAGTTTCCCCTCAGCTCAAGGTCAAGGCCTCCGGGGGCATAAGAACGCTAGAGAACGCTCTAGCGATGATCAAAGCGGGTGCTTCCCGGCTTGGAACAAGTGCGGGGGTCACTCTAATGGAGAGGTATGACAAGAAGTTCGGCTGCTAGTTGGTAACGCCTATGTGGAAGGAGAACCACTTTTTTCGCCGACCAAGATGAGGAGGAAAGAGCAGCCATTGCGTTTGCAAGAAGACGACGAACGGGTATATACGAAATCACCTATTCTGCGTCCTGCAGGACTCCGTAGGGGGTTGACGTGTGAATGATGTCTGCTCCAGACTTCAAAAGCTCTAGCGCCTGAGCAGTGGTTCTTATTCCTCCAGATGCCTCAATGGAGAACTCGTTGCCGAACTCCCTCCTTATCAAGGCGACATCCTCCGGTCTGCACAGACTGCCATGCCCGTTCGTCTTGATCGCGTTGACCCCCCCTTCCAAGATAACATGGCAAAGCTTCAGTTTTTCCTCGTTAGTCAGAATGTAGAGCTGAGGGATCACGATCAAGTCATGATCATCCCCCGCTGCTTCGGCCATACGCTTTATCTCATCCAACACGGTAGAGAAATCGCCTGACTTAATCGCATTGAAATTCAGCGACGCATTGATCTCTTCTGCGCCTACCTTAATGGCAAATGCTATCTGATCGAGCCGAGTTTCTAGGGTCATCCCGCCGAGGGGATAAGAAACGGGAGCGGTGAGCAATACCCCAGTTCCCTCAAAGAGCTCTTTGGCCATCTGGAGATAGGGCGTATCCACGGCGAAAGCAATAAACGCATATTGCTTCGCTCGTTCAATGGACTGCCTAACATCGTCTTCCGTCACGTCTGTTCCTTGAACGCCGGTCTTGATCATTCGAGCTAGAGCTTGTCTCTTCATCCCTTCTCCTTTATAGATGGCGTTCGGCCTTACTCTTTTAAGCCTTCGATAATAGCAATCCCTGCACTGGCACCGAGCCTCGTTGCCCCCGCGTCGATCATTGCAAGCGCATCCTGGGTGGTCCGTATCCCTCCCGAGGCCTTAACGCCCACATCCTCCCCAACCGTCTGTCTTAGGAGTTTGACGTTCTCGACTGTGGCGCCTTTTTCGCGGAATCCTGTTGAGGTCTTCACAAAATCAATCCCAGTCTCCCTGGCAATCCGACAGGCTGCCACCTTCTCCTCATCGGTCAGTAGACAGGTTTCAAGGATCACTTTGGTGACGAGGTAGCCCGCTGCCGCTTTGATCGCTTGCATCTCGTCCATAACGAGGCTGTGGTTCCCGGCCTTGAACGCTCCGACATTCATGACATAATCGATCTCTTCGGCGCCCTTCTTGATTGCATCCTTGGTTTCAAAGACTTTTCCTTCGATCGTAAACGCTCCGGTGGGAAAACCAATGACAGCATCAACTTTGACCGTTGATCCCTTCAATAGCTTGACAGCGAGAGGTGTGTTGACTGGATGGATGGTCACTGAAGCAAACCTATATTTAACAGCTTCTAGACAGAGCCTCCGTATATCGCCATACGATGCATCCACACGTAGCTCCGTGTGATCGATCACGCTCGCTAAGGTATTCTTGCTAGGCTCTCTTTCTCCCATGTTAACTCCTTCTGAAAACCCTCTACGGTTCGTCCTATTTCCTTACAGGGAAGTGGGGGGGGCTTGCTTTTCGATGTCTCCCTCGGGCGGCTTTTCCTTAGCAGGTTGTAGCAGCCTTCTTAGGAATCGCGATCTTCTGCCACCACCCCGTGCGGCGCCAAGTCGGATATTGACCACCACAGCCGCTAGGATAACTGCGCCCAGCACACCGTTTTGCATATATGGATTCGTGCGCATCAGGACCAACCCATTCCGAATCACAGCTAAAATAAACGAGCCGAGGAAAGCACCAAAGACACTTCCGACCCCACCCCATAGAGCGGTCCCACCGATCACCGAGGCAGCAATTGCCTCTAGCTCGTAACCGGCGCCTTGAACCGGGGCCACCATCCGCAGGAAGCAAAGCGAGATGATTCCCGCAAAGCCAGCGGCAAAGGAGGTAAGGATGAAGTTGATGATCTTGACTCGATCGGTATTGATCCCTGATAGCTTAGCCGCATGAATGTTCCCTCCTGTAGCGTAGGCCTTGTAGCCGAAGGTTGTCTTGCTGAGGAAAACCCAGCCGGCCGCGACAACCACAAGGATCCATATAATTGGAACCGGTATGGCTCCAAATAGGGTTCCGCCGCCCATGACCTCCCCAATCAGGCCCCGATCCCCAAGGACGCGCGGTCGTCCTGACCCACTGATGAGGACCAAACTTCTAACGACCATCATCATCCCAAGCGTGGCGATGAACGACGGGATCCTCGCCTTGGTCACAAGAAGACCGTTTATCAGCCCGATGGCGGCAGCCATGAGAAGACCGAGAAAAAACGCCAATGTCGGAGGAACGCCACTCTCCATCATGACAACAGAAACAATGGCGGAAAAGGCAAAAGTGGACCCGATCGAAAGATCAAACTCTCCCGAAATGATGAGAAACGTTACCGCAATCGTCATAATCCCAAGAACTGAGCTTTGGCGAAGCACGTTCGTTAAGTTCTTGCCGGTAAAAAAGGCGCTGGTGTAGAAGCCGAAGAACAGCATGATCAATATCAGTGCAAGCAGTACGCCCGCTTCGCGCATGCTGAACAACCTAACGAAGAATTTCTTCATATCGCCAAATCCTCGCATGTTGCTTGAGTGGCTTGTATTGTTCTATTTCAGTCGTATAGCCGACTTCATGTCTTGATCCTGATATAGACATGTCAATATCCTCATTCTAGAATAATGACCCAACAATCTCATAGATATCTCATTTACTAGTTTTCACTTGCAATGCCGACCATGTTTTCTGAAGATGGGCCATCCCCAGCTTGTTCGTATCTGTTTATCGTTTTTACGATGTTGGCGACTGTCAATTGGTCGCCGTGCAACTCATCAACAAGCTGACCACGTGAGATGAGCAGGACGCGATCGGCGAGCTGCACAAGTTCCTCAAAATCAAGTGAGACATAGATGATCGAGATGCCAGCTGCTGCCAGCTCGAGAATTCTACGCCGAATCTCCGCTTTCACTCCCACATCAATGCCGCGCGTTGGCTCATCGAGTAATAGGATTCTAGGATTGGCCGACAGCCACCGACCAAAAAGAACCTTTTGCTGATTGCCCCCACTCAGATTGAACACTTCGCTATAAATAGAGGGAACATCTATTTGTAGCTCTTTGACGTATTGCTGAGCAACGCTCGAGCAGGCTTTGTTCTTGATGAACGAGAACCGCGACAACCGATCGATAATGACCGAAGCCATATTAGATCGTACGCTGTGCATGAAGTAAAGCGCTTCGTTGCGGGATTCGCTGAGCAAGCCCATTCCAGTTGCGATGGCTCCTGCCGGGGTTCGAACCCTAACCGTTTTTCCGTAAACGGTCACCTCTCCTGAGTCAGGGGGCTCCACCCCGAAAAGGCAATGTAAGAGCTCCGTCCGCCCGGCTCCGCGAAGTCCCGCGAGCCCGAGGATCTCTCCTTCAAGCAGATTGAATGAGATATTCTTCAATCCACAGTTTACTTGAGAAAGGTTTTGAACGTTGAGAACAACCTTGCTAGTATCCACAGTACGATCCGCTTGCCGAGTGACCGTTTGCACCTCTTTGCCTACGATCAGCTCGGTGAGAAGGTCGATAGCAGTGTTGCAGTCGTCGTTCACTAGGGTGTCGATGTACTCACCATTTCTGAGCACCGTAATTCGGTCGCAAATGCTGATGATCTCTCCTAGGCGGTGGCTTATGAAGAAAAAGGTGGTGCCAGCCTTCTTGAGATTCCTGATCACACTGAACAGGGTATCGACTTCGGCCTCGGACAAGGAGGACGTCGCCTCATCCAGAATGACAAGTTTCACATCTTGAGCCAAGGCTTTGGCGATCAGCACCAATTGACGTTCAGCCGGCGAACAGAGGCCGGCGAGTCGTTTCGGGTCGAGTTCAACCCCAAGTCTGTTTAGGATCTCGACAGACTCACGGTTCATCAACTGGCGATCGAGGAACATTCCACCGCGGCGGGGAGGCAACGGGTCAAGAAAGATGTTTTCTGCCACCGTCAAGTTCAGGCAGATGGGGACTTCTTGGTGAACAATTCGTATTCCAAGCCTCTCGGAGTCTCGAGGACTATGAAACATAACCCTTTGGTCATCAAAGAGAATATTCCCCGCGTCAGACCGATAAACCCCTCCGGCAATCTTGATGAGCGTGCTTTTACCAGCCCCATTTTCACCCACTAGCCCGTGGGTCTCGCCGACTTGGACGGAGAACGAAACACCCTTTAGCGCGTGGACACCGCCAAAAGATTTATGGATATCTTGAAAGACAAGCAACTCATGGTTAGGTCCACTCATCGTTCCCTGCACTCCTATTCACCTTAACGCGATTAAGCTTCCCGTTAACGCGATTAAGCTTTCCGCCCGACGACGAATAACCCACCCTGCTCGGCGCAAAGCCTAACAACAACGCTCTCATCCATAGCGAATTGGCCATGCGTTTCATAGTTGTTGCAGGATTGCGCCTACTTGGAAACAATCTCGAAGCTCGTCGTCTGACGCCATATCTTATCGCCCTTGAGAACGATGGCGTCCACCGCGTCAGTGATCTTTCCGATGTCTGACTGCGCGGACCATCGCAAAAGCAAGGTGTCTCCCTCGATGATCATCGCATTGGTTGGGGACTCTACGCCGCGCATGTTGGGCATGTCTTGTATGAGCTGCTGGAGGGCCCGGCCGATCGCTTCCTTACCCACATATGTTCCCTTAAGGGTAATTAGGATTGCGTCATCCGAGTAGTCCGCGATCATTTCCGCATAATCATTGCTCAATACAGCCCGATTGTGATGCTCCAGTATTTCTTCCATAGTTCGGGGCATTGATAACCTCCTCGATTACGTGCTTCTCATCAAGAGAGGTGGGGCCTCCACGCGAGAAGATGACCCCACCCTTATCCGCCGAATTTAGCGATAGCCTTTCTCAACGAGCTCTTTTAGATTGTACAGTTCGATATCTTCCGGGGTGACAACGTGCCCTCCCGTATCGACCCACGAAGGCTTGATCCCCAGGGTGCTCCACAAGTAGAGCTGCATCATGGAAAGGAACCCCGCGGCGTATGGATGTTGGTCGATCGTAAACGCCATGCTCCCGTTCTGCATGCCCTCCACGACCTCGGGCACGAGATCGAAGCCCGCAGAGAAGACCTTTCCGATGAGGCCTTCCTTCTTGATGAATTGCGCTGCGACGGGGCTCCCCGTGGTATCAACGGAGCACAAGGCAGCCACGTCCGGGTTGGCAGAGTAGTAACTCTCCACCGCAGCGTAGGCTACACCCCGGTCGGTGGTCGTGTCGACAATGTCAACATGGACCCCGGCCGGGTCAAGGATCGTCTTGCCCGCGTCCATCCTGTCTTCGAGCGAGGTTTGCCCAGGAGTCTCCGTCAGGAAGCAGACCTTCTTGCCGGCCGGGTCAGGCCCGAGGAGCTCGAGAATCTTTCGGCCCCAGATTAGACCTGCATCATAGTTATTCTGGCCGACATATGCCAAACCGAACTGCTCGGCAGCCTCATCACCTGTATTTTGGATGAGAATGGGAATTCCTGCCTCAATGAATTTTTCGATGATCACATCACAGGAGCCGGGCACCGCGACAAACAGGGAGACAGCATCGATCCCTTCTGCAAGCAGAGTTTCCATCACGTCCGTCACTGCCGGGATATCCGGACCCGGAGGGCCCAAGTGCACAGCCTCGATTCCCAGCATCGCTGCAGCGTCTTTCATCCCCTGCGCCACCGGCACCCAGAACTGCACCGACGTGCATATGGTCACCATGGCGAACTTGAGTTGTCTTTCCCCATGCGTAGGCTCAAACGGCTTGAGTGGATTCTCCGTAGCAAACACCGTCAGGGAGCCCACCAACAACACCAGCGTGACAATCATTCCAACTCTACCCATCCGCTTCATACCTATCCCTCCTTAAATCGCACATTTCTCTGATCTGCAGTATCCTCTCGATCGTCGAGACACACTCTCTGTCATACTAACCTACGACTAAAGCTCCGCATGTATCACCCCCTTTGTGCTGTGGAGAAGCAACGATGACTGTAGGAAAACGCATGCTTAGGTTGGACAACTCACCCCCCACGGGTCGGGGCTCTCTATAGATGTGGAAAACTTTGCGTTTAGGATTGGATTTGCAAAGCCGCATTGCGCTAGTTCCAAATGAGAAGGCATCCTTAGGAGCGATGACCTTGTTCTCACTGCTCTGTTCGCCCACTGGGTCAGTTCTTTTCACAACTCACCTGACGGCCCATTCAAGCGGGTACGTCACCCGTTTAGCCTGTAAGTAAGATTTTACATGATTATATAATGCGGTCATCCGGCTGTCAAGTGCGCGACCATTCCCTTTCATGTTGGTCTTTACCGAACAACGATTGGGGTAATCCTGGTAGACGCGATCAAGAAAAAAAGATGCGAGTCCGCGTCAGCTGACCCGCATCCCACTGCTCAAAAACTGAAGCTTGAGCCCCGTAGTGACGGTCGCTCGGAGCTTCTCTTACGAAACCGCTGCTAGCTGGCGGCAAACGTCACTGATCTGTGCTACAGCGTACTTGAATATCGGTAGCATTTGCTCATATCTCGTGACGTTCTCTGGCACTGGATGAGAGACATGCTGGACCTCGGCCAACTCATCCACGATGTTAAAGTCTTTCCAAATGCCAACCCCGACGCCTCCGATCATCGCAGCACCCAATGCAGCAGCCTCTTGGCCAATATTGGTCAGAATAATCTTAGCATCAAATACATCAGCAAGGATCTGCCTCCATAGCCAACTCTTTCCGCCACCTCCAACGATTCGAATCTCGGGGGCTTCGACTCCCAAACGCCTGAACTCGTTTAGAATAAGCCCGAAATCCAGGCTGACTCCTTCCATCGCCGCTCTGAGAAGATCGGCCTT
>Ga0209636_10006745_pt1 | contig 11727 bp, 9 predicted proteins | sample DeeMarSWOR152_54_FD_187464 | JGI IMG/M metagenome (GOLD analysis project Ga0209636, IMG submission 187464) | Marine sediment microbial communities from White Oak River estuary, North Carolina - WOR-1-52-54 (SPAdes) (version 2) | ecosystem: Environmental > Aquatic > Marine > Intertidal zone >... | reverse complement strand
AGGTCTTTTATCAATTTATCCAAACGGCCAATTTCTTCCTTCTCTTTTTCCATAATTTCAATCGACCTTTCGTGCTCTGCGAGCCTAGCCGAACGCTCCTTTATCATCTCCTCTGCGGCCACTATCTTCATCTCAATCTCTTTCTCATTCGCTATCAAATTACGCAGCCACCTTTCTCTTTGTTCCAATTTTTCAGCGCTGGCCCGGCTTTCTAACCCTGCGATACCACTTTTCAATCGCTGCTGTTGTTTTTTAAGCGCAGCTATTTTTTGCTTGTGTGCTTCATAATCTTTCAATTGCGAGCTTACGATTTCTAATCTTTGTTTCGCATCTGTTGTGTTGTCAAGCTCTGCACCGACTATTTCTATTTCGTTTCTAAGCAAGTCCAATTGCTTGCTTAATTTTTCGACTGACTTTGTATGATGCGTATATAGATGCTTTGAGTTTTCCAGATCGCTCTTTATTTCTTCCAAATCCGCTATTTCTCTGAGCATCTCATCGAGTTTTTTCGCAGCTGATTCGAGCTGCTGTATCTTTTCTTCTGTTAAGAATTTGTCCGCACGGGCCTGCTTTATTTTCTCTTTGAGCGCATCTAGCTCGAGCAGTTTTTCATCTATAATTTCCATCTTGTGTTTTTCTGAAAGAGTTGTCCCACACAAAGGACAAACTCCCTCGACGTCTGATATTTTCTCAAGCTGCTCCTGCAAATCTTTCATCCGCACTCTAGTCGCCTCTATGTCACCAATAAGTTTCTGAAGCGCCAGCTGACTGTTGTTTATCTGTTCGTCAACATCTTTTCCTACGCTACGGCTTAAACTTCCGAACTCGGCCTTTATTTTCATCTTTTTATCAAATTCTTTCTGCAACCGGCCTATCTTTTCGCTCTGTAAAAATTTGATGTTTGTTTTCGACGCGGTAAGTTCTGTTTGTACTCGTTCGTAATCGGCCTGTTTTTCTTTTAGAAAAGCATTCATCTCCTCTATTTTCATCAGTTGGGCCTTCAGCATAGTTGTAATTGACGCGGCGTCGACGTCGACTGCTTCGCCTAACTCCGTATCTAATTCAATCTCCTTTAGGCCTTTCTCTAGACTGTTTATCGTCTCAAGTGTAGTCGCTATTGCGCTCTCTAGCCCGTGGTCGTCGCGCATAAGCCTCTCGAGTTTTTCTTTTACATTCCTAAGTTCGCCTGCTTCCCTTTCTGTGTCTGTTTTCTTTTTGGACACAGCCACGAGCTCTATTTTAAGTTCGGCCTTTTCGTCTTCCAAATCTTTTATTGATTTTTTGAGCTCTCTCATTGTGGATTGTACATTTGCGGTGTCCAGTTGCTCGACTGTGGTTTGTTTGGCCAATCTGCGTTCGATTATCTTGTTTGTCAGCTTCACGGTGTTCGCGCGGGCCTCCTCAAAACGGTCTATCATCAGTAGTTCGTCAATCTTTTTCATCCGCTGGCCCTTACCAAGCGTGAGAAAATAGTCAATAGCATTTTGCTCGCTGTATATTGCCTTGCTGAAAAGCTCGTAATTCACTTTGAGCTTCTTCTCGACGATTGCTGTTACGTTTTTTGTGCTAGGCGACTCGAGCATCCGGCCGTTTTCTTTTATTTCTGAGTACGAAGTGCCGCGCCGCTTTTCGATTGTGCGTCTGACTGAATAGTCGTTGCCGTTCAGTACGAAATGTACTTCGACCTCGGCCTTGTTTTTTTCTTTCGGTTTTTTCATTATAACGTCTTCTATCTTGAGCTTTCTCGTCTGCAGCGTGGGGAATGTACCGAACAGAGCAAAGCATATGGCGTCGAGTATGCTGGTCTTGCCGCTGCCCACGATGCCGACAAGGCCATTCGTGCCAGGCGCGAACTCCAGCTCCGAATCTTCGTGCGACTTCCAGTTTTTCAATTTAACTTTCGTTATCATATTATCGCCTTCACTTCCTTTCCAGAACTCTTTTTGGTTATAATTTTTACATGGTTCACCAACACGTAACGGATCAAACTGTAACATTCGCAATCTTCTATCTCTTCGTTTTTTATTTCGTCTCTTTTGTGAGTGCATCCAGATTTATAATGTGCCCATGAAAATAGATACGTTGAGGGCATTCTCAATGTTTCTAGACTTTTTCTCAAATAGTTAATTTTCGATTTTCTATTTCTTCCTCGAGTATTTCTTTTAAAATTGAAATAACCCCCAAAGCAGCCATAGTACATATTAAAAATTTCAAAATCACCCTCATCAAAAGATTTGTAAATCTCATTTGGCAAAGTGTCATCTTTGAAATGAAGCATATATTGCAGCGGACTTAGCATCATTGTCGGTACGACTTTAACTTCCATGTGATAATCTTGCTCTTCTACATCTAACATATGTATCACTCTTTACAGGCCTAAGATTCAGCGTTGCTGAAACTCGCCAATGTCTTCTGCGAACCTGTGACAATATTAAACGCGTTGTCGACGCTGCCATCGACGAGCAGACTGAAAATCCCGTCTACATCAAAACTTGATTTGAAATTAAGCTCCTCCAAATTCTTGTACAGCAAATTTAGCCCAATCTCCTCAGCCGACAATTTTTGGTAGCGTAAATTACGTAAAAATTCGACTTTCTCCATTATTTCAGGCGATTCAAGGTCTCTCACAAACCTCAATATTGCTTGATGGCCGTACTTACGCTCAATCTGCTTGATATCTTGCTCCGAGTATTCGCTTTCTTTCCCGATTATCTTTAGTTTAATCAGCGGCATCTTTCTAAATTCGCGCATTAACATTTCGTTAAGTTTTCTCTCCACATTCGTGTGCAGTCCGCCAGTTGTATATACATCTTCAAAAAAGAATCGTCTTCTGTTTTCAATCGGCCTGAAATTAAATTTTATGTTGTTTTCACTAGCTAGGTCTTCGTCTATTTCTATTTCGTAGAATCCCTTCTCTCCTTCGGCCTCTGTTTTGTCAAATTGCGTTATTACTGTGCTGCCCGGGAAAATCAGTGGTGTGCCTCGGACGTTTTCTGCGCCTGCATTGTGTAGATGACCGTCTATGATGATGTCGAAGCCCCTTGGCAGGCCTTGCACATCAATACTGGGTTTTTCCAAAGGCGAATAAAGGAACGGCGATATGCTTTGATGAAGCACAAGTATGTTCACGCAGTCCGTCAACGGCTTCGGGTTCCATTCATCGAGATATTGCTTAGCATAGCGATCAGGCACCCATGACATACCGTGAATGGCCACACGCGTTCTGTCTTTTTCAAAAACAATCGTGTCGCAATGCAAATGCACGAGCAGGCCGGCATTTTCCAAAGCTTCAAGGGTGTTCGTGCTTTTTCCACGCCGCTCGTGATTCCCGTGTAACGCGACAACAGGCGTTCGTTCAAGTGTACGTTTTGACACCCGCTTCAATTTTTTTGTACAGCTGACAAATTCAATACCCCTGTTTTCTGCCATCAATGGTTTCACAAGCGTACGTATGGCCTTTGACCAGACCGGAGTTTTTGGATAACGCGAATCGAATATGTCGCCTGCTATTATTATCAAATCCGTCTTAGCGTTCAAGGCCTGCTGCATGGCCTCGTCTGCGTTCGTGAAGCTATCCTCTTCAAGCTCTGTATTGTATCCGTAGCCGAAATGGAAGTCCGAAAGCACTGATATTTTCATAGAACCACACAATCCATTTAACCACATAAACTACTGTTTTTAAGAAATAAACGTTTTTCCGCATGTGGAATTCCGATGAAATGCGCACAATAAGTTAAATAAGTAAATAAAACAATAACTCCTAATTATGGAGCTTAAATGCGTATTGAAAGGCTGCGATAAGAAGGCCGTAGGTCTTTGTAATAATTGTAGAATACCTATATGCAACATACATGGAAAGAAAATTGACAACCGCTTTTACTTGTGCATAAATTGCATCGATTATATTAAAAATTTTGGATTGAGAAAGTGATTATAAATTATCAAAACTTTCGAGCTTGTCTATGATATTATTCAGGTAAACAAACGACACAAATTTCCTCCGCTCTTTTTCATCGTTCGCAATTTCTCTCAATTTGTCAAAGCTAATAAATTCCAATTCAGAAATCTCTTTTTCCTCTGGTATCAACGACTCTATGCCGCCATCGAACCTGAAAGCAAATATCTTAATAAATTCTCTGTTGTTCGGCTCAGTCAGGTTTGCAACACCTTTCCACATGCCGAGCTCGATCAAGTCGTCTGCAGTTGCTTCGATTCCAACCTCTTCTTTCAATTCTCTGACTGCCGATTCTTCGTACGATTCACCGCTGTCTAAATGGCCACCGATTATCACATCCCACAAATCAGGAAACATTTTTTTGACCTTTGCTCGTTTGTGACACAAAACTTCTCCTTTAGAATTAAAAACCCACACATGCGCGATGCGGTGCCAATCGCCTTCCGTATGGACCAAATCCTTCTCTTTTTTACCTATAACTTCATTGTTCTCGTCAACAATGTCAATCATCAAACCACGCCTTTCTACACAGCGACCATTAAAATAACTTTGAAATGAAAGTCTTAAATGTTTTAAATTTTATTTTGTACCTTTGATATGCCGTCGTAGGCGCTCCAGTTCGTCTCTTTGTTGTTTGGCCGATTCTTCAAGCGGCCTTACGTGGTTTCTTTCGTACGAATCCAAGGCATGCGCAAACTCTTCCAACGAATAAACACCAGCATCTATTTTTCTGATTTTGAAATTACCAAGAAGCTCGACTGAGTAAACACCCAATTCACCCAATTTATTCTCCTCTTCGAATTGAGGATCTTTACCTACTACTATCCTTTCATCATTTTCCGAGGACAATCTATAGATACGGGTTCCCTTCCATCTCCTACTTCTCATGCGTCTCTTTTTTAAATAGGGCAATTATTTATTTATTTACGTTTTTAACCAAATTTTGAATAAGCGTGTTATTAAAATGGCAGAGGAAGAAGGAATTACAGCAAAGAAGGCCGAGAATTTTTCAGAATGGTACACGCAGGTCGTGGAAAAGGCCGAGCTTTCGGATATTCGTTACAATGTAAAAGGCTTTGTTGTGTTCAGACCATGGTCTGTGATGTCTATGGAGCTTATGTATGATTTGCTTGAGGCTGAAATGCGGGCCAAAGGCCATGTGCCCGCGTGGTTCCCTGCTGTGATTCCAGAATCGAATTTCCTAAAAGAGTCTGCTCATGTGGAAGGGTTCATGCCAGAAGTTTTTTGGATAACTGAGGCTGGCAGCGAAGGAAAAAAATTGGAAGAAAAACTCGCGCTTAGGCCAACAAGCGAAACTGCTATGTATAAAATGTATGCGATATGGATACGAAGCTGGCGCGACCTACCGCTAAAGATTTATCAACGATGCCAAGTATGGCGTTATGAAGGAAAAGCAACAAGGCCTTTCATTCGCAGCCGCGAATTTTATTGGGTAGAAGGGCACGACGCCTTTGCTACGAGAGAAGGCGCAGAAGGCCAAGTGCGAGAGGATATGGAGATTACTGAGAACGTGCTACACAAACAGTACGCAATCCCATTTTTGTTTTTCCAGAGGCCGGAGCACGACAAATTCCCTGGAGCTGTGCATACGTACGCTGCAGATGCACTTATGCCAGACGGCCGCGTCATCCAACTGCCATCGACGCATTTGCTTGGCCAGAACTTTTCAAAACCTTTCGAAATAAAATTCACAGACAAGGACGGCACAGAGAAATATGTATGGCAAACATGCTATGGCCCGGCTGTATCGAGGATATATGCAGCTGTAATTGGAATACATGGAGACGATAAAGGATTGGTGCTGCCTCCGACTATCGCATCAGTACAAGTAATTGTCATACCGGTTTATGAGACATCGAATAAAGAAAAGGTTGTAAAAGCAGCCCACGCTTTGCAATCCCGATTGAAAAATAAGTTCCGCGTAGAAGTTGACGATAGAGACGAATACACGCCTGGGTGGAAATACAACTATTGGGAAATGAAGGGCGTGCCTCTGCGTGTCGAGATCGGGCCTGAAGACATTGAAAAGAAGCAAGTCATTTTAGTACGCAGAGATACGAATGAAAAGCAGGCTGTAAAAAATGAAAAAACAGTCATAGCCATCAAGGCCGCGCTTAAATACATACATCTGAATCTAACGAAAAAAGCTGACAGAAATTTAAAACAGAACATAGGCAAAGCCGGCAGTATGGATAAGCTAAAGAAGATTTTGCGGGACCAAGGCGGCCTAGTAAAGATATACTGGTGCGGCGGCGTGGAGTGCGCAGACTACATCAAAGCAGAAACGGACGGTGGTGTAATACGCGGCACGCTTTTTGGCGAAAAGAAAGAGCATAAAAAAAGCCGATGCATTCACTGCAAAAAAGAAACTGATAATGTTGTGTACATTGCGAAGCAATATTAAACTTTCAGACAGAACAAAAACATATTTAAAAGCGTTCACATACAATTATTATATCATCCAAAAGTTCTGTCTGGTCCTGGATGAGTTTTGAAAAGGATTTGTGAGGGATTTTGATGGCAAAGATAGAAAAACCTGAAATTAGAGCAACTGGAACGACCACTGTAGGCGTGGCCTGCAAGGAGGGAGTCGTGCTTGCGGCCGAAAAGAAATCGACAATGGGTTACCTTGTCGCGAGCAAGGAGACTGAGAAGATTTTTGACTTGGAGGATCATATTGCTATGACTATCGCCGGCGCAAGCGGCGATGCGCAGACCCTCGTAAGGTATATGCGTGCTGAGTTGAAGCTTTTTGCAATACAGAACCAGCGAAAGATCACTGTGAAGGGTGCGACCACACTGCTGGCGAACATATTGCAAGGCGGTAGGTGGACGTTTTTGCCTTACATGGTGCAGCTGATGCTCGCTGGTTATGATGTCGAGGGACCGCACATATTCAGCTTGGACGCTATTGGGGCCATAGAGGAGGAGAAGAAGTTCTTTTCAACCGGCTCTGGGTCGCCGATGGCTTTGGGCGTGCTGGAAGATAATTATAAAGAAGATATCAGCATAAGCGAAGGTTCGAAGCTGGCTGTCCGAGCAATAAAAGCTGCTGTTGAAAGGGACATCGCATCAGGTGGCAAGGCCATAGACGTAGTGACGATAACAAAAGAAGGTATTAGTAGAAGTGTACAGCCTATTGTACCAAAGTGATCATATAAAGTATTCATATAACGCATCATGTCTTATCAAAGTGATGTATAAAAACAAAATTGAATTATCTATTGCAGTTCTGTAACCGACTTAGAATTTTTTTTGTTAAATCTAAGATGAAAACGATAAACAGCTTAACATTGGGTCAGTGGAAAAATGGCAGAAAAGGAAAGGGTTGAAATCATCGAAAAAGTCAGGGACCGTCTTCCGAAAGAGGCAGTCAGCAGGATTGAATTGGAAGGTTCTGAGATAATAGTCTACACAAAGAATGAGGAATTCTTCCGTTCACACGAGCAGACAGTCAAAGAAGTCGTTAACGAATTGAAGAAGCGCATAGAAATTAGGCCGGAAAGCAACCTCACATTGGACCAAGAAGCCACTAAAGCGAAGATAAAGGAGATCGTGCCTGAAGACGCGAAGATAAACGAGATATATTTTGAGCCTGAGCGGAGTCTAGTTATTATCGCTGCTGAGAAACCTGGCCTTGTCATTGGACGCGGTGGCGAGACTTTCAAGCGAATACGCGCAGAAACGCTTTGGATGCCGCGCATAGAGCGTGTGCCTTCTATAAAGTCCGAGATAATATCTGGCATACGAAAGGTCATACACAAAGAGGTCAAATTCAGAAAGAAGTTCTTGAACGATATTGGGAAGAATATATTTTCTGAGCGTGAGACCAATCGAGACTGGATACGCCTTATAATGCTTGGAGGCTTTCGCGAAGTGGGCCGTTCTTGTATGCTTGTAGAGACGCCGAAATCAAAAGTGCTCGTGGACTGCGGCGTAAACGTAGGAGGTACAGGCAACAACATCTATCCGATACTTCAAACAAAGGAGTTCGACCCAAACGAAATCGACGCGGTCATCGTATCGCATGCGCATCTTGACCATTGTGGCATGGTGCCGTACTTGTACGAATATGGTTACAAGGGCCCGCTTTATTGTACTACGCCCACTGTTGATCTATTTGCGATGCTTTGCCTGGATTACATAGACGTTATGCAGCGCAACGGTGTCAATCCTTTGTATACGGCCAAGAGCGTAAAAGAGGCTGTAAAGCACTCTGTTCCTTTAGAATATGGTGAGGTGTCAGACGTGGCGCCGGACGTACGGCTGACTCTGCAAAACGCCGGCCACATACTCGGCTCTGCGCTTGTTCACTTGCACATAGGAGAAGGCTTGCATAACATAGTGTGGGCAATAGACATGAAATACGCGCGGACTACGCTTTTCGAGCCGGCCTTTACAAACTTCCAGCGGCTCGAGACTTTGATAATTGAATCAACATATGGTGGCGCAGACAACATAATGCCCCATCGCAGAGAAGCAGAAAGCCAATTAATGGATATAATAAATAAAACAATGGAAAGAGGAGGGACAGTCGTAATACCGACTTTCTCTGTTGAACGTTCGCAAGATGTAATGGCGATACTTGTACAAAACGAATTCCAGCACCCTGTATTTATAGACGGGATGATCTGGGACGCTACCGGGATATTTACAGCCTATCCTGAGTACATGTCGGTAAACATGCAACGCAAAATATTCAACAACCAAGATCCTTTCACAAACGAAATATTCAAACGTATTGCATCCCAACAAGAACGAGAAAAATCATGGGAAGAAAAGCCGGCTGTCATCTTGACAACGTCGGGCATGCTTGTAGGCGGGCCTGTCATGGAACATTTGAAAGCTCTGGCCGAGGACAAAAAGAACACCCTCGTATTCGTAGGTTACCAAGCAGAGGGGACAATGGGAAGGCGCATACAAAAAGGATGGAACGAATTCCCAATAAGAGTAGAAAATGGTAAAACCGCGACTATAAAAATGGATATGGAAGTCCAAACAGTCGACGGACTTTCTGGGCACAGCGACAGGAACCAACTACTAAATTACATAAGTCGTCTGAACTCGAAACCAAACCGCATTTTAGTTGGCCATGGCGAGTCTTCAAAATGTTTGGACCTTGCAAGGAGCGTATACAAGCTTTTCAGAATAGAAACAACCGCACCAAAAAATCTCGAATCAGTAAGATTAAAATAGAATATGGTTAAAGTAGGTATTGAAGTAGAACCTAATACGGTTACGGTTTAATACGGATAACCCACTCCTATGTCGTATTTTTGTATTTCAAACATGTCTATGTCTTTTATTGTTATATAGGAGGTTGCAAAGCCTTTCTGGAAGATTGGTACATCTTCTGTACCCACGTATTTTTTTGACGCCCAAACAAGAGACGAAAGCAGAAGCTGCCTGTGGTCGTCGCCGACCGCATCGATTCCATCGCGCGTGAAGTCTGCGATCCATGTTGTTCTCGATGATGAAACATTGTTTAAAACAACTCCGCATGCGGTGTTTGCACCGCCGCTCATTCTTACAAAAACCCTGCTATTGTCACTATTGCCTGGAACTATCGCTTCACCTAGTGGCGGCATCGCAAAATCTATAAATTCGTATGGGTTTGGCGTTTCTAAGAAGGTCATTCTGATTTTATCTTCGCTGTCAACATAAGTGAGCTCGAAATAAAAACCGTCTAATGAAAACGATTCGCCAGAGCTTATTGGGCCTTTATCAGGAACACTGTCACCCGAGTCGTCGAAATAAGCATATGTCGCGTTGCATATCCAAAACATATTTTGTTCGTTTAAAGTCAGTGTTCCTCTAAATTCCGTTTCGCATTCTGACAAATCAGTAGACTGCTCTACTCCAAAAACTGCTAATGGCATGTTATAGAAGCTCTTGTAGACCTGATAAGTTATCTGGTCTGTCTTGTACGGCTCCAGTAGTACGTCTTCAGACCCGCCCAAAAAACCGCCGCGATTTATTCCAAATATGTTCTGCTGCACAGCGTCCGGGGCCGAGCTAAAATCCATCAATTCAACTATGCCTTTATCCTCAACCAAATAATCGGAAAGCAACTGTTCGTGTGGCTGCAAATCTCTATACCCCCATATCAACAACACATCCGACTCTTTAATGCAGCCAGCTTCCAAAGTTGTCAAACTAGTCGGACAAATCAACATCTCTATATCTCTGTTGTTCAACCGCATTCCTTTAGTCCAATCCTGTAACGCTTGAATCTGCTCGTTTGTACAGTTACATGCCACAACTATACTGTCCTTGATGCCCTCCAGCCTGTACCAGAACATAAGGTTCGTCTCTGGGAACATATTATCGAAGAAGTTTGTCATCGCCTCATCGTCATACATATAAGAGTGCAGGTTGCCTGTTGCCAAAAGAGTAGCCATTATATCTCTACTCATCAAAGAAGCATACGCATTGTCCCAATTGCTTTTGTAGACTCCGCCTGGGAAAAAAATACTGAATGATACAAAGAGTGCCAAAGTCACCCCAATAACCTCTATTGTCGACGCTATCCCTTTTTTAGTCTTTGGGTGCTTGAAATTTTTGTGAATTTCGAACTTTTTGAACATTTTAAACATTTACCACCACATATGAACAATCAACTTCCCATAATTTCCATTATCAAATGCAACAGGCCGCGTTATAACCGAAATGGATTTATCGGATTGGAGATAGTTACAGGCGTAAGTTGTAGTTGTAGCGTTCACAAATATGTAAAAATCATGTCTAGCCCCGACCAATTCCTTCACTGTTCGATAATCGTTAGTGCACAAGGTCTCAAATGCAGCTACTTTCGATATATTTAATAGATTAGACGAGTTGGACGCTTCTGATGATAATCCTAAACGCGTTATAACATCCCCTGGTGATAACTCGGTCCAGCCAACCGGGTCCCCGTCGTCATTTATCAAAAGCTCACTCAACCTATACGCGTCCGAACGGAGGATTTCTTCTTTTATGTTTCTTAAATATTCTGGGTAGAAACTTGTCAGACGAAAGGCGAAATAAAGAGAGACAACCATGAAAACTGTGAGGCCTACAAAATATTCTACATTAATCTGCCCTTTATTATGCAACTTTATACAGTACTGTCTGCGCTTTGTTGGATTGCACATTATATAGCACATTAAACCAGTCCCTATTTATTAAATTTCTATTTGTTAAAACTCTATTTACTAATCTAAATTCTATAGTAAATAATTCTGCATAGTGGTAAATAATTCTACGCAGTCAATATTTTGAAGTATATCAAAAAGTAAAATGTGCCGAGTGTTATTGAGATTAGTATTAAGCTGTGTTTTACCCCGGCCTTTACAGAATTCTCTCCTATCTGGCCTGCGACTAATCCCGAAAATACAGCTTGTATTATACTCATGAAAAAGAACACTGAAATATAGTAAGCCCCTATGCTTGTCGGGTCGATAGAGAACACATTCACAGAAGTAATTGTGTACAATTCACAAACAGCACAGTCAAAACCATTGCAGAGATCAGGATCGCAGGGGTTGGTCATGCCTATAGCTTCACCAGCTTCGGCTCCAATAGACGTTGCCTCGAAAATTGGAACCATTAGCCTGTTTATTGCAACGACTATTACTATGAATATTATAGATATAGCGTACATCAGAACAACATATTGGTTGAGCAAGCTCTTTCTTTCTTTTTCTGCTTCTTCCAGTATGTTTGAATGGTCTGTAAGTGTACTCAATATCGATATGACATCTCCGCCTGAG
>Ga0209636_10006743_pt1 | contig 11730 bp, 7 predicted proteins | sample DeeMarSWOR152_54_FD_187464 | JGI IMG/M metagenome (GOLD analysis project Ga0209636, IMG submission 187464) | Marine sediment microbial communities from White Oak River estuary, North Carolina - WOR-1-52-54 (SPAdes) (version 2) | ecosystem: Environmental > Aquatic > Marine > Intertidal zone >... | reverse complement strand
CATATCCCAGCCATACATCGTGGCATTGATGACCCAGCATCTTAAACTGAAACCTGGGGAGAAGGTTTTGGAGATCGGAACAGGCTCGGGATATCAGGCAGCCGTGCTGGCCCATCTTACCGATAAGGTATATTCGATAGAGATCAGAGAGAAGTTAGCCAAAACAGCATCTGAGACACTCAAACAGTTGGGTTACACTCAGGTCAAAGTGAAATGGGACGATGGTTATTCTGGTTGGAAGGAATTCGCTCCTTTTGATGCCATTATCGTGACGTGCGCGGCCAATCATGTGCCTCCGCCCTTACTCGAACAGCTTGAGGAAGGCGGGCGACTGATCATCCCACTCGGCAGCACCCTTTATTTTCAAACTCTAACCCTTATAACCAAAACTAAAGGAAAGCCCAATGTCAAGCATATTCTAGGCGTGAGATTTGTCCCTATGATCGGAGAAGCCCAGAAAAAGGGGAGCGATGAGATAGCCGCCAGCAGCGATAATCATGACAAGGGTGTATCCTCCCCAGAAAGCTATCACTAGGGCAGCCACAGAATTGACCACCGATGAAAAAGCATTCGTGGCCCATGCCCATGGAATGATCTTTTCTCCATCATGTTTTAAAAGACGGATACCGGTCGGAAAAGGGAATCCCATCAAGAATCCAAGAGGAAAAATCAATAATAGGGAAAGCAAAAATTTTACGATAATGTTCAATGCGATGAGCGTATTGAAGAAAGACGGTAGAATAAAGCTGTAGGCAACAATAAGAAGAACAGAAAGCAAAAAAACGAATTTGATATTCTTCAGGACATTCTGACCGAGGATTTTTTTCGACACCAAGCTGCCAATTCCAGAAGAAAAAAGCAGGGCGAAGATGATCAGAGCCATAGAATAGAGTGGATGCCCGAGGAACAAAATGAATTTCTGTATGAAGGTGATTTCTAAAAAGATAAAGCTCATTCCGATGAGACCGAAGTAAAAAAAGACAGTTAGAGAATTTGTTTTGCTTTGAATTCTTCGCTTATTTTGGATAAACACGGGCAGAAGAATCAGTACAAAGGCGACTGCCACAGCTTGAGCCAGGAGGACAAGCACCAGAAATTCTCCCTGGAGAAGAGGGAGCAATTTTTGGCCCAGTGCAGTGTATGTGGATTTGATTTTTTTCAGCTTGAAAAAGTTGTAGAAGAAAGGTTTGTCATCCGATACAGGTTTCACTTGGAAGAGATAATCGTCATAAAATTTTTGACACTTAGAAGGAGAAAGAAGCTTGAGAGCTGTGTCATAATAGATCGGCCTGTCAAATTGATTGTGGATATTGGGTTCGTCTGGCTTAATCCCAGGGTAATAGACAAGATCAAAGAGATTTTGATCCGCAAAGTCTTTTAGAGACTCGATATCGTCAGATTCAAAGGGACTCTTTTTTATAAAATAACTGATAGTTCCCCAACTCCGGATGGCAGCAAGATGCGCTTCAGGCCGATCGGTCACTTTCCGAATCGCTTCAATCCATGTGGCCAGAATCCTGATCTCCTGTCTCGGTGGGGGCAGCAAATAGAGGGTCATACTGGCCATCCCATCAGATGAAAGTCGTTCCAAAGTGTTCGAGAAGGATTCGATGGTGTAAAGATATTTTTCTCCAAATCCGTACTGGCCTGTTCCAGAAGAGCCGAAAACGTCAGCTAAAGAAAAAGCGATCAGATCATAATCGTTCTTTTCTTTTTTCAGAGCTGACCGGCTGTTGGATGTTTCCGAACGAATTTCTTCTTTTTCATAGATTTGACCAGAAAAAGATGCGAGTTCTTCATGAACGATATGACTGATGAGAGGATTTTCTTCTATGACCTTGACAAAAGAAGCGTTGAAATGCAGAGCAGTCAATATATCCAATCCTCCTTTAGGGTCAAGAATGAGAACACGAGGATGGTCAAGGAGAAAGTAGGGAAACGAAGAGGGAAGGGAGGAAAGGAAATCGAGGGAAGAATCTTCGAGGGTTTGACAACTCGTGATGGCGTTGAGTTCACTTCCATCTATCGACAAACCCACCTGGGGAGGCAGAGTTCGGGTATAGAGAAGACTCAAGCCAGGTGCGTACCGGACAGCAGGAGAGTCTAAAACGTCTATTCGAGAAATGGCATTCCATCTGGTAAAAAGACGTTTTGCACCCGGGTATTTCAAGGCTACAGGTAGAGCTTTGAACGATGAAATACGGAAGCTCAACCAGGATGGCCCGGCAGCAAAGAGATAAATCTCTATAACCAGGAGTAAAGAAAGAATGACTTTGAACCATACGGACAATTTGGTGCCCAAAAGCCATGCAGCTATAAGGACCAGCGAAGAGAGAATGAGAGTGACTCCTTTGTCTCCTCTTGGAAGAAAGATGAAGATGGTCAGCAAAGTTCCTGCCCCTGCTCCCAGGAGGTCGAAAAAGTAAATGATGTTGACAGATGCAGGTGTTCTTGTGATGGCAAAGGATATAATCATCCCGGCAAAAAAGAACGGCAGGCTCAGAACAATATAATAAAGGAATATGAAAAAGATCTGATTGCTGCTCCATGATAACTTGATGAGGTCAAAAGGCATTGCATTGGCAGTAAAGGTGCAAAGTGGGATGGAGATTGAAAAAATCAGGGCTGTCCACGCCATGAAGTTTTCTTTTGTTTTGTTCTGAATATTTTTAATCAGGGAGAGGTATGAACCAGAAGCGCCGTATCCCAGAAATGCAATGCTGACCACCAGAAAGGCAAAGTGGTACTGCTGTGAGACCGAAAAGAATCGGATAAGAGAGATTTCAAGGCAAAGAGTTGCAGAAGACACCAAGAAAATGCTGACCAAGAAACGGAATTTCATATCAAGCCAAATGCACGATTGGGCAATTCCTCGTTCTTTACCATTATTAAAAGGATGATATCTCAGGCGCCTCAAAACTTCAATGGGGATGACGAGAGAACGGCATTTCAGGAGGAATCATCCCGGACACAGTTGCTTTTGATTTCTTCTTGTGTTAATTTTACAATCAAACAGAATGATAAAGTTCGGGACTTCTGGGTGGCGCGCCGTTATGGGCGAGGAATTCACCTTCCAGAACGTCAGGCTGGTTATCCAAGCTGTTGCGAATTACCTGAAAAAGAAATTTCCTGACAGGCAGATCTCAGTTCTCGTCAATTATGACACCCGTTTTCTTTCAGAAAGATTTGCTTTTGAGGCTGCAAAAGTCCTCTCTCACAACAATATCCATGTTTATCTTTCGGATAGAGATGCTCCCTCCCAGGCTCAGGCTTTTCAGATCATTCAAAGAAAAGCCCAGGCAGGGATCAATTTTACAGCTTCCTTTAATCCTCCTGAATACAATGGGTTAAAGTTTAACTCCGAGACAGGAGCTCCTGCACTTCCTGAATCGACAGAAAAAATCGAGAAAGAAATCAAGCTTTTAAGCAAGGATTATTCCTTTTGTCCGCTTTATCCCAAAACGGAATTTATCGAGAAGATCGATCTCCAGAAGGAATATCTTGATTTTATCCAGAATAAAATCGATTTTGACACCATCCGCAAATCAAAAATAAAAGTCGCTGTGGATTTGTTGTACGGAACCAGTCGTGAATATCTGGATGAGATATTGGAGGAAAACCATATTCCTGTAGAAGAAATCCATGGGTATATTGATCCCTATTTCGGAGGCATCACTCCGTCATGTGCAGAAAAAAACTTACAGGATCTCATGAAAGTCGTCAGAGAACAGAATTGTCATGTGGGGATTGCTACGGATGCAGATGGAGATCGGTTTGGAATCATTGATGAAAACGGCAATTTTGTGATACAGAATCTGATTCTCTCCCTTATCCTGGATTATTTGGTCACAGTAAAAAAATGGAGAGGAGGAGTGGCACGATCTGTGGCAACAACCCATCTCGTGGATAGGATTGCTCGAGAACACAGCTTCCCACTCTTCAAGACTCCAGTGGGATTCAAATATCTCGCAGATCTCTACTTGAAGAAAAAGATTATGTTTGGAGCTGAAGAAAGTGCATGTATGGCCATAAAGGATCATCTCCCTGAGAAGGACGGTATTTTTGCGGGACTCCTGGTGGTGGAAATGATGGCAACGGTGGGAAAAAGTCTTACAGAGATGATACAGGATTTGTTTCATACTTACGGTAAAAGAGTAGGAAAAAGAAAAAATATTCCTCTGACTCCAGAAAGAGAGAAGAGTTTGAAGAGTTTGAGGAAACATCCACCTTCAAAGCTCGGGGAGAGAGCAGTCATCGGTGCTGAAACTATCGATGGGATCAAATTGGATTTTTCTGACGATGACTGGATTCTTCTTCGCCTTTCAGGAACAGAACCTATTATCCGCTGCTATGCAGAAGCTGGATCCAAGAAGGAAGTCGATAAATTGGTAAGGTTCGGTTTAAAATTGTTAGAAAACAGATGAAGAAAGAAAAACCCTTTCCTTCCTTTAAGAAAAAGATCGTGATTGGAGGTATAGGATTCATATTTTTCGTCTTGATCATCACTTCCTTTTTCGGCAAAAGAGGATTGATCGAGATTTACCGCACAAAACGCAGGCAGCAGGTTCTCCTCCAAAAGGTTGAACAGCTCGAAGCGAAGAAGGCAAAGTTGGAAAGGGATATTGAAGAATTGAAAAAGAATCCCAAAGCATATGAGGCAACGGCTCGTAAAAAGCTCGGCTTGGTCAAAGAGGGGGAAATCGTTATCATTGATAAAAAGGACCGCTGATCGAGTCATCCTTGAGTTCCTGATTCCTAGTTATTCTGCCGATTTTCTTTTTCTTCATTTTAAAAAATAAGACAATGGAGCAACTCCTCAAAAACCTGAATCCTGACCAGAAGAAAGCTGTGACTTATGGAGATGGCCCTCTCATCATCATTGCTGGGGCTGGAACAGGAAAGACAAAGGCTATCACACACAGAATTGCCTACCTTATCTCTTCCAAGAAGGCTAAACCCGAAGAGATTCTTGCTGTCACCTTCACGGAAAAAGCTGCAAACGAGATGGAAGAGCGGGTCGACATCCTCATTCCTTATAGTTACTCTTTCGTAGAAATCAGCACCTTTAACTCATTTGGCGAACGTGTCTTGAGAGATTATGGAATCGAGATCGGCTACCCCCCGGATTTCAAATTGTTGGATGATGTGGAGCAGGCTATTTTCTTAAGAGAGCATCTGTTCGAGTTTCCGCTGGATTATTATCGCCCCCTGAGTTCGCCAACCAGATATATCCAGGACATCCTTTTGGCCATAAAAAGATTGAAGCAGGAAGATATAAGACCTGAGGAGTTTATAGAGTCTGCAAAGAGGCTTGAGCAGGAAGCTAAAAACGATGCAGAAAGAGAGTGGGCTCTCAAGCATTTAGAGATGGCTCGAGTGTATAAGGCTTATCAAGATCGCCTTGAATCCGAGGGAGTGATTGATTTTGAAGACCAAGTGGTTCTTGTTGTCGAGCTTTTTAGAAAAAGGCCATCCACACTTGAGCTCTTTCAGAAAAAATTCAAGTATATTCTGGTGGACGAATTTCAAGACACAAATTACATCCAGTTCGAATTGCTCAAATTGCTGGCTGCCAGACACCGAAACCTTACAGTGGTGGGGGATGATGACCAGAGCATATTCAGGTTTAGAGGGGCGTCCTTGGCAAACATCCGCAACTTCCGAAAAATTTATCCTGATTACGAAAAAGTCGTTTTCACCAAAAATTATCGGTCCACTCAACCGATCCTCGACTCAGCCTACAAACTCATACAGCATAACAATCCTCATAGGTTAGAGGTTCAGGAGGAGATCAATAAAACTCTTGAATCCTCGATAGAGGAAGAAGGAAAAAGCATCCATATGTTGACCTTCGATACCCTTTCCCATGAGGCAGATAGAGTCATCGAACTTATTAGAGAAAAAAAGGAAAATGGCTTTCGGCTCTCTGATATGGCCATTCTCATCAGACGCAATGCGGATGCGGATCCTTTCCTGCGGGCTCTGAACATGAAGGGAATCCCATTCCGGTTTTCAGGTAGCCGTGGGCTTTACACCCAGGATGAGGTTAAGGTCTTGGTGGCGTTTATTAAGGCACTGACGGATTTTGAAGACAGCAAAAGCCTGTTTTATCTGGCATTATCAGAAGTCTATCAGGTTGATCCTTATGAATTGACGACCCTAACCAATTTTGCACACAAAAAAAATATTCCGCTGCATAGTGTTTTCAAAAAGGTCCATCAAGAGAAGAATATGATGAACCTTTCGGAATCTACGAAGAAAAGCATAAAGCGGATTGTCGAGGATTTGCTTTATTTTGTGCATTTTGCTGGTTCTCAAAATGCGGGCCGCGTAGTCTACAGCTTTCTCGAGAGATCTGGATATCTGAAGTCTCTGGTCAAGAAATCTGACCTTGCTTCGGAGCTGAAGATAAGAAACATCCGCATTTTTTTCGATAAGATCCGCAAATTTTCCGAGCTGACCGAGGATGATTCCATTTACTCCTTTGCTCAGCATTTGGATCTTCTTCAGCAAGTAGGGGATAATCCTTCTACAGCTGAGGCGGAATTGGAGGAAGATGCGGTGGATGTGCTGACCGTTCATAAGGCCAAAGGTCTGGAATTCCAGGTTGTGTTTATGGTGAGTCTGATAGCAGATCGTTTCCCAGGACGTCAGAGAAGGGAGAAAATTTTGATACCTGATGCGATTTTGAAGGAAGATCTTCCCGAAGGTGAAAACTATCTTCAAGAAGAAAGGCGGCTTTTCTATGTAGGGATGACCAGGGCAAAAAAACAGCTGTATTTAACTTGGGCTAGAGATTACGGTCTCAAAAGGCTTAAAAAAGTCAGCCCCTTCCTCCTGGAAGCCCTGGACCTTCCTTCCTTACCTGATGAGATGCAGCGTACTTCCGCCTTAGAAGAGATCAGGAGGTTTGCTCCCTATCCGTCAGTGCGTTCTGTTCCTCTTAAAGTAAACGAGAGAGAGAGCCTTCAACTGAGTTTTTCTCAAGTGAACGATTATCTGACCTGTCCACTCCGGTACAAATTCCGACACGTCATGAGGATTCCTGTCCTTCCTCATCACAATCTTGTATTTGGCAGGGTCCTTCATAGCACCATTCATCTGTATTTGAAGAATAAAATGAGTGGCAAACACATGTCGGAGAACGACCTTCTCCGTGCCTATGAAGATCGGTGGGTCAACGAAGGCTTTTTGAGTCGTGAGCACGAAGAGATGAGAAGGAAGGCAGGAGAGAAGGCGCTGCGCCTTTTCTACAAACGACAGGAGTCTTCTGCATTCTTACCCCAATTTCTGGAGAAAAGTTTTAAATTGGTCATGGATAATATAAGGTTCACTGGTCGTTGGGACCGGGTAGACTACCAGCAGGGAGGTGCGGTGATCATCGATTTCAAGGCGACTGCTGTCAAGGACCAGAAAGAGGCGGATAAAAAAACAAAAGAGAGCCTCCAGATGGATATGTATGCTTTTTCGTTTATCAAAACCCAAGACACTTCTCTTCTTGAGACCCAGCTCCATTTTCTTGAATCGGACATCATCGGGCACGCCGAAAAAGGGGAGAAGGAAATGGAAAGGGCGGAAGGAAAAATAAGAAATGCCGAAAGAGGTATCAGAGATCAAAATTTCCAGGCCCAGCCTGATTGGCACAACTGCAGCCTTTGTGATTTTAGAAATATCTGTCCCGATTCTTATGCCTATTGAGGGTTTTTATTCCGGTGTGATCCAGAGAGGCATGAGAGCCCAGATACGCTCGTTCTCTAAGAGTTTAAGTGTAGAAATGGTTTTTTCTAAATGAGGATTCATGTCGAGATTTGTCTTGATATATTTTCTTCCAAAAATCATGTCAAAGAATGAGATTTTTTTTGGCTGAACCACGAGCTGGACGTGTTCGGCTTCCGGAATCCCTGCAAGTTCTTTAGCCAGATCAATGGCTTTGGAGAGGCCTCCAAGTTCATCCACCAATCCTCGTTTTACGGCCTGATTTCCAGTCCAGACTCGGCCCTTGCCTATTTTATCCACTTCTTCTTTGGTCATATTCCGGCCTTGGGCCACCTTGGTCAGGAATTGATCGTAGATCCATTCAATTTCGTTCTCGATGATTTGCCGTTCTTCAGATGTCCATTTTCTAAAAGTAGAGAACATGTCTGCTTTGTCCCCAAACGTGAATCTTTCTGAAGTTATGCCGAGCTTCTCGTAGAGCTTGATCAAATTGGGTTTTCCAAAATACACCCCAATGGAACCGGTCCAGGTTTGAGGCTGAGCAACGATCTTATGCGCCGACATGGCCACCCAGTACCCCCCTGATCCAGCCAGATCAGACATGGAAACGATGACCGGCTTTTTTTTCTTGGTCAAACTCACTTCTCTCCATATAACATCCGAGCCAACAGAAGAGCCTCCTGGGCTATCGACTCGAAACACCACAGCTTGGATGGATTGATCGTTTCGTGCTTGCCTGATCCAGCGGGCCACAGTCGAGCTCCCCATCATCTGATACATCCCCTCTCCGGTGATGATCGTACCCATTCCATAGATCAAAGCAATTTTTTTTCCTCTATAGAGGCCTAGAGAAGAAGGCTTGATGTTCAAATACCGCTCATGACTGATTCTTGATATTTTTTTTTCGTTGACTTGAAGGATGTCTTGAAGTTCATCCTCATAGAATAGGTCGTCGACCAAGCCAGCTTCTTTGGCTTTGGGCCCTTGGAAAAATCCATAGTCCAGGAGAGCCTTGATCTCTTCCTCGCTTTTACCCCTTGCTTCAGCGACCTGATTGATATAATGAGAGTAAATCTCACCGTAGAGGGATTCCATCATTTCCTTGTGAGCAGAGGTGAATCCTTCTTCAGTGAACTGGTTCATGGCTGTCTTGTATTTCTCGATACGTTCCCATTCGTATTCTACACCCAGTTTGTCCAAGCCTTTTTTAAAAAACGGAATAGAGCCTCCAATGCCGTTTAAAAACATCAAACCCGAAGGATGGAAAATGATTCGATCGCATGCTGTTGCCAAGTAGTACTCTTTGTCGGCGTCGATTGTCTCCTCTATGGTCGCATAGACTTTCTTTCCTGTTTTTCGGAAATCGAGAACAAGATCCCTAAGCTCGTGGATCTTGGCCCATCCACATTGCAGGTATCCCAAGCGCAAAAGAATGACTTTTATGCGGTTATCCCTTTTGGCCTTCTGGAAGTTGAGCCAGAGATCATACATCGAAAGAGGTGGTCTCATTCCGAAAAATGACATAAAGAAATCCGCGGTGGCTTTTTCCTGCAGTTCCCCTGATAGCTTTATCTCCAAATACGAATGAGCCTTGACTGCAGGAGGCCTTCCAAATTCCAAATAAAGGAAAGAAGCAAAAGCCACGATTATCAGAAAAATGAAAATCAGGAATATGATCAAAACATAGGTTCCTCTTTTCATGAATCCTCCTGTTCAAGTTTGTATAAACTCAAATAGTTCTCTTAGTTACAAGGCATGTCCTCCGCTCGAGTTCGGATCTTCAAAGCCATTCCCTCGAAGAACGACTCGGGAAGGCTAGATCCTCAATGCCGCTGCGGATATGCCTGATGTTCTTTTCCATTATATTCTACTCAAACTCAATGGAAGAGAACCACTCAAATATATCAAAAACGGGCGCGTTAAGGGAACAAAAACTTTTTTTAACAGAGAACGTATCAATATACAGGTTGTCTTTGGTTTGTTTTTCCATTATCATTTTTTATGATTTTATATACGAAAAAACAACAAAATGGATTTGAATCCATTTGAATAAGAAAGGATCATTCCATGAACGCACTTGAAGTTGAAAACGTTACCAAAAGTTTTGGTGATTTTTATGCTGTTAAAAACCTTTCCTTCAAAATCCCTGAGGGGACTATCTACAGCCTGTTGGGGCCAAATGGTGCGGGGAAAACGACAACCATTCGGATGGTAATGAATATCATCATTCCAGATGATGGCTCGGTCAAGATACTCGACCAGAAAATGGATGAGGATATGAAGAGGAGGATCGGCTATCTTCCCGAAGAGCGAGGGCTTTATCCCAGGATGAAGGTGGGAGAGCTTCTTCTCTTTCTGGCTGAACTGAAAGGACTCCATGGACAGGACGTGCGAAAGAAAATCGACAACTGGCTAGAGAGATTCGATTTGGCAGACTGGAAATTTAAGAAAGCAGAAGAGCTTTCCCGAGGAATGCAGCAGAAAATCCAGTTCATAGCCACAGTAATCCATCAGCCTGATTTGATCATCCTGGATGAGCCTTTTGGTGGATTGGATCCCGTGAACACCAAGCTGTTAAAGGATATCATGCTTGAGATGAAAAGACAGGGGAACACGATTATCTTTTCCACCCACCGTATGGAACAGGTCGAGATGATTTCGGATAATATCTGCTTGATCAACAAAGCGGAAAAAGTGTTGGAAGGAAACCTGAATTGGATCAAACAGCAATACGGAAAAAATACCATTGTACTGGACTATGTCGGAGATGCCTCTTTCATCAAGGATATTCCAGAGATTGAGAAGACCGATGATTATGGCAAATTTATGGAAATCAAGCTGAAGGAAAAATCCGATCCTCAGGATTTATTGAGGAGATTGGTGGATAAAATAAAAGTCAACAAGTTCGAAGTTCGCGAGCCGACTTTAAATGCCATATTTATAGATAAAGTAGGAGAGAGGGATGCGCAAAATACTGTCAGTCATTAAAAGAGAATACATACAGATAGTCCGGACAAAGGGCTTTATCATCGGAACCATCCTCGGTCCCATTCTTATGGCAGCATTCATAGTGGTTCCCATTTTGGTCCAGTTTGTTTCAGTCGACCAACAGGAAAAAATTGGAGTGGTGGATCTTACTGATGAAATCTTCCCAGAGCTGGATAACAAGTTAGACCAGAAGCTTAAGGATGGAAGCCGCCGTTATCTTCTCGAAGAATATAAACCAGGGACGAATGTGGAGCAACAGCTTGAAGAGCTCAACAAGAAAGTTTTAGACAAGCAATTGACCGCGTATATATTCATTCCCGAAGACATCTCCGAAGGAGGGGAAGCTGCGTATGTGTCCGAGCATGTTTCTGATTTTGACAAGCAGGGGAATATCAACCGCGCCTTGAGCAGCATAGTCATTGAGAAAAGACTGAGTGGGGAGGGACTGGATCCAGAGAAAATCGGGCAGTACATGAGGCCTGTCAGTTTGACAACCAAAAAGGTGACCAAAAGAGGAGTGGAGAGGGATACAGGGGGGACATTTATCATCTCTTGGTTCTTGGTTTTCATCCTTTATATGACTGTCATCTTTTATGGACAAATTATATTGAGAGGGGTAATCGAAGAGAAGAGTTCGAGGGTTGTAGAAATCGTGCTTTCCTCGCTGAGGCCCTTTCAGCTCATGGCTGGGAAAATCTTGGGGATCGCTGCTGTGGGATTTACCCAATATGCGATCTGGGGGCTGTTTGGAATTGCAGCCACTCGTTACAGCAAGAGCATCATTACGAGATTTTTCCCAGCAGCAAGTGCATTCGATATGCCCACTATCCCTTCCTATATTTTCATCTATTTCGTGGTCTTTTTCATTTTGGGCTATTTTCTGTACGGAACCATATATGCAGGCATCGGGTCGATGGTCAACAATGAAAAAGAAGCGCAGCAGCTTGTCATGCCTGTAACGATGTTTCTCGTTGTGCCTATACTTCTTATGATGTTTGTGATCAGAAGTCCTAACAGCTCCCTTTC
>Ga0209636_10006738_pt1 | contig 11731 bp, 5 predicted proteins | sample DeeMarSWOR152_54_FD_187464 | JGI IMG/M metagenome (GOLD analysis project Ga0209636, IMG submission 187464) | Marine sediment microbial communities from White Oak River estuary, North Carolina - WOR-1-52-54 (SPAdes) (version 2) | ecosystem: Environmental > Aquatic > Marine > Intertidal zone >... | reverse complement strand
ACTGGTTATCCGAAAGGTGCTTATGCTTTAGCAGAATACATTTGTGGAAATGATAATTGTGAAGAAAATTACGGTGAGTCGTTTGCTGTCTGTCCTCAAGACTGTCAACCACCAACACCCGTCACAGTCCCAACAGCTGGAGGAGGGAGAGGCGGTGGTGGAGGTGGAGAAACGGTTGTACCAGGTGTTACATTACCACCTTATGAGATAAGATCCACTCTCTTGTATGTCACGCTGAAACCAGGAGAAGAAGAGATCCATTCAATGGACATAACCAACAACTTACCAGCTAAAGTAGATGGTAAGATAACAGTCGAAGGCATGGTATGGGAATTGATAATGGTAGATGAACCCACTTTCACACTCAATGCTCATACAACAAAAGTGACAAGGCTCAAAGTGTTTACTCTACCTTCAACCATGCCCGGCATCTACACAGGAGATATAGTCACTACCTTAGGTAGTGAGACCCACAGGACACCGATTACAGTAAAAGTTGAATTACCAGCAGAACCATTACTCGACGTAAAAGTTAAAGTATTGACAGAATCAATCGGTCCAGGCGATGAATTGAAGTTTGAGGTAAATATAATAAACATGGGTTCGACAACGACAGTTGAAGATATAACAGTAAACTATACAATAAAAGACTTGACCAAAAAAGAATCAATCTTGACTTTGGAATCTGAGACTTTAGCGGTTGAGAATACACTCACCTTTGTCAGATCAGTTGAGATTCCAGAAAATACTCCGCCAGATAGATACATGATTGAGGTTGTTGCGACATATTGGTATGGTCATAAGTATGCTACTGCAACTGATGCTTTTGATGTAAATATAATACCTGGTCCAGTCAAATTATTGAGGGCCGTGTTCTCACATTGGTTAACTTATGCTATTCTCTTTGCGGTGGCTCCTGGTGCTTACCTAGGTATTTTAGCATATAAGAGATGGAAGACCTTAAGAAAAGTTAAAGCAAAGTATATCTTGCCAGTTAATTTCAAGAAGTTACCAAAAGCAGGAACAGATTCAGTCTTAGTTGGTAAGATTGCTGAGACAGATGTCAAAGCCTATCTGAATGTAGAAAAATTAATGATGCATTCTCTTGCAGCAGGTGGAACTGGTTCTGGTAAATCTGTTTCAGCGATGATAGTTGCAGAGGAATTATTGAAGAGAGGAGTACCAGTTATAGTTTTCGATCCTACTGCTCAATGGACAGGATTCATAAGAGCTTGTAAAGATAAGAACATGCTTAAACTCTATCCGAAATTTGGTTTGAAACCAAGTGATGCGACTGCCTTTAAGACAAACATAATAGATATAGTTGACCCCAAAACTGAGATAGATGTTAGGAAGCATATGAAACCTGGAGAGATAACTGTATTCGTCTTGAATAAACTACCAGCAGGTGTACTGGACAGTTTTGTTAGAAAGACTATTGATTCAGTGTTTGCTATACCATGGCCCGAGTCAAGAGAGATAAAATTGTTGATAGTATATGATGAAGTACACAGACTCTTACCAAAGTACGGTGGTAAGGGCGGGTATGTTGCCTTGGAAAAAGGATGCAGAGAATTCAGGAAGTGGGGAATCGGCTTGTTCATGATATCTCAGGTATTGATGGACTTTAGAGGAGCGATAAGAGCTAACATTGCTACTGAAATACAGTTGAGAACGAAGTACGAAGGAGACATCAACAGAGTCAAGACTAAATACGGATCTGATTATGCGGCCAAAACACCCAAACTAACAACAGGAACTGCCTTAGTCCAGAACCCAGAATTCAATGACGGTAAACCTTGGTTTATTGCCTTCAGACCATTATTACACGATACCTTCAGGTTGACCGAGAAAGAGTTAAAGACTTATGCTAAGTTCAAGGACGAGGTTACAGGATTGGAAGAGAGGTTGGCAAAATTGAAGGCGAGGAAGATCGATACTTACGATGTTGAATTAGAGTTGAACCTTGCAAAGGATAAGATGAAGTCTGGAATGTTTAGGATGGCTGATACTTACCTTGAATCAGTTAAGTCGAGAATAGGGAATTTGGAAAAGAAATAATTTTTCGTGAAATTTCTGTAGTGAAAAAAGAATAATATGAAGTAACACGTAATTAATATTTAGTGGCATTGAATGGCAAAGAAAATTTCTAAGAAGGAAAAATCGAGAAAAAGCTCTAGAAAACCTAAACCAACGATATCAACTTTACCAATTAAAATGACTCTAAGTGAACTTCAAAAAAGAAAAGAAGAGATTGAAACTTTACTTGCTTCTTTGGAAGATGAATATAGAGAGGCAACAGTGTCTGAGAAAAGCTACAATGAAATTAAAAAAAAGAACCTTGAGAAATTGGAAGAAGTAAAGCAAAGAATTCAAGAGATGAAGAGAGTGACAGAAGAGCGTGCCTTTGCTCCTTTACCAGTGAAAATAGTCGCTGAGAGAGCACCTGAAGTAAAAAAAGTTGAGGTAACCGAAAGAGCTGAACCCGAAGCCGGAATGATCGCTGGAGATATAGACAAACTACAGACAGATGTGAGTAAACTCACTGTTGAAGTCGAGAAATTGAAGACGATGATAGACTCGATTAAAGAAATAAGATCTTCAACCGAGGACAAAATTCAAAGACTCATGGAAAGTATCGGAGAGATAAGATCTTTAGTGTTTCAAAGGGAGGCTAAGTCGGGAGATGAATCGACAAGAGTTGAAAAACTGAGTGAAATGGTGTCTGAAATGAAACCTGAAAAAATCGCCACAGAGCTCAGCAAAAGAGATAAAGAGATTGCAACTCATGAAGCCAAGTTAGAAAAACTAGAGTTTAAATCAAATGATATGTTAAAAACTATGAAGAGTATTCAGAAAACACTTGAAAGTATGGGGAGTCTTGAGAATGTAGTTGAGGTGAGCAAAAACATCGCAGAGAAGAACGTGAAGATAGAGAAGAACGTGAAAGACGTTGAACGTCTCACGGATAAAGTTCAAAAACTCTACGTAGAGTTGAGCAAGAATCTTGAGAACTTCATAACTTACAAGGCTAAGCAGGAAGAGATGGATGAATTGACCAAAGAACTAGTGAAAACTGTTGACCAGATCAACATAAAGTTGGACGAGTATGCTAAGACAGAAGATGTTAGTGCTGTAAAATTCGCTTTAACTGATTTAGAGAAAAAATTAACTACACTTAAAACTCAAGCAGCTCCTAAAGAGGAGTTGCCACCAGAGTTACAAGAACTTCAAAAAGAGAGAGAAGAAATTGAGACTTTAATCAAAACATTTGAGGAAGAATACCAGAGCAGAAAAATTTCCGAGGAAGAATTTAAGAAAGTCAAAGAGACAAACCTAAAGAAATTGGCAGAGATAGACAAGAAGATAAAGGAAGAGACTGAAAAATTAAAGAAGCCAGTTAAGGCTGAAATAGCTAAACCTGAAACACCTAAAGCGCCAAAACCTATAGAAGTGAAAGAGATAAAAGAGAAAATTGAGAAAGTCGTGACAGGAAAAGAAATACCACCAGTAGAAGAACCAAAACCGAAAAAATCCTTGTTGAGTAAAAAAGAGAGGCTTGCTTTTGAATTGAATGATTTGTTCGAAAAGGGTTTGATAACTCAAGACGCCTTTGAGAGAACGAAGAAGCTGTTATCAAAATAATCATAATATTATACAATAATGATTAATTATTATGTTAAATATTAATACTAAGTATATCAATATATTGATATATGTTTAACTCGAAGGATAAAGAGATCATCAAACTCCTGAAAAACGTTTCTGCTCCTCTTTCCACTTATCAGATTGCCAAAACTTTGAAGATTTCTTGGTCTACTGCTAACCTCCATTGCTATAAACTCAAAACGATTGGGAAGATAGACGGTACGCCAAAAGAATCAAAGTTTGGATTAGGAGAAAAGATGGTTTGGTGGGTTGGTCGTGGTGAAGAATAAAAAAATATTTTTATTGATATCAGTTTTAGTTTTTCTTACATTAATTTATCCTGTTCGAGCTTTGGATGAGTGGTGGAATGATACATGGCATTATAGAGTCAATCTCCAGATAAATACTACAACATATGATAGGGTGGATTGGCCTATTGAAAGAGAAATGAACTTTACAGAAATACTGAAAAGCTTTAGTGTGAATGGAACTTTTGATATCAACTCAACTAGAGTATTCGAGTATAATTCAACGGGTCATATATTGAATTTAGTGCCTAGTCAATTCGATATAGATGAAGATTACAATGCCTCAGAAAACGCTTTTGGAACTCTAATCTTTTTATTGAATGGTACTACTCCACCCAACAAAGAGAGATATTACTATCTTTATTTTGATATCATTGAAAACGGAGAAAAACCAAAACAATCTTATAGTACAGATTTATCATGGTCTTGGGATGGACAAAAATTCAATGTTAATAACTCAGTGGCATATTGGTGGGTAGATACAAATAGAGGACAAGGTACGAATGAGAATGAAACTTCTGGTATTTACAAAACTTATCAAGCCGGTTTACCTATTTTTCAAGAAAAATCATCTAATTCTAGAACTCTAGAATATGTACAGTACAGTAATGGTACACATAATTTTACGTTTGATTTGAGAAACAACGCAATTTTTGTTAATGGCTCTATCAGGATAAAAGTTATACAGGTCGGTAATGAGACCTTCTGGGGACAGTTGGATAACAAGACAAATCAAAGTACGATCGTAAAAGAGTATTATTTCTATTCTAAAAGTCCTTGGATAAAGATTGAGCAAACAATAAAAAACACAGATGAAACCACTATCAATAGAAATTCTACAGTGGCAGGAGCGTTAACATTTGACATTGGGGTTTACTGGAGTGGAGATAAATATTACAATGGTAATAAAAGTGACCCTGGTTCATGGGCATATGCGGCATCTTGGTTGGGCTATTCAATGGGCATCATGAACATGAATGAAACAATCAATGATTATTATGCGATTAATTCATCGACATTGGATAAAATTGGAATCCAATTGGATAACATTTCAATACCAATTGGTGAATCGGTATCACAAACTGCAGCTATATATTTCAATGGGACTTCTACGGATCAATCATCAACAATCTCCTTCAGGAATAGAATTATTAACCCAGTTTCTGTGAATCAGAGCAATGAACAATTGGAAGTTTTAACTAAAACATTTACTGATTACCTGATATATAACAGAGGAGAAGGCGCCTTTGTTTTCTGTAATATTACTGAGGATACATACAACTTTACTTATTATGTAAATGCTACAATAATTCCTCAAACTGGTAGCAATGAAACTATAATCTTGTATGATGACGGAAGTCATGGCGACGAGTTTTCAGGAGATAAACTTTACACTAATTACTTCAACTTCACATCTTCTGGTCCATTAGGAACTTGGACCATAGTCACTAAAGTATATGACATTACAGGTTATTATCTGAATGAAAGTTATGCTTCGTTGAATTTAACAGACATTTACAAAGTAAACGTTAATGTTACGAATCCACATGGATTTCCCCAAAGAATTGTTTTTGCAAATATATTCGTTCAGAACTTCGGCGGTCATCAAAACGTTTCAAATGCTACTATAAACTGTAGTTATAAAATCGATTCCACTGATGTTAAACTATTCAACATAACAGACTATCTGAATGGAACTTACCTTCTGAATTTTACAGTTCCGGAAGAACTTGGTCAATATGTATTATCATGTAATGCAACTAAAGATGGAAACTTTGGGAATAATACAGACATATTCTTGGTAGAGCCGACGAAGGGTTACATGAACATTTCTGTTCAACCAAACAATTACACTGCCACGACAATAACCTGGAACGTCTCAGAAAGTTTTGATTTAGCTGTTAACATCACTAACATTGGGGAAGGATACGTTTATTCTGCTAACATCACTCTGCAGTTGCCAGAAAATACCCCACTAAACTGGACTGCAAATTACACATTATATCAATGTAATGACCTCTACATAAACGAATCCTGTTGGACCGACTTCAACATCACTGTTTCAGAAAAAACTATATCTGGAATTTACATAGTAAATACATCAGCAGTTTGGAGGAATCCAGACGGCACGACAAACTCGACAAACACCGCTATTACCGTAAATGTAACTTCTAATTATTTGATGGAAATACCTGAAGATTTAGTTGAAGGGACGGTAGGAGGAGGAATGGAAAAAACCATCGACAACTTCACAGTAAGGTCTGTAGGAAACGATCCTATACTCGATATAACCTTTGATGTTACTGGACTTGCAGACTTCAACATAACTTTTGAGCCAGAGGGCATCACAGAAGTCAATGGAAGCAATAATGTCACAGTTTTTGTTAATGTATCAGTACCAAAGGGGTATATACCAGGATTCTACAATGGTACGATAAACGTAACTACCGCCAACGATGGATACAAAGAATTGGCCATAGAAGTCACTGTATCTGGAACAAATATGACAATTAAAATCCAACCCAACAACTATACAGCTGAGAATATAACTTGGACTGTTTCAGACTGGTTTGAGATTTCTGTAAACGCAACCAACATCGGAAACGGAACCGCTTACGATACTAACATAACTATTGACTTACCTCAGAACACTCCACTAAACTGGACAGCTAATTATACTCTATATGGATGTGGCGATGTCAATCCTCTTGGTGATTATTGCATAACAGGATTCAACATAACTGTCGCTGAACGAACGCCTTCAGGAAATTACTTGATTAACGTGACTGCTTTATGGTTGGATCCTGAGACAGGTAATCAATGGGTTAATACAACTCTTAATGTGACTGTAACCTCCAACCCTATATTATATATATTAGAAGATACCATCTCTGGTAACACAACTCATGGAAAAGAAACTTATCTAGGAAACTTTACTCTTGAATCTCGAGGAAACGATCCTTTAATGAACATAAGTTACAACATATCTGGATTACCGATTAGCCTTGCATTCGAGTTGATTCAAAACGTGAGTAGCCTTGCTGCGGGAGGCAATCAGACTATTCTAGTTAACGTATCAATACCTTCGGGTTATGACCCCGGAACCTACCCTGGAACCTTAAACGTAACCACTGATAACACCGGATTTAAGAATCTCTCTTTGATAGTGACTGTTCCTATAAACAGGACATGGAACACAGACAAAGATTATTGTGAGCATCCGATGACTCCTGAAGTTGGAATTTTGTGTGAGGTAGTCGTCAATAACACTGGAAACGTTGAAGTGAACATAACCATATCTCCTTCACAGGGGAATTATACTTGGGTCAACGAAACAAAATTCACAGTTTCTAAACAAAGTTGGCATACTTTATTTGTACTCTATAATGTAACTGGAGTTTCTCTTCATTTCAACTATTCTTATTATCTGATCGATGCCAATCAGACAAATGCAGTTCCAGATAATATAACTTTGACTGTTTTATTAACTCCTTATGTAGGACCAGATATTGACATAATCTTGATACCTGACCAAACTGAACAAACAGGTTCAATCGAGATTTATGCAAATGTTACAGACAGGTCAGGTAAAGGATTGCAATGGGTTAAAGTCAATGTGACAAGACCTGGCAATTTAACGGATAGTCGGGATATGACCTATGTTGGTATCACTGGACCCAACGTGACGATGTGGAATGCTACCTACCCGTCAAACTGGGGCAACAACACTCCAAAAGGGACTTATGAGATACTTGTTTATTCTTTGGACAATATGACTGCTTTTGGGAATTCTACTGATACCTTCTTGGTTTACACTAAACTCTTAGTCACATTAAGCACAGGATTTGATGTTTATTATCAGGGTGAGACAGGGTCGATTCATTATTGGGCAAGAGATCATGCAGAAGATCCTTTGGAAGGGGTTGACGTCAACTTGAGCATAAAAAATCCAAACAACGAGAGTATCTACATTTTAACTGGTAAGTCTTACACGAGTGATTATCAGGGTTTAATAGATGTAGGGCCGTTCATCTTACCTTCAGATGCAACGACTGGAAACTATACATTATCTTCTCAGTCCTCCTATTTTGACACACTAATAAGTGATTCAGTCAATGACTCTTCTTCTTATTCCTTTGAGGTTCGGAAGAAAAGTGAGTTGTCAGGGAAAGTAGTTATTCCTGTATTACAATACGTTGATCAAGACTTAAGCATATCCATCTTAACCTTTAAACCTAATTATATACCTACAGACCCAGATGAAATAGAACTAACAGTCTATTGGGCTTCAGAACAATTTGGATTAACTGAGTGGTTTAGATTAACAAAATCAAACTTGACTAGGGTCGATGAAGGATACTATGTTTTTTCTCAACATATAGATGATGGAACAAACACAGGGAATTACCTAGCAGTATTAAACGTTACAAAAGATGGAGTTACAACAGGAGATATAACAGCCTTTGAAATATTTCAGGCAGGACCCTTCGACGTTTCTATAAACGCTTTAACACCAGAAGTTCCTGCTGGTGAGAGACTAGAAATAGAAATAAACATAACAAACACAGGGCCTACGGATAACTTCGATGTTAACGTGAGCTACTGGGTTGAAGATGGCAGTGTTTATATGAAAAACATTTCTGTTAATGTACCTGCGTTTTCAAAGATAACAGTTGAAAACACCTACTTCGATATTTTTTATGATCAGTCAGAAGGAATATACACTTTAAGTGTAAGAGTAGTTTATAGTGATGACTTCCCATCTGCTGAAGCAAGTACCACTTTTAAAGTATTACCACCGGTCACGACCACGACAGTACCACCAAGACCACCTCAAGAAGAAGAACCAGCAGCACCCCCAGGGCCACCAGCACCTCCGATGCCAGGAGTTGGGAAGATTGAGATAGTGAAATATCCTCAAGAGATAATAGTGGAGAGAGGTTGGGTTAATTATCCGAGTGTTGTTGTTAACAATACAGGAGGAGTTGCTCTTCGCGACATAATCTTATCAATATCAGGAATACCATCATCCTGGTATACCATCGAACCGAGTGAAGTAGATTTTTTGCCGGTTGGTGATAGTGCAATCTTCACCATAAAACTAGAAGTTCCGATTACTGCAGAAGCCAAGGAATATTATGGAGTTTTAAAAGCCGAATCCTCTCAAGCATCCGATGAGAAAATGTTCGTTCTTTTAGTCTTCGAATCAAGAGCCGAACTGTTGGATTATGAAATCAAGAAGTTGAAGAAAGAAATCCAAGATTTTGAATCTGAAGTAGAAAGAGCCAAAGAGATGGGAAAGGATGTGAGTGAGGTTGAAAGACTTTTGGAAGAGGCAAAGAATCAGGTGGGACTTGCGGAAAATTATTACTTAAGAAAGATGTACGACGATGCTTTGGCAGCTGTCTTTGCAGCAAGGGGTTTGTTGGATAGGGCAAAGTACGCTTTAAGCATTGCTCCGTACATGAAAAGAGTTCTCATCCCATTAATTCCAACATGGTTAATGATTCTTTTAGTCGTATTGGCAGTAGTCATAGTTGTTCTCTTGATATGGTTGAAGAAGATAAGAGTTGATTTGACGAGAATATTTAGACCAGGCGAGTCAGAAGTCAAAGCGGCAGAAGAAGTTAAAGTCACCCCAGAGAGAGAAGCCTTAGAAGCGGAAAGGAATAAGGTAAACAGGATGTTGAAGTTATTGGAGACGGAAAGGAAAGAAGGAATCATAACTAAGAAGGCTTACGAGGAACTGAAGTTCAGAAATGAGACTAAACTGAAAGAGATAGAAGAGAAACTCAAAGGGATTAAATAGATTTAAAAGTGTTACTCATTAATAGTAACACATGGAAAAGACTACAATTCAAGTATCACAAGCAATCGCAAGCATGGTTTTGTTCAACGTAGGAATAATTTTCTCTATACTATCACTCCATGAGATCGGACATGTTTTGATTGGTACATACGTTGGGTGTGAGTCTGGTAGAGCTATAGTGTTCGACACTTCACAGGAAGGACCTTACGCGGAATTGGTTTGTTCCAATAATACTGACTACACTTTCGCTTATGCAGGGAGCTTAGTACTAACTACGATTTTTGGTGTGGTATTCTTGTTCCTGAGAAAATCTCCTCAAAGAAATTTCTTCCTGGTCGTTATAGGTTTTAGCATTCTATTTGCAAGTCTAGATCTTGCAGCTTTATTTAATATGGAAATTGTTCAGTATGTTTCAATTGGAGTGGGAATGTTATTGGTGATAATAGGAGAGTTCTTGACAGGTTTGGCTTATACTGAAGTCTGATTATTCATACAAAATATTTTATTAACCTGAAACAACAATTGATAATTAGTGATCACTTGACGAGGGTTATTGGAGTAGTTTCTGGAAAGGGTGGAGTTGGAAAGACCACTCTTGTTGCCAACTTAGGTTCTGTCCTTTCATCGAAATTCAAGAGAAATGTTGTTATCGTCGATTGTAACGTCACAACGTCCCATTTGGGTCTCTATCTTGGCATGTACTATTGTCCTGTTACTCTGAACAATGTTCTGAGTGGTGAGGCAGAAATGGGTTCTGCGATGTACGATCACTTCACTGGGATGAAGATTGTGCCTGCTTCTCTGTCTTTGAAAGATCTGAAGGGAATAGATATTTTCAACTTGGGCAATTCAATAAAAGAACTTTTTGGTAAAACTGATATCGTAATATTAGATGCTGCTCCAGGATTGGGAAGGGAAGCATTATCTGTTTTACGTGTATGTGATGAGGTTTTGTTCATAACAACTCCTTTTGTACCTTCAACAATGGATATCATAAGATGTTTTGAAGTGATTAATGAGATAGGAGTGAAACCTTTAGGGATTGTGTTAAACATGATTACCCGCGAGAAGTATGAATTGACAGCGGGCGAAGTTGAGGGCTTGGTTGAGTTGCCTGTCATAGCTTCGATACCGATTGACAAGAATGTGCCCATGAGTTTGGCATTGAAAACCCCTGTCGTAACCTTTAAACCAAATTCTTCCGCTTCTAAAGAAATCATAGCTTTAGCTGCAAGACTGATAGGAGAAAAGTATAAACCTCCAAGCGTTTTGTCTAGGTTAAAGAGTTTTTTCAAATCCTAAAAAATTATTCAAAATTACATTTATATACGGGGAATCTAAAAATTTTATTGGGTTTAAAAATTTTTTGGTTAAGGGAAGGTGTATGGGAAACAATACTTTTTTTATATTAGTTTTGATTTTAGCAGTATGTTTATCAATGATTCACGCCTCTGCTTTTCCTATTTCATTCGGTATCGATAAATTTGTTGTTTTAAAGGATGAAAATGTAACAATAGATGGAACATCTACCGATAGCTCAGTAGATATTTACATAATTTTACCAAACACAACAACCATTTCTTACGAAGAACCGGTGACAAATGAAAGTTTTAGCAAGATTTTTTCTGAAACCGATCAAAGCGGCGAATATTTAATTCAAGTATCAGATTCTGCTGGAAGCTTGAAGGGTTCATTCAAGGTTGTTGAAAACATAAGAATTGAGGCCATGCCAATACAGTATAATGCAACAGAGCTTTTCAAGATGATTACGGATAATACTTCATGTAAAATGGATGCAGTCTTTCCATTTGTTACCTATGAAAATAATACGTGTGATTATTACAACACGACTCATTCTGGTCAATGTTGGTTAGCTAATAATTCAGAGGATTATTATGCGATGGACTTAAACAACGATGGCAACAATGACGACTACCTGTACATGTTATTAGTTGACTCAGATGAC
>Ga0209636_10006737_pt1 | contig 11731 bp, 9 predicted proteins | sample DeeMarSWOR152_54_FD_187464 | JGI IMG/M metagenome (GOLD analysis project Ga0209636, IMG submission 187464) | Marine sediment microbial communities from White Oak River estuary, North Carolina - WOR-1-52-54 (SPAdes) (version 2) | ecosystem: Environmental > Aquatic > Marine > Intertidal zone >... | reverse complement strand
CGTTCCTTCGGAGTGCAGGAAGTCCTTGGGCGCTACGGCGTCCGGCCCGATCAGATGACAGATATGATGGGCCTCACGGGGGATTCGATAGATAATATCCCAGGGGTTCCGGGGATAGGGGAGAAAACTGCCGTTGAACTCATCAGGGAATACGAAACCCTGGAAAATCTCCTGGGCAACCGGGAGAGGCTGCCCAAGAAGAAACTGACGGAAGCGCTTACCCGGTTTGAAGAACAGGCCGTCTTGAGTAAGCGCCTGGCAACCATCACCACGGATGTTCCCTTGGAGTATGACCTCACGGATTTCATCGTTTCGGACCCCAATGTCGAGATGCTCAAGGAGATCTTCCGTGAGTTGGAATTCAACAAATTCCTCAAGGATCTGACGACCGAGAGGCTAACCACGGAGGACTATCACCTCGTCACCGAGCACGATCAATTTTCGAACATCGTGGAGGAACTGAAAGGGTATGGCGGGTTCGCCTTTGATTTCGAGACAACCTCTCGAGACCCCATGGTGGCCGAACTCGTTGGTTTGTCCCTATCCTTCAATCCTTATCAAGCGTACTATATTCCCATGGCACATCGATACCGTGGGGCGCCAAAGCAGTTGGAGAGGGATTTTGTCCTCGGCGAGCTGAAGCCCCTCTTCGAGGACGAGAAGATCGAGAAGTACGGCCAAAATCTGAAATACGAATACATACTGCTCAGCCGGTACGACATCGAGTTAAGGGGAATAGCCTGCGACGCCATGGTTGCTTCCTATCTCATAAACCCCACAAAGCACCATCATAACCTGGAGGAGATAGCCCGGGAGTACCTGGACCACCGGATGACAAGCTATAAAGACGTGGTTGGATCGGGGAGGCGGGAGATATCCTTCGATCAAGTGGACGCGGAAACGGCGAAGAATTATTCGTGCGAGGATGCCGATGTAACATTACTGGTAACCCGCATCCTCCTCCCCAAGTTGATCGATGACGGCCTGAAAGAGCTGTTCGATGAGATTGAGATTCCCCTCATCGAAGTCCTCGCCCACATGGAGATGAGCGGGGTGAAAATCGACCGATTTCTCCTGGAGGAGATGTCCAAGGAATTCGAAACTCAACTCGCCTCTTACGCGGGACGAATCTATTTTCTGGCTGGGGAGGAGTTCAACATAAACTCCTCTCAACAGTTGAGCAGGATTCTCTTCGAGAAGTTGAGACTTCCCAAGATCAAGAGGACTAAGACGGGAGCATCGACGGATATAGAGGTCCTGACGAAGTTGGCGCAGCAGCACGATCTCCCCTTGGAGTTGCTGTCGTATCGGAGCCTCTCGAAACTCAAGTCCACGTACATCGATACCCTTCCCAGATTGATTAATCCCCGGACCGGAAGGGTACATACGTCGTACAATCAAACGGTTACGGCAACAGGAAGGCTCAGTTCTAGCGATCCCAATCTCCAGAATATCCCCATTCGGTCCGAGGAGGGGAAGAGGATTCGCCAAGCCTTCATTCCCGAGGATGGCTGGTTGATGGTCTCGGCAGACTATTCACAGATCGAGCTGAGGATTTTGGCCCACCTGACGGGGGATACCGAACTCTGTGAAGCCTTTCATCGGAACGAGGACATTCACGCCCGTACCGCCTCGAATATCTTTGGAGTTTCCCTTGAGGATGTTACACCGGACATGAGAAGACAGGCGAAGGTCATCAACTTCGGGGTGATATACGGTATGAGTGCGTTTGGGTTGGGAAAGGAGTTGGGTATCGAGCCGAGGATCGCTTCAGCATATATCGAGGACTACTTTCAGAAATACCGGGGGGTGCAGGGATACATCGATTCGTCCCTCAAGGAGGCACGGAAAAGGGGGTATGTCGCTACCCTTTTTGGGCGGAGGCGTTATCTCCCCGATATCAACAGTTCGAATCACATGGCAAGAAATGCAGCCGAGCGAACGGCGATTAACACTCCCATTCAGGGGACAGCGGCCGATTTGATAAAGGCCGCGATGATTCACATTCACAGGAGGCTCAAGGACCTCGTCTTATCCAGCAAGATGATTATGCAGGTGCACGATGAGTTGGTCTTCGAATGTCCGGAGGGGGAGTTGGAAAAGGCGAGTCGGATTATACGAGAGGGGATGGAGGGGGCGATGGTATGCTCGGTTCCCCTGAAGGTCTCCATCGCCCACGGGAGAAACTGGAATGAGGCCCATTAAGACCCTTCTCCTCGAAATGCGCCCAATGAGCTCTGTGCATAACTCAAACGAGAATCAAATCCTAAAGTCGCTTCGCTCCACATGTTTACCAATATCTCAATGCTCAACGTATTGGTTATGTGAATGTGCTGAAAGCTTAGAAATTACGATTCGAGGAATTGTGTCATATGATCGCTGTGATCGATTATTCCATGGGGAATCTCAAGAGCGTAAGCAAAGCCATCGCTAAAGTGGGTGGTGAGGTAATTGTTACCGCCGACCCCCGGGTGGCTCGTGAAGCGAAGGGGATTGTCCTACCCGGTGTCGGCGCCTTCGCCCAGGGAATCCGTAACCTGAAAACACGGGGTTTTCTTCCCCTCTTATCCGCATGGGATAAGACGGATAAGCCATTGTTGGGGCTCTGCTTGGGGATGCACCTCCTCTTCACCGAAGGGGAGGAGGGAGGGCTACACCGGGGACTCAATCTCATCCATGGGCGCGTAAAACGGCTGCCAGATACGGTGAAGGTTCCCCATATGGGGTGGAATCAGGTGACCCTTGGAAAGGACGGTGGTGATGATCCGTTTCTCCAGGGTATTGCAAGCGGGTCCTTTTTCTACTTTGCTCACTCCTATTACGCAGATCCCGATGAATCCGGGGTCGTGGCGGGAAGAACGGATTACGGTATCCATTTTGCGTCAATAGTTCGGCGAGATCGTACCCTCGGTGTACAATTTCACCCCGAAAAGAGCGACCGAATTGGCCTTTCGCTTTTGGCCAACTTCGTCCGATTGACTAATGGGAAGCCTTGAGTATCAGAAATCCGTGCCCCTGCCCTTTCCGCACTTAAGGCTGCGCCCTGTTTGGAGCATGAGGATAATCGTGTGCGTGCCCCTTGGAGGTTGGAGGCCATGGGAAGCAAGGGAGAGGAAGGGGTGTATATGAGATTCATGCGGGTGAAGGCCTACTGTATTTCGGGAGATCTCCTCTCCAAATGGCGGATCATAGGGGAGTTGAAGTCGTGCAGACGGGAGTTGCTCAGGAGGCTCAAATGAGCGGCTGAGGAGAGCCCCTCATAAAAGGGGAGAGATTGGTGGGAGTCTGATTCGGGGTGATACGGGGGGAAATGCTCACATTGGTCTCTACGGGCTTTGATTGGAGAAATTCTTGATCATCATTTCTCCCAATTCCTTGGAACGCTTTGTACCCACCTCCACGGCATTGATGAGGGTCGTCCGTAATCCCCCTTCCTCAATGGTGTGGAGGGCGGCGATGGCCGTTCCTCCGGGGGACGTAACTTTATCCTTCAACTTCCCCGGATGTTCACCCGTCTCCAACAGGAGTTTTGCAGCGCCCAAAACCGATTGGGCCGAAAGGAGCAGGGCATCTTCCCTCGAAAGGCCCATCTTGACGCCGGCATCGGCCAGGGCGTCCACGACCAAGAAGATATAGGCAGGGCCGTTACCGCTCAATCCCGTGATAGCATCCATGAACTCTTCCTCGATGATGATGCTCTTGCCCACGGAATCGAAGATGACCTTGGCCAATTTGAGATCTCCCTTCGTGGCGTGCTTCCCGGGTGCAATGGCTGCAGCCCCCTCCTTGACGGATGCAGCGATATTGGGCATGACCCGAATGAGGCGGAGGTCCTTATTGAGGCATGCCTCGATGGCGGCAAGGGGTACACCGGCGGCGATGGAGATAACGATTTTTGACATATCGAGCTGAGCGGCCGTCTCCCTCAATATCGAAGCCATGATCTGCGGTTTGATCGCATAGATCACGATTTCAGATTCCCTGACGACTTCGGTGTTACTCATTGTCGTGATAATTCCATACGTTTCCTTGATGGATTTGAGCCTCTCCTTCCGAACGTCGGAACAGATGATATTGCGAGGAACCGACGATTTGGCGGAGATGAGCCCGCTGATGAGGGATTCTCCCATATTTCCCGTTCCGATAATGCCGATCTTCGTATCTTTCAACATGGTCGTTCTCTCCTAACAGGGAATTGTTATGGTGGAGATGAGGGGATTTGAACCCCCGACCCTCGCGTTGCGAACGCGATGCTCTCCCGCTGAGCTACATCCCCACCCTTTTTCGGCTCATGGTTCCCAACGTATTTCAGATTCACCCCCCCGATTTCCGAACCCGGAGATCAATCCCTTGATAACAGCGTTTTTATGGCACCCTTCAATTCCGTCAGATCGGATGTCTTGATAACGTAAGCATCCGATGCCCACGTGGTTAAATCCTGTTTATACTCGCCATACGCGGAGCATAGGATGACCGGAACGTCTCTCTGAACCTCCCTAATCCTTTGAAGTGTCTCAACACCATCCATTCCGGGCATCCTAATATCCAGGGTGATGAGATCGGGCCTAAAGGTTTTCAGTTTGTCCAAAGCCTCTTGCCCGTGGGCGGCTACTTCGACGGTATATCCTTCCTCCTCCAATTCCTCCTGATACAGGAGCCGGATGTTTTCCTCATCGTCAACTACGAGGATCTTCTCCATCCCTGCCCTCACACGTATTTAAAAAAGTGCCACATCTACTTTCCCCTCAACGGGTAGTTTGACCGTAAATGTGACACCCCGACCGGGTTCATTATTCACGTCGATGGCTCCACGGTGCCCCTCGACAATTCGGTGGCAGATGGCCAAACCCAACCCCGTTCCCCACCCCTTCGTGGTGAAGAAGGGGTTGAAGATATTGTGCAGGACCGTCGAGGGGATCCCACCTCCCGTATCCCCAATCTCAATCCCGACATAATCGGACCCGTCCTGAGCCAGGGGGAAAGTCCTCACCTTCATCGTTCCCCCGTCCCTCATGGCATCCCTTGCATTGGAAAAGAGGTTGACGAATACCTGCTTGATCTGCCGGTAGTCGCACGGTACCTCCGGGAGATTCGCACCGAGGGATTTTTCCACTTCAATCCCCTGAGACCTCAATTGCTCTTCCATTCCCGTCAGGGTCTCCTCCACAATTCCGTTCACATCGTATTTCTCTACGACTACATCGGAGGCTTTCGAGAAGTTAAGGATATCGCTGAGGATACCCTCCAGACGATGCACCTCTCTCATAATCGTCTCCGTATATTTCTTCTCGGGAAGGCCATTGGAGAGCGTTTTGTGTAACCTCCGGGTAAACCCTCCGATGGAGACCAGGGGATTCTTGATTTCGTGAGCAACACTGGCAGCCATCTCGCCCAAGGCCGCCAGCTTCTCCCTCTGGAGAAGGGTTTCTTGGACCTTTTTCAGTTCCACATGGGCATCCTCTAGGTATTTGTAGAGGATGCAATTCTCGATGGCCAGGCCCGCCTGTCTGGTGAACATAGTTAACAATTGTATATCGTCTTCGGTAATGGGATGACCGTTGTAGACGTTATCAACGACGATGACTCCGATCGTCCTTTCCCTGCCCCACAGGGGAACAGTCGCGAATCGATAAGCAGGATCCCCGTCTTTAGACTTCGATCCGAGAACGCAATCGAGTTCCCGACTTAGCTCACAATCATTTTGGCACATTACGCTGTCACGCTCAGGATCAATATTGAAGGGCCTCTGTTCCCGTACCGTTCGGGCAAGGATGCACCCCTCCCTATCCAGAGGTACCATCACCTTCTTCACCCTCTTATCCAGATATGTCCCCTGAGGAGAGGAGTTCCGCGAGAGGGTGGAGAGGTTCTCGGCGAGTCCATTCCCCTTCCCCTTCATGTTTTCCCAGATGTTTCCCGCCTCCTCGGCATTTTCAGGCCCAACACCCATCATGCCGGTGAGGCAATTTTTCCGCTCGTCGACGAGAAAGAGCATCGCCCTGTTAAACCCCATACCATCCCCAATGGTAATGGCAGTTAGGATTATCTGAAGAATCTGTTCGAACTTCATCGTAGACAGGAGGGCGTTGTTGATTTCATACAGGAGGGCAAGCTGGTTGGCCTGGCGATCCTTCTCCCGCATGATATCTCCAGAGACCTGGCGTTCCCTGTAACGAAAGGAGGTCATGTACGATTACCCGGGTCTTCTCGTGGTAACGCTTCCCGGAGGTACTTTGCCGCATCCTCCGGGGGGGTCGGATTGATGTAAAATCCCGTTCCCCACTCGAATCCAGCTATCTTCGTCAACTTGGGGATGATTTCGATATGCCAGTGATACGATGCCTCACCCTTACCGTCGGTATTGTTGGTATGGAGCATGAAATTGTACGCAGCTCGGGGGAGCGTGTTGTCTATTCCTCTGAGGGTTTCCGATAAGAGGGAGGCTACGTCTTGGAATAGCGTTGATTGCGTGTGGGAAAAATGCGCACTGTGTTCCTTTGGAAGGATCCAGGTTTCAAAGGGAAAACGAGAGGCAAAGGGGGCAAGGGCGATAGCGCCATTATTTTCCCTAATTACCCGAGCTCCATACTCAATTTCCTGGTGGATGATGTCACAGAAGACACACCGTTCCTTATACTCATAATAGGCCCTGGCACCAACGATTTCCTCGCTTACCCTCTTTGGCACGATGGGCAAGGCGATGATCTGGGAATGCGAGTGTTCAAGAGAGGCCCCTGCAGCCGCACCGTGATTCTTGAAGACGAGAATGTGTCTCACCCGTTCGTCTCGAGTGAGGTCGACAATCCTCTCCCGATATGCCCTCAGTACCATTGCAACCTTGTCGACGGGAAGCGTGGAGAGGGTTTCATCATGCTTGGGGGTCTCGATGACGACCTCATGCGCACCCACTCCGTTCATCTTGTCGTAGAGTCCCTCTCCTTGGCGATTCAAATGGCCTTCTACGCTGAGGGCGGGGAATTTGTTGGGTACGACCCTCAACATCCAGCCAGCCGAATTGGGTGGGGAGGCGTTCTCACGAATTGCAAATACCTCGGGTGGGGTTTTGTCCTCATTGCCCTCGCACAACGGGCAGAAACCACCTCTTGCACTCGTTTCCTCGGGAAGAAACTCCGATGGCCTTCTCCCCCGTTCGGTTGAGATGATAACCCATCTCCCGATTATAGGATCTTTCCTCAGTTCAGGCATCTCTACCTGCAGACCAAGAGTAGATGAGGTTTCAATCCCCCCTCATCTTTTCGGCTGTTTCCTGCTCCGTCTTACATTCGATACACAGGGTAGTAACAGGCCTCGCCATGAGCCTCTTCTCGGAGATCTGATTGCCACACATCTCACAGATACCGAAGGTACCGTCCTCTATCCTTTCCAAGGCTTCGTTTAGCTTTCCGATGAGCTTTCTCTCCCGGTCGCGTATCCTGAGGGTGAAGTTACGATTGGACTCGAGGGCCGCCCTATCGGTGGGATCGAGAAGTTCCTCCTTGTAGTCATTGGACATGCCACTAACGGTCTTCTCTGCTCCATCCAACAGGGCGTTTAGCCTCTCCTGGAGAAGCTTCTTGAAATAGAGAAGCCTTTTCTCATCCATCTGCCCAACCCGATAATGAGATTCCCCCGAAATCCATGGGGGTGGGAGGAGGACAATAAGCGACAAATATAGTATAATAGTTGGTCAAAAGTCAATAGGCCGTACGCGCGCAAGTGCCTATTTTCCTGCGGGTTTTCATCGCCTCATCTTTCCCGATTTTTTGATCATTCTCGTCATCTATGTTACACACGTGAACGCAACGGAACACAGGAGGAAACGAGTGACGAAGAGGGTGCCCGAACCCGAAGGCATATTCGATAGGAGTTTGGCGGAATACTACAGTCGACTTGCAAAAAAATATATGAGGATTCCCTGCAAGCGGGTCCTTTACAAAATCAAGGCTAAGGGAATCGTGGAGGGACGTGGCCTTGACGTAGGGACGGGACCGGGGATATTTCCCATCTCCATTGTAAAGGCGTACCCCAGGATTCGATTTGTCGGCATTGATCTCTCCCCGACGATGGTAGCAGTGGCAAGGGAGAATGCAAGGGAGTTCGGATTGGAGCGTCTTATTGATTTCCGCGTGGGTTCGGCTTACCAGCTCCCCTGTCCCGACAAATCAATGGACCTGGTTACCTGTATCAACACCCTCCACCATCTCGGAGATCCCGTGGCATTCTTCAGTGAGGTGGATAGGGTATTAAAGAAAGGCGGTCACTTCGTCATAGTCGATTTTCACCGGGATACTTCACGGGTTGCCCTTTGGTTTCTCAACCTCCTCTGGAAATGGTTCATTACTCGGAACGGATTGGGAACCGATAGTTTTATGGAATCGGTCCGATCCTCATACACTGTCTCCGAGTGCAGGGCTTTCCTGGAGAGGGCCTCCCTGAGGAGATGGACCGTCTACACGCGGTCCCTCGAGATGTGGATTGAATCCCGATGAACCATCCATGGCCGGACTTCCTCGAAAAACCCCTCACTTCTCCCCACCCCTGGCACTGTTTTTGCTCCCTCGAATACTAACCTCCTGGGAATTGGTGCTCGGCGTAAGCGTGGAGAGCCCTGGCGGTCTCCTTTGGGGTGCTCGTATGAATAGCTATGAAAAATTTTCCCACGCGCGAAGACAAAAATTCACCGCACGGGCCAAAGGCATCTCGGCAATCCTGTTGGGTTTCCTCTTGTCGGTCGCTTCGCCAGCTTTGCCCACGGAGACCTTCGATATGCTCCTCAATTCGGAACTATACCCCTTCCCCCGGTATTCCTTCACGTCTCACTTTCATCACTCCATCCAGGTAAAGGTCAACGAGGATACCTCCTCATATGACGGAAACATCGACGAATCGAATCCTACGAATCACCTGGAAACATCATCCTGGTCAGAGTCAATCGCGGTGATGGTGGGAAAGGTCTTGGAACGGGAGCTCCTCCTTTCCAATCTATTCGATTCGGTGAGCCGAGATGACGACCGATCATCCCTGGTCCTGGAGATCGATCTCAATTTCTTCTCCGCGGGGTGGGAACGGGGTTCTTCGGGCTTCAGGCCCATCTTGACCCTGTACGGGGCCGTCAACCTGAATGCCTCCTTGAGGTCGCGAAGAGACGGAAAGATCCTGTTGCTCAAGAACTACCGGGAGAATACCCGTGCTGAAACCAATGGTTTTCGCCACACAGAAAAGCATGCGGCCGTCGAGGCGGGAAACGCCCTGAAAAAGGCATTGCTTAGCATAGTTCACGATGTTAAGCATCGCATGGAGAGCGTGGAGATCGAACCAGACAGGGGGGAAAAGGAGCGCATCTCCGCAAAAGAGATACCGCAGAGGCGGCGAAAATCGCCATCAGGGGAAAGCCGCAAAACGGCGAAGAAGCCCCCTGAGAAGAAGACAACGGTTGAAAAACAGGCTCCCAAGGCGAAATCAATAGGGGGGCAACAGGTTCCGAAGAAGGAGACCGCTTCGAGGAAAAACCATAGGAAAAAGGTTCCTCAAAAGGCCCCAATTCCCGTGGTTTTACATCCCATCGGGCCGAAATAGGGATGAGGCTTTATGGACCGTATAGAGCTTTACGGATCCTACTACTTGACGAAGAAGATCGCCACAGGGGGAATGGCGGAACTGTTCCGTGCCCGGAGGAAAGTAGGCCTTGAGGGTTTCGAGAAGATCCTTGCCATCAAGAGAATTCTTCCGCACCTCAGCAGTAACGAGGATTTCGTCGCCATGTTCGCAGATGAAGCCAGGATCGTCGCCCAATTAACCCACCAGAATATCGTCCAGATTTTTGATTTCGGGAAGTTGAACGAATCGTATTTCATCGCCATGGAGTTCGTTGTGGGGAGCAACCTTCGTAGAATCATGGAGAAGATGAGGCAATTGGATACCCGGCTGTCCATCAACGATTCCGTCTTCATCATTACGAAGGCTGCCATTGGGCTCGACTATGCCCATCGGAGGCGAAATTTCCAGAATAGAGATCTCAATATCATCCACAGAGATATCAGCCCGCAAAACATCCTGGTCTCGTATGAGGGAGAGGTGAAACTGACCGACTTCGGCATCGCGAAGGCTGCGTTAACCACCTCCGTGACCAAGACGGGGATTCTCAAGGGGAAAGTCTCCTACATGTCTCCGGAGCAAGCCCGTGGGGAGGTCTTGGACAGGAGATCGGACATATTCTCATTGGGTTCCGTTTTTTATGAGCTCCTCACGTACCGAAAGCTCTTCGAGGGGGAGTCAGAACTGAAGATTCTGGACAGGCTGAAGGATCCCCAGGTAGAACCTCCCTCCCAGGTAAACAAGGATATCCCGCTGGAGCTAGACCGAATTGTTCTCAAGGCCTTGGCCAGAATGCCGGAGGATCGCTACCAATCCGCGGAGGAAATGTACACGGAATGTGAAGCCTTTCTCGCCTCCCGGGATGAGTTTCCCAGCACCAATGGCTTCCGTAACTTCCTCCGCATCGTCTTTCGAGAGGATATTGAGAGGGAAGAGAGGGAGGTCCGGGGGGAATTGGATCGGGTTCGGTCCCTCGAAGGGAATCAAGGGAAAACCCACCTTGTTTCCCCTCATCCGACTGCTCTGAATTCCGGCGGCGTCTCCCCCCTCTCCCGCTGGACCGACTTGCTGTGGACGGTAAGACATACGGTCGCGGTCATAGGAGCCCTGGTACTGGGGTTCTTTCTGTTCCTCTCCCTCCTCCCTGCGGCCGTCCAACCGACCAAGAAGGCCCCAACAGCGGATGATCATGTGCGTTACGCGCTCTTGTGTTTAGGGCAGTCCAGATTTGACCGGGCGACTCAGGCATTTGAAAAGGCCTTCAAAATGGAGCCGTCTTATGCTAATAGATATCGGGAACAACTGGCGAAGGTTTTCCTGGAACGGGGGAAGGTCATGCTCCCCGAGAACGGGGAGTTGGCAATACGGGATTTCCAGGCCGCTCAGGAGCTCGATCCGCAGAACCATGAGATCTATTTTCAGCTGGGAAGAGCTTACACGGAATGCGGGAAATACGATGATGCCTTGAATCAATATGAACAATCCATTGCCCTTTCGGACGACAATCCGGATGCCCATTTCAATCTCGGGTACATCTTCCTGGCCCGCAAAGAATACGCCAGTGCGATCAAGGAATTCGAAGAGGTCGTTGAACTCAAACCTCCCTACCTGAGCGACGCCTATGTCAACCTGGGAATCGCCTACTACAACGGAGGCCACCGCGAGGAGGCCCTTGGGGCCCTGAAGAATGCGCTGAAACTGAACCCGGAAGATGGGAAGATATCCGCATATATTGACGCCGTGAAAGCTCAATTGGGGAAAGGGGGATCTTGAAGGAGAAGGGTCTTCGTACGGAGGGTGAGCACACTGCGTGGATATCCGTTCCCTGTAATTTCTGTGGCCGTTGGGGGGGGGAGCTCATCCATCGGGAAGGGCAGCATAAGATGTTGAAATGTCCTTCCTGTGATTTCATCTACCTCAATCCCAGGCCAAGCCACACCTCACTGCTTTCCTCGTATCAAACCTACCTTCCCGACGATGAATCGGGTATCGAGGCGTGGCACAGAATGATGATGTTGGTCTTTTTCCGTGCTGCCGATTTTATCGAGAAGAACCAGCTCAGGGGTCGGATTCTGGACATCGGGACGGGATATGGTCACTTCCTCTCCGAGATGAAAAGGAGGGGCTATGAAACCCT
>Ga0209636_10006736_pt1 | contig 11732 bp, 19 predicted proteins | sample DeeMarSWOR152_54_FD_187464 | JGI IMG/M metagenome (GOLD analysis project Ga0209636, IMG submission 187464) | Marine sediment microbial communities from White Oak River estuary, North Carolina - WOR-1-52-54 (SPAdes) (version 2) | ecosystem: Environmental > Aquatic > Marine > Intertidal zone >... | reverse complement strand
AAGATGAATGATTAATGATCAAGGAAAAACGTGAGGCGTCTCTAAAAAATGTGTACGCTCTAGGTTTAGTCAGCTTCTTCACGGACATCTCCAGCGAGATGTGTTTCAGTATTCTGCCTGCTTTCATTCTCAGTTTACCTGGGGGAAACAGAAGCGTCTTGGGATTTATTGAAGGCCTTGCTGAAGCTCTGAGTTACTCTATGAGGGCTGTGTCAGGCGTGTTCTCGGACATGTTTCGAAGAAGGAAGATACTCGTTCTCATTGGTTATGCGCTTTCTAATGTCGTCAAGCCTCTTTTCTCGGTTGTCAGCAGTGCCCTTGATGTGCTGATAATCAGGGTAGCGGACAGGGTTGGAAAAGGCATTCGCACATCGCCAAGAGACGCTCTCTTGAGCGAATCTGTCTCCGAGAAATATATAGGCACAGCATTTGGCCTGCATCGAACATTGGATCAAGCAGGAGCAATCCTTGGACCTGCCTTAGCGTCTGCTCTGATGATCGCATTCGTTTTCACCCCAAGGGACATATTCTGGCTCTCATTCATACCCGGAACCGCAGCACTCATCATAATACTCTTCTTTGTCAAAGAAAAAATAGGAAGATCCAGAAAAGAATTTAAACTATTAGAAGGTGTGAGCACGATCTTGACGGGTCGGTTTCTCCTGCTTTTGGTCGTTGTTGGTATTTTCTCTCTAGGAGCGTTCAACTTCTCATTTATACTCGTAAATGCTAAAGAATCCGGCATCGCAACAAACCTAATACCATTAGTCTATGCAGCGATCAACGTGACCCACGCAGCCATAGCTATACCTGCTGGTGCTCTTTCAGACCGCATAGGCAAAGAGAAGACTCTTCTTCTCGGTTATAGCCTATTCTTCATATCTGCTGTTTCCCTGCTAACGCCATCTAAAACCAGTGCAACCGCGATCATAACAGCTTTACTGTATGGTGTCTACGCTGGAGTTGTCGAGACCGTTCAAAGAGCTTTAATACCTCAATACGCAGAGAGTGGATTAAGAGGAACCGCATACGGACTTTACTATCTTGTTGTAGGCTTCTCTTTCTTTGGTTCTAATTCGATAGTAGGATTCCTGTGGGAAACCTTCAATTCAACGGCAGCAATCGTTTATAGTCTAATTCTAACGGCAATATCAATTATCTCATTTTTATTCTTCATAAGCAAAGCTAAAACCTCATAAAAAAAGACATTTTTCATCAAATCATTAGGAATTACAGTAATTTTATTATAGATTAATAATAGATGTTCTTCACATCTTTTGGAGGTGAATGGAATATGTTGTCAAAAATACCCGTGAAGATTGAAGAAGTAGATCAAGAGAAACTCGACCGTGAAATACTAAGGGTTGCGGTAATAGCAGAGTTAGATGCGATAAATCTATATGAGCAATTAGCAGCAGCAACAGAAAATGAAACCCTTAAAGAGATTCTGTTAGAAGTTGCTAAGGAGGAGAAAACGCATGTTGGCGAGTTCCAAACGTTGCTTCTAAAAATCGACAAGGAACAAGTAGAAGAATTGAAAAAAGGACAAGAGGAAGTAGAAGAAATATTAAAGAAATAAATCAAAAAAAATTTTCATCATTTTTAAAGACGGAGCAGTTAAAGGGAGAGATCAGAAACAGAAAAAAATCGATGTAGACGACGCAGAAATCCTAATGGAAGGATTCAGAGCCTACTACAACTTCATAAGACCACACCAAGCACTAAACGGAAAAACACCAGCAGAAGAAGCAGGAATTGATCTAAATCTCAAAGAAAATAAATGGTTTTCCTTAATTAGAAAGGCTAATTCTTAATAATTTCTCTTTTAAATTTCTTGAACTCTTCTATCCCTGCTTCTTCTCTTAACATGTCGACAATACGATCTATTTTAAGAAAATCTTCCAAGTCTTTTTGTTCTAGAATTTTTGTTTTTTTGCCAACATATATGCCTATATGACGTTCCATTCTTTTGAAAAGAGTTGCAGTTTCAATAATTTCTTTAATAAGTTTGTTTGAAAGCCATAGATTTGCATTACAGGTTTCACGAACATATTCATTTACAATTTCCCTTATTTCTTGAACCTCATTTTCATTCTTTGCCCCTGAAGTAAGATAATGATCGAATGTTTGTTTACATCTCACAAATTTTGCTGTTACATCCCTTATTGATTCGTATCTAAATGTAACAAAATGACTTAAGTATTGACTTTTCAATTGAAATTTGAATCTCCTTTCTGTAAAGAGAAATGTAACTATTGCAGATAAAATTGAAAATGATCCTGCGATTAAAGCAGTTAAAATTGCATTGTCTAAGCACATATTATTAATTATGATTTTGGGATAATTTAAACGATCTGAAGAAATCCCGAATGTTACCACCCTAAAATTCTTATCCTCTAAATCCCGAAGAGTTACCAGAATCCTTTTTCGGAACATTTATAAGTCACCGTTTAATAGTGTTTATTACTAATTGGTAATTACTATTAGGTAAAGGTTGCAACGCAGAGTAGATTCAAAGATAAGATTTACTTATGGTAAATCCCCGTGGCTTCGATAATAGAAGCCTGGTTTCATTTCTGACTTGCACTATATTTCCTAATTAGTAAACATGCTCTCCTATTAAGAGTGTGAGTAATAATGAGTCAGCAATTAAAACAGAAGGGTAGATGCCCAAGATGTGGAAGCTCAAAGATCGTTCGCGATCTCGAAAGAGGCGAGATCGTCTGCAACAGTTGCGGTCTTGTATTGACAGATGACATCATAAACTGCGGACCAGAGTGGAGAGCCTTCACATTGGAAGAGAAGCAGTCCCGGAGGAGAGTCGGTCCTCCCTCAATCTATTCTAAACATGATAAAGGCTTATCAACAGTCATACAAGTAAGCAGAGACGCCCAAGGTAAACCATTGTCATCTTTAGTCAAGCATGAGATGAGACGTCTTTCCAAACTAGATTCTAGATCAAAAATGCTTTCTAAGGATAGGAATCTTGCTCAAGCAATGTCCACTCTCAACCGCATGTCAGATAAGATCAACATACCGAATTCTATAAAGGAAGAAGCAGCACTAATATACCGCAGAGCTTTAGACGCGGGCCTAGTAAGAGGGAGATCGATAGCTGGCATCATGGCTGCGTCTTTATACGCAGCGTGTCGTTTATCTGAGACTCCTCGTTCATTGAAGGACATTGCTAATGTCAGTCAAAGAGATGCTAAGGAGATAGCTCGCGATTACAGGCTTATCGTACAGGATCTGAGGATCAAGATGCCCATCGACAAGACATCAAAGTACACATCAAAGATCGCCTCAAAAGCAGGTCTCAAACCAAGCACTGAACTCAAAGCCCTTAACATTCTCAGAATGGCACGAGAGAAGAAAGCAACCACTGGCAAGCATCCTAAAGGAATGGCTGCCGCAGCACTGTACATTGCAGCTCGACTTAACGGTGAAAAAATAAGTCAACGAGACTTAGCTAATGCTGCTGATGTAACCGAGGTGACTGTAAGGAACCGCTTAAAAGGTCTTAAAATAGTCCTTGAAAAAGAAATTGAACAGTTGCGAGGGATTGATTAATATGGGTAAGAGGAAGGTCTTAACTGAGTCTCAGATTAAACCCCGGTTGCCAGATGAGTATGAGGTTTTAGGGATCGCAGAGAAACTGTTAGGGTACGACCGTATATTGGTTAGGTGTCTTGATGGAAACACTAGATTGTGTAGGGTCCGGGGTAAGATGAAGAGAAGGGTCTGGATAAGAGTGGGCGATGTCGTATTAGTCTCACCTTGGGATTTTCAATCAGATAAACGGGGAGATATAACCCACAGGTACAAGTCTAACCAAGTTGCATGGCTCAAACAAAACGGATACCTTAAAGACATAAAAATCTAAATCCTGCCTATCTTATCACTCAATTTTTTCTATGAGTTCAAAGTTAAACAAGGAAAGAAAAGTAGTGATTCGATTCTTATGATCGACTTAAAAGAGTCTCAAAACCTCGAGGAATTTAAAAACCACCTTGATAATGCTGAAGGCTACGGGGAGGTCTATGACATCGTGAAAGACACGGTGCAACGAGCCTTGGGAATGAGTCGTGTCGGAATGATGTTGTTTATAGATGATCTTCCATTGCAATTGGGGGCTTATCACCCCGTTGGTTCTAACAATATGATATTAAATCGTAGGCTTGTACAAATTGTTGAGTCTGCTACTGGGTCTAAGCGTGTAATTAACTCATTCGTCTATAGTATTCTATTGCATGAGTATCTTCACGCATTGGGCTATCTTCATGAATCAGAGGTCAGACCCTTAGTCTACCAGATATCAAAAGAATTCTTCGGTACTGATCACATCGCCACTCACATCGCGAAAAAGGGTCCGTGGTCTATTCTCAAAGGCATTCCTCTCAACGAAATAAAAGCACCGAAAAGAATCATTCAAGTCGTCAAAGACTTCGAGAAGACCAACCGCAACTACATTGTATAGCCATGTGGTAATCAGGATTTGACCCTTAACCCTGCTGACCTCGTATTGACAGAAATAGAAGAGTTAGCTAAAACACGTTACCTTCCTATCATCGGACCCATTAAAGGAAAACTTCTAGCTGAATTAGTGCGTAAACATAAGTCTAAACGTGTTTTAGAGATAGGGACAAATGTAGGTTATTCAGCGATATTGGTTGCTAAGGAATTGAAGGAGGGTGCTTCTTTAATCACAATTGAGATTGATTTAGATGAAGCTGAGGTCGCTAAGTCCAACATCAAAAAAGCGTCGTTAAAACCATCGATAAGAATAGTGACTGGCGATGCTTTGGATGCGCTTCCAAAGTTGGAACATGAGTTCGACTTTGTCTTCATTGATGCTCAGAAACGTCAGTACATAGATTATTTGAAGCTTATAGAGAATAAACTGCACGAGGGAAGTGTCTTGGTCGCTGATAATGTTAAAATGCTTGCTCATGAGATGCGGGCATACCTGAATCACGTTCGAAAGTCCGGGTTGTATGAAAGTAAAAATATTCCTATAGCTGGAGACGCTTTTGAAGTCAGTATTCGCTTATGAGCTGGTCTAATTTAAATTTCTGATCAACCAATAAATATTCAATTAATCTTGATCTGTAGGTTTAGTAAATGACTTCTGTTAAGGTTTTAGAGAATATTTATTGGGTTGGAGCCTTAGACTGGAACATTCGAACCTTCCACGGATTCACATACTCAACTCACAGGGGTACAACCTACAACGCCTATCTCATAGTTGACGGTAGGACCGCGCTCATCGATACTGTTCATCCTTCTTTCACCGAGGAGATGATTCAAAACATTCGAGAGGTAATTGATCCATCTAAGATCGACTATATCGTAGCTAACCATGTTGAGACAGACCACTCTGGTGCTATATCAGAGGTTCTGAAGCTTGCTAAGAAGGCGAAGATAATTGGTACGGCAAAATGTCAGTCTGGACTGCAAAAACATTACTTTGGAGATTGGGATTTTCAAGTTGCGAAGACGGGTGATGAGGTTAGTCTTGGCGATAAGACTCTAAAGTTCATCGAAGCGCCACTGCTTCACTGGCCTGACAGCATGTTCACCTACATAGAGAAAGACAAGCTCCTCCTTCCAAATGACGCGTTTGGTCAGCACTGGGCTACTTCAAAACGTTTCGATGATGAGGTTAACATGGAAATCTTGATGGATGAGGCAACTAAATACTATGCGAACATTCTTTGGCCCTTCAGCGGGTTGGTTTTAAAGAAGATAGCTGATATTCAGCAGCTGGGTCTTAAAATCGATATGATAGCTCCAAGCCATGGTCTAATATGGCGAAGCTATTCAACTAAAATCATTGAAGCTTATCTCAAATGGGCTGAGGGAGAAGCTAGCGATAGGATTCTCGTGGTCTACGATACTATGTGGGGAAGCACCGAGAAGATGGCTAAAGCCATTCTCGATGGAATAATGAGTGAAGGTGTTGAGGTCCTTCTGTTCAGGCTTCCCTTCTCCGACCGCGGAGACATAATGAAAGAGCTTCTCGACTCGAAGGGTCTAATTCTAGGTTCATCTACGATAAATAATGGGATTCTCCCTACGATGGCGCCATTTCTTGAGGAGCTTCAGGGTTTGAGACCTAAGAATAAGATTGCTGCGGTATTCGGATCTTATGGGTGGGGTGGAGGCGCTGTTAAGGTCATGGAAGAGAAGCTTGGAAAAGCTGGAATCGAGGTGACCGCACCTGGGTTAACTGTTAAATGGGTTCCAAGTGAGGATGAGTTGAAGAGGTGCTTCGAATTTGGCAGGGATTTTGCTCTCCAGATTAAGCGTGCGTGATTTTTCTGCCATCAGTCATTTTCGTTGATGAAGCATGAAGGTTGCTGTGGGCTCTAAGAATCCTGCTAAGCTTTCAGCGGTTAGAGAAGCTTTTTCTGAAGCCTTAAGAGTCGATGTGGAAGTTGTTGGTGTCTCTGTTGACTCCGGTGTCTCAAATCAGCCTTTTGGTGATGAGACTATCTCTGGCGCTTATAACCGAGCTGAAAAGGTTCTGAAGGCTTCAAACGCCGATTTCGGAGTTGGCATAGAAGGGGGAATTATGCGCCTCGGAGAGAAATGGTATAGCTTTGGCTTCGTCGTAATAACTGATAAGGAAGGGAACACTGGAACGGGTTCTTCGGGTTGGTTCGAGTGTCCCAAGATTATTCTGGATGGGATTAAGAAGGGGAGTGAGCTTGGCGATGTCATGGATCGGATATCAGGTATAAAAGACTCGAAGAAGAAGGCAGGAGCAATAGGTATATTGACAAGGAATATTGTAACGCGTAAGGATCTGTACAAGCATGGTGTTCTTATGGCTCTTGTTCCATTCATGAACAGGAGTCTTTGGAGTAGCTATTAGAAACGGGTCATTGGTGCGGCTGCCGGGATTTGAACCCGGGTTAAAGGCTTGGAAGGCCTTTGTCCTAAACCAGGCTAGACCACGGCCGCTTCTCTAGAGTCTATTCAGGGGCTAAATATCTTTTTTCCTCTCAGACGCTTCTTCGGGAGTCCTAGGACTCTTTCATACTCGTAGATTATTCTCGAGATCACCACACTGGTGTCAAGTGTCTCACGGTCTATCGAGAAAAAGTCTGTTACTGTTTTAGCTGTGCGTTGACTGAAGTGTCCTTGAGGGAATCCTCCAACTATCACCACAGCATCCTCGTGCTTAGCTAATGACTTCGCTATCTCCTCTACGGTCTTCGGTTCTCCTACTCTGGTCAACGCGACAACATACTTTGCCTTAACCTCTTTTATGAGGGTCTTCAAGTCTTTTTTTTCAACTCTGAGTAACAATGGCTCTTCTCTCGGTATTTCTTTCTCGGTAAGTAACTGCTCGATCAAGCCTACGAAACGGCTGTAGCTTCTAGGAAGCCTTGTCAGCGGATTAACGTATATCACCTTTTCTTCTTGTGTGTGCACGAAGACGCGAAGCAGCTTCTCTCTGTTAAGGGGTGTTCCCAAGGCTGATAATAGTGCGCGATGAGCTATGTCCGGTCTTCCCCTCTTCTCATGCCTATATAGCTTGATCATTGCTGCGTGGTGGTGAGTTCGGTCGAGCAGCGTACTTCCAGGTTTTTTCCCCACTCTGGCTGCGTGTTTGACAACCGATTGGTGACTCTGAATGTTGTTTGGCACATGTTCAAGAGCGGTCTCCGCTATTATCAGGTTCAACATCTCTAATTCCTTAAGAGGGAAAGGGGAATCTTTATCATTCTAACTTTAAATTATATGGTCTGCTTAAACCCTTTTGATGGTGAGTCCGATGCCTGCTGCTGCTAAGAGAAGAGTGCGTAGAATCGCATCTGAGCGGATGAAGATTCTTCTCAAGATGGCGCGTGAGAATGTTAAGGATAACCCTGATCTCGCGCAGAGGTACACTAACCTCGCCAGAGAGTTGGGAATGCGTTTCAAGATTCGAATCCCACAGGAGTACAGGAGGTTAATATGTAGGCACTGCAAGAGCTTTATTCTTCCAGGTGTAAACTGCCGGGTGCGATTACAGAGAAGAAGGGAGCCTCACATAGTGATAACATGTCTGAATTGTGGAGGTCATATGCGTCTCCCTATCACAGGAAAAGAAGGTAAGAATTGAAATGAGAAAACCATACGATAATACTGGTGTTTCTAAACCCGCAGTGAGGGTTGGAAAACAAGGTCCAACAGAGGGAGTAGTTGAAGAGGTTGCGAAGCGGTTGAAAAGAACTGGAATCGTGAAGGTCAAGGTCTTAAAGAGTTGTCTAAAAAATTATTCATGCGAAGATGTCGCGGAGAAACTTTCTTCGTACACAGGAGCAGCGATTGGCGAGATCAGGGGTCATACTTTCGTCTTATTTAAGAAGTGAACTTTATAGTTTATATTTAACTAATAAAAATAAAAGTTAACCTTGATTGGAGCGTTAGAATAGGATGCCAACAGTATTCGACGTCCCAGCTGACGTCTACATTGAACGTTTAAAGAACTATTTAAAAGAAAATGTTCCGGAGATCGATCCTCCCAGCTGGGCGCAATTCGTTAAAACAGGCTCACACGCAGAGAGAACTCCTGTTGATCCTGACTGGTGGCATGTCCGAGCTGCTTCTCTCCTTCGAAAAGTATACATTAAAGGTCCAATAGGTCTATCAAAACTACGTAGCTTTTATGGTGGGTGTCACGGCCCTGGTAGTATCCCTGAGCATTTCAGAAAGGGTGGGGGTTCAATAGTTCGTAAGATTCTGCAGCAACTCGAAGAAGCTGACCTCGTCGAGACTCTTGATAGGAAGGGTAGGGTAGTAACTGTAAAGGGACGGTCTCTTCTCGATTCGCTTGCGCGTCAAGTTAAAAAGGAGATTGTTAAAGAGGTTCCAGAACTTAAGAAGTACGGATGAGATCGTGTAATGAGCTATGATGACGAGATCGAGGAGCTTCGGAGGAGGAGAGAGCTGGAGCTTAGAAGGCAGCTTGCGGAATCTCAACAAAAGGCTGAGGTTCAAGAACAGGTTGAGCAGCAGAAACGTGCGCTCCTTCGAAGAATCCTAACACAGGAAGCAAGACAGAGGCTTAACCGTTTAAAGATGGTGAAACCCGAGTTCGCAGCTCAGCTGGAGCTGCAACTGATTCAGGTTGTTCAAAGTGGAAAGATCAGTATACCCATCACGGACAGTCAGTTTAAAGCTATATTATCAAAACTTCAAACTGGTAAACGTGAGATAAATATTAGGAGAAGGTGAGAGATGGCTAGAAATAAACCTGCAGCTAAGAAGCGTAGATTAGCGAAGAAAGGAAAGCAGAGTAAGGGTGTTCCAACGTGGGTAATGGTGAAGACTCGGGGGAAGGTTAGAACTAACCCGAAGAGAAGGAACTGGCGGAGAACGAAACTTAAGACTTAGGAGACAACATAGATGTCGGAAGAAGAGGCTGAGGAAGAGGTAGAGGAATTAGAAGTTGAGGAGGAAGAGGTTGAAGAAAAGAAGCTTGAGGAAGGCGTTGTAGAGGAACGCTTTTACACTATTCCGCTTCGCCGCGCCTGGGTCTCTCCGGTTAAGAAGAGAAGTCCACGCGCTATAAAAATAATCAGGCAATTCATGACGAGGCACATGAAGCCAGATGCCATAGTAATTAATAATGATGTTAATGAGGAGGTATGGCGAAGAGGCATTGAGAAACCGCCTAGAAGAATAAGGATCAGAGCCACTAAAGACCGTGATGGTGTCGTTACTGTTTCTCTCGCGAAGGAAGATTAAGGTTTGGTTGTCGAGATCATAGATATCCATGGCAGCCCTAATATTGGTGTCTACACCTTGACGACAAATAAGTTCACCATTATTCCACTTAGACTCTCAAGCTATAAGAGTCGGAAGGTCAAAGAATGCCTTAATGTGGAGATGGTTGCCACTACACTAGGAGGAACAATGTTAGCTGGGGTGCTTGCTGCGGTCAACTCTAATGGCATGGTCATGCCTCACTATGTTACTGACGAAGAGTTGGAACCTCTAAGGAAGTTCGATATGAACGTGGAGAGAATAAATTCCAAGAAGAATGCATTTGGCAATCTGATCCTTGTTAATGATAAGGGAGCCATAGTGGATGAAGACTTGATGAAGGACTCGGAGACGATGAAGTGTGTTAAAGACACTTTGGATATTGAGACTACGTCAGGCACGATAGCTGGCTTAAATTACGTAGGTTCTTTAGCTGTCGCTACGAATAAGGGTGTTATCGCTCATCCAATGATAAAGGATGACGAACGAAAATTACTGCGTGAGGTTCTGAAGGTACCGGTTAACGAGGGGACAGTGAATCTCGGAGTTCCATTCGTCGCCTCAGGTCTCATGGCTAATGATCACGGTGCTTTAGCAGGAAATGTTACAACAGGACCTGAAATATTTATCATTGGGAACGCTTTAGATGTGGTTTAAAAGGTAATTTATTATGAGTGAAGTAAAGATTTTCAGGATCACTGGCGAGATTCGTAGACCAGATTGGGTTTCTTTTTTTCGAAAGGATCTGCGGGCTTTGAAGCCTGAGGATGCCATCGAGAAAGTCTATAAAGATCTTGGAAGCCAACATAAAGCTAAGAGGCATCACATCAAGATCGCTTCTGTCGAGGAGATCACCCTTGAGATGACGGATAACCCGATTATCCGAGAGTTGAGCAGGTTATAGGTGATCCACATGTCTTCAGACGAGGAGGCTCTAAGGAGGCTTATAATTGAGTCTCAGGTGCTACAAGGCACCTTTGATACACTTCAAAGACGACTGAGTATGATCGAAAACGTCTTAGCGCAACTACAAGTCGCTAATGTCACTCTTCAGGGATTAAAGGATAAGGGGGAAGGTGAGTCCCTTCTAGTACCAGTTGGAGGGGGAACACACATTAAAGCGGAACTAGCGGACTCTAAGAAGGTTATCGTTGGCATCGGCGCTGGCGTTGCGACTGAGAAGACGTTCGATGGCGCGCAGGAGAGCATCGGTCATCAGATGTCTGAGTTTCAGAAGACTCGAATGGCTTTACAACAACAAATAAACCAGACTGCTGCTAAGCTTGAGGACGTACAAGATAAGGTTCAGAGCATGATGGAAGCGATGAAAGGTAAGCAGGTTGTTTGAAAGGCTTAAGAAAAGCTTCTCAGGTGTATTAGAAAATTTTTCTAAAACAGAACTTAAAAAAGCAAAACTTGATCGGATTCTTGAGGACTTCGAGCTATCTCTCTTGGAGAGCGACGTTGCGGTACCAGTTGCAGAGAAGATTAGTGACGACCTCAAAAAATCCATCGCGGGAATGAAGTTTGAAAGATTCAGAGATCCAATTCCCACCATTAAAGGGGTGATGCGAAAAATAATAATTAACATCCTCTCCCCCGAAAATACCGTGGATGTTTTAGAATTAGCTGCCAAACAAAAATTAGAAGGTGAACAACTGGTAATAATCTTCTTCGGTGTGAACGGCACCGGCAAAACAACCACAATCGCAAAAGTCGCGAAGTTACTCATGAAGAATGGTTACTCCCTAGTTCTGGCTTGCAGCGACACTTACAGAGCAGGATCTATCGAGCAGCTTGAAGAGCATGCTAATCGTCTTGGAGTTCGAATCATAAAGCACACATACGGTGCCGATGCAGCTGCTGTGGCTTTTGACGCAATAAACCACGCTAAGGCGAATAACATAGACGCTGTGCTAATAGACACCGCGGGGAGAATGGAGACAAATAAGAATCTCATGATGGAGCTTGCA
>Ga0209636_10006735_pt1 | contig 11733 bp, 14 predicted proteins | sample DeeMarSWOR152_54_FD_187464 | JGI IMG/M metagenome (GOLD analysis project Ga0209636, IMG submission 187464) | Marine sediment microbial communities from White Oak River estuary, North Carolina - WOR-1-52-54 (SPAdes) (version 2) | ecosystem: Environmental > Aquatic > Marine > Intertidal zone >... | reverse complement strand
GTTTTAGTGCAGACCGTGGAGCAGGCTTTTCGGTTTTCAAGTTTTTGATGAAGGCTTTAGGTAACGAGGTAAAGGAAGGGTTATAAGAGAAAACTTTAACTTTAACAGCGTTATCAAAAAGTCCTGGGACGTGAAAGCATGGCTAGGAAAAAAGGAGAAACATCCGCTAGATTAGATTTGAGTTCAAAATTCTGGAAAACATTGCTAACAGTGTTGGCGGCTTTCTTAACGTTTGCTGGGCCAACCTACATGGTTTATGCGCTTAGAAACGTACTGAAAATTGACTATTTTGTTTCGATGATTTCTGGAATCGTTCTGTTCATAGCTGGTTTAGTGCTTATATGGTTTCTGATTAAGAAGAAAATTATTTCTTAATAGTGCATGTCTCCAATATAGAATGGTTGTTTGGCAGAAAATTACGTATGATCTAGATAAGATTAGAATCGAATACGGAAACTTCTGCAGTCACGCAAATAAGGAGTCGTATTTGAACTGGGCTGGCCTGACTGGTCTGGCATTTGATTTGAAAACACGCGAGTTTTTCTTACATAACACGATAATAAAGGCCGCCAAAATCAAACCTTTTTCATGTATAGAGATGTGCACGCATGAGAGAGAGTAAAGCATATAAGATATGTTAGGGGATATAACAGCTATGCAAGAAAAAGATGAGAAAATCGAGGCACTGTTAGAGAAGAAAAAGAAGTCAGCTAAGAGGACCACTATAATTCTGGAGAAAGAGGAACGAGAATTTATCGACTCTCTAATTCGGGAGGGCAAAGAACCAGGCATTAAGCCCTTAATTTCTAAGATGCTTGACGTTTACAGAAGCATGATGATTTATGATTGGCATTTCCCCGGAGAATATTATTGTGGTATAAGCCGCATAGCATTCGTAAATGTAGAGTTAATCAATATTCTCATTCAGCACATTTCAGAGGAAAAATGGCGTGAAATCGGAAGGAAAATGGGTGAAGCCGCAAGAATTTCTATGGAAGCAACACTTGGCATTCAAACAACAAATCGAGAAAAATGGCAAGAAGTTTTCAAACGATTAAGGGTGCAGGGTTTCGGAGACTTCTACCTAAAAGACAAGTATATCCTTGTAAAAGCCCCGTTTATCAGTCACTCCGAAATTTGGGCTGGCTTTTTAGAAGGCTTACTCGACACAGAACTGGACATAAAAACTTCTACGTCACCATTTGTTTTCGAAATTAAGGAAGAGGCTGATTCAGCAGCAAGCGAATGAATCATATACCTCGGAGGCAAAGATGTACACAGAATAGGAGAGTTTACATGTCGTTGCATGAAGCCATGCTTTACGAAAAATTGGAAGACAAAAAGGTTAGATGCAATCTGTGTGCTAGAAGATGCTTAATAAAAGACGGCGAATTAGGTTTCTGTTTCGTTAGGAAAAATGAAGGTGGAACACTTTTTTCGCTTGTGTATGCAAAGGCGATATCCGCCTGCGCAGACCCTATAGGAAAGAAGCCGCTTTCACACTTTAATCCGGGAGCATTGGTTATGTCTATTGCCACTATTGGCTGCAACTTCCGCTGTAAATTCTGCGACAATTGGATGATAAGCCAAGAGAAGAAGATAGCGGGTAGGCATTTTTCACCAGAAGAAGTTGTCAAAGCTACAAAGGATAATGGCTGTCAAGGGATAAGCTACACCTATACGGAGCCAACCATATTCTTTGAGTACGCGTACGACACTGCCAAGCTTGCCCACCAAGTAGGATTCTTCAACAACTTTGTGACAAATGGTTACATGACATCAGAAGCAGTGAAAACAATAGCACCTTATTTGGACGCGGCAACGGTAGACTTTAAAGGTGGAGGAGACCCAGACTTCTACAAGAATTTTTCAGCGGTTCCATCAGTTGAGCCAATTTACGAGTCTTTAAAGGAAATGAAAAAAAACGACATTCACATAGAAATCACGAATCTAGTTGTGCCTAAGAAAGGAGATTCCATTGAGAGGATAAAGGAGCTTGCAGCTTGGATAAGGGATGCATTGGGTAAAGACACGCCTTTTCACTTGTTGCGTTTCCATCCAGACTACCAATTAACAACCATTCTGTCTACGCCAATCAAAACTTTAGAGAAGGCATATGCCGCTGTGAAGGAGGCGGGATTGAACTACGTTTATATGGGGAACGTGCCTGGACACCCATATGAAAACACGTACTGTCCAAATTGCAATGAATTGCTGATTAAACGTTTCAGCTTTGAAATCGCAAAATGGAATTTAACAAAGGGCATGCGTTGCCCAGTATGCGGACAAGAAATCCCGATTAAAGGCAGATTGCATTCAAGCGGATACGCGTACCCATACGCCTTGTTTTAGACATACAAAGATTCTACATTTTCAATTTAAGAAGCGGATCAGCGTCTTCTGGTTTCGATATCACACGATTTTCCAGCAATCTTGTCACAATTTTCGTTTTCGCAACTTCTTTGCTAATTGATTCCGCTCTTCTGATTAATCCTTCTGACACCCAATTTTCTGTGAGATCCCAGATGTGAGTATATCTGGGAGGCTTTCCCTTGCTGATTACGGTGATTGCGAAAGCCATCTGCAAAGTATTCAGGGCCTTTACAAATTCATTCTTCTTGTTCTTGCCAGTTAAGCTCAAGTTTTTTCTCAGACCTGTGGTGGAGATTGCGCCATTTTGCTTTATAAAATCGAGGATTTTTTCGGGCGTACCAGTGAACTTGTCTTTCTTGTATAATTTGTAAAAGTATGGAAGCATCTCCATGGAGATCAACGTCACTTGCCCATAGATGCGTTTTCCGTAGTAGATCTGCCTTTGCTTTGCTGAGAGTTCGTCTGCCCATCCCCAAGCCTTATTGAATTTTTCTTCGCGATCTCCTTTTGTGGCTTGATATAAGCTTGGGAAGCTCCTTCCTCTTATTGGAAAAAGGGTTACAAAACCGTGTTTATTTATGAAATTTAACGCTTCTTCTTTTGAATCTATAGTGGATTTGTTCTGCAACTAAGGCGTCTCCTATTTGAATTCAGAATCCTATCATATAAATTGGTGTTTTGTGCTATCTACTATTGACCCAAACATGTGGAGATTCTTACGACCCGACGCTACAGCAGTATTGAAGGACAAAAAGACTCGAGTAAGCTTAGCTAGATACTTCGCTGTTATGCAAGATGAAAAACCAGCGAAGTTTATGATAGCAAAAAAGATTACAGCAGAATTCGGTGAAAACGATTCTGTAGAAGAGCTTTGGCAAAAACATGGAATACTTACACGAAAGTTTTACAAGATTGAGAGAGAAAATGACACTCGTCAAAAAAGTCTGCGGAACATGCCAAATCCTGAAAAATCCTATTTAGATTTGAAAATTGAGATTGCAAGAAGAATTCTCAAAAATTGTCATTTCTGCACTCGAAGATGCGAGTTTAACAGATTTAAAGGTGAATTGGGCTATTGCAGGTGCGGAACTGAAATAACGGTTTCAAGCATTTTTCAACATATGGGCGAAGAACCAGAACTCGTTCCTTCCGGCACCATTTTCACAATGGGCTGTACAATGCGTTGCCGCCATTGCCAAAACTGGACGATATCCCAATGGAAAGAAAAAGGTGAAGACTATAAGCCACAAGCACTAGCGAAAGAAGTTGAACAGTTACGCATGAACGGATGTAGAAATGTAAATCTTGTGGGAGGGGAGCCGACGCCGTGGCTGGAACAGTGGCTTGCGACATTCAACCATGTCAACATAAACGTTCCAGTTGTTTGGAACTCTAATAGCTACTATAGTCCAGAAACTGCACGGCTCTTAGTAGGATTCATTGACGTTTACCTACTAGACTTCAAGTATGGACCAAGTGGGTGTGCCGAAAAGATTTCAGATGCTCCAAGCTATTGGGAAGCCTGCACACGAAACCATTTAGAAGCCAAAAAATACGGTGAACTAATAATACGCATATTGGTTTTGCCTAGCCATTTGGAATGCTGCACGAAACCTATCATGAATTGGATAGCTAGAAATTTGGGCATAGACACAAGAGTGAACGTGATGTTTCAGTACAGACCAGAATGGAAAGCGCATGAGATTCCAGAATTACGTAGAAGACTGACAAGAGATGAAAAGAAAAGAGCTATTCAACTGGCTAAAGAATCGAATTTAACGAATTTCATAACTTGAACTGCATAGAGATAAGATATGCAAATAAGCGAAAGCTATTTCTCACAGAGTGTTCACTTCTAGAGACAGAAATAGTGATTTAACATGCCCTATTGTCCAGAATGTGGTGGCGAAATGCAATACATGTCAGCAACTAAACGCTACGCGTGCAAAAGCTGCGGGCTATCTGTTACACGGCAAGAACTGATAGAACTAAGACGCAAATTAAGACCTGCATTTGAAAGTGGCGAAGATCAGCGGAAACAACGGAGAAAAGATTACCTAAAATGGTGGCTCAGCAAGAAAAAATAGCAATACACCTTAGCGTTTTAAGCGATGAATTAGCAAACAGCATAAAAAGGACAAAACTGGTTTACCTTGTAATGTTCAAACCTCAAAGGTGGAAGAATGAATCAGCAAATGGAAATAATCTGCATCGGCAACGAACTGTTAATAGGCAAAACATTGAATACGAACGCCAGTTGGCTAGCCAAACGCTCAACCACGTTTGGAATAATGGTGAAGCGAATAACGGTTGTAGGCGACGATGTTGACGAAATTGTAAGCGTTGTGCGTGAAGCTCTAAAGAGGAAACCAAACTTCATAATAACAACTGGAGGACTGGGGCCAACCTTTGACGACAAAACCTTGGAGGGAATAGCCAAAGCCTTGAACCGTAAAGTGAAAGTTAATGAAAAAGCTTTGAAAATGGTCAGAGAAAAATATGAAAATTATGTTAAAGAAGGAAAAATGGAAAGGGTTGAGTTAACACCGGCAAGAATCAAGATGGCAAGACTCCCAGAAAGAGCGGACCCGCTGCCTAACCCTGTTGGTACGGCTCCCGGCGTAATAATAGATGTGGGAGGAACTTTTTTGATAGCGTTGCCCGGTGTCCCTGCGGAAATGGAGGCCATTTTTGACGAGTCTGTTGCGCCTTTGCTTAAGAAGGAGGCTGTTGAACTCACGTTTTTTGAAACAAGTATGTATGCGGACGGCATTATGGAGTCGACTTTAGCTCCTTTGATTGACAAGACAATGCATGACAACCCACATGTTTACATAAAGTCTCATCCAAAAGGTGAGGAGAGAAAACCGCACATAGAAATTCATTTTTCAACAACAGCAAAGAACTCTGAAATCGCTAGAGGCCGTCTAGGAAAGGCGATGGTTCAATTGTCAGAACTTGTGCAGGAAAACCATGGAAAAATCAGATTTAAAAGAAAGAAGTAATGGCTGCAATTGAAAGACATCTTTGTTTTGTAGAATTTTTAGGTCAGTGCGATTGCAATGATAACTAGGCTAGACACTGACGCAGGATTCCTGAAAATTCAGGTGTTTCTCTCGTACCTGTCCTTTGTCTCTTCACATTCAATCCTTGCGTCAAGTTAATCTTCGATAATTGTTCCGTTCCATTCCGTTCACTATGATAATCGTTATCCAGAATAATAAATGTGAAAATTGCGCAGTGATTCATAAGGGACATAAATCATGCTTACAATAATCCTTTCGGATCTGTCATGCATCTTAAGCTTTCAGAAACACTCGCGATAATAACGGTTTTGATTATGTGTTCTTATCTGTTTCTACAGTGCCTAGCAGAAAACTACAGCCAGTCCTACCAGCTTTTAGACAGCCCAAACGGTTCAATGCATTACAGGCTAAATGTAGTGGTTTCACAGTCGCTGTATGAATATTACCATGAACAAAGTCACACGCTTGGTTCAAACCGTGATTTTGCCAAGTTCGTTACTCCCTACGCTTTGGAACCCATTGCCGACAGCTTATGGGAAATTTACACAAGCGATGAGAATTTCGCAAACGGGGTTCTGATGATCGTGCATCAAATACCCTACGATGTGACTTTGCCGGTGAAATATCCTGTAGAAACAATCGTGGAAAACAAGGGCGACTGCGACCTCTTTTCATATATTGCATGTTCAATCATGAAAGCTGGCGGACTTGACGTTGTGCTTCTATACTACGAAAGTGAAGCACATATGAACGTCGGTGTCCATCTTTCACATGAACCGTATGATGTTAGAGGTCAAGCCTACTATGTTACATGCAATGACATCCGGTATTATGTTGCTGAATGTACAGGAGATAACTGGAAAAACGGGTGGAGAATTGGCGAATGCCCAGATGATTTAAAGGATGCCTCTCCAGAGGTGATAACCCTTGAAAACTGCGAACAAGGGGCTTCAGGGCAGGTTTGCGCAAGCTATGAAACTTTGGATTCGTCGGAAATATCGTTAACAATTTCATCCACAAATGTTATTCAAGGAAGCACCATCACACTTTCAGGACAACTCTCACCATCCTTACAAAACAAAACTGTTACTGTTTACATTAAAACAAACAATTTAGCTTGGACCGTTTTAGATACTGTTACAACGGATTCTAATGGACGATTTGCATATGTTTGGAGTGTAGAAGTTGCGGGTATGTGTTATATCCGTGCAAGCTGGTCTGGAGATAACGATTACGCTGGTGGTGACAGCCAAATTCAAAGCGTGATGGTTTTATCTATGTTCTTCATTTTTCTGTTGGCTATCACTATAGTTTTGGTCTGCGTGGGCACAGTTGTGTTTCTAATGTCAAGGCGAAGTCAACACGAAGTGCAGGAGCCGCAGCCTCCCGAAATTCCTTTATAAGCGAAAAGGCTTTTACGCAAGAACGAGTTTAAAACTAAACAAATATTGTCTTGTTAAATAGGGAATGATGGAATGTTTGTTGTTTTCATTATAGGAACAGCGGGTTCTGGAAAGTCTCTACTCACGGCATCCTTCAGTGAATGGCTAAAAATGTCAAAACAAAACGTTACGGTTGTGAATCTGGATCCAGGAGCTTTGAAACTTCCATATTCGCCTGATGTGGACGTTCGAAACTACGTGAATGTGGGAGATTTGATGGAGAAGTATGGTTTAGGACCAAACGGCGCTTTGATAATGGCTGCAGATTTAATTGCAGATGAAATTGATGAAATTTCAAAGGAAATTGAAGAGTTAACATCTGACATTGTTTTGGTGGACACCTCTGGACAGATGGAGTTATTCGCTTTCAGAGCAAGCGGACCATACATTGCCAGTGAGCTCACGAAGGAACCTAAGACCATAGTCTACTTGTTTGACACTGCTTTTTCAGTTAATCCGCTTAATTATGTTTCAAATCTTTTCCTTTCAGCAGCTGTCTACAATCGTTTCCTCGTCCCCCAAGTGCACCTCTTGTCGAAATCGGATTTGCTTTCAAAAGAGGATGTAAACAAAGTTGTGGACTGGTCAGCTAGTCCACAGGCTTTGGAGAATGCAATTGAGCAGAAACTTGAAGGAATGAGACGTTTGCTTAGCAGAAATATGATGAGGGCGATTTACCAGCTTGGTTTGCGGTTTTTGCTCATTCCAGTATCGGCTAAAACAAACGAGGGAATGATAAATTTCAACACGGCTTTGGAACGGGTTTTGGCTGGAGGAGAAAAATACACGGATTAACCGCAATCGTTAACAAGGGTCCAAGCGGCTGCCAACGCACCGTACTCGGCTTTTGCTAGACTGTCGGCACTCCCAACAACTATCACATCGTTTTCTTCAGGCTGAAGAAGCCTAACCATCTGGTTTGCAGCTTTTGGAAAATCCTTGGCCATATTATCGCTTACAGATGGAATGACTAATCGTTCTTCCTTGAACATTATTGTTGTGGCACCCTTTGCACCAACCATTATGGCTGCGTCACGTTGCTCCATACCTGATTTAACCTTATGCCCACGGTGCTTGACCAGAATTGCAACATTGTAGTCTGCAAGCGTCAGCTCGGTCTTGCCAATACCAACTTTCCTTCTAAAAACCGTTCTGTACTCATTCCAAAGCTTTAGGCCCTTACTTGAGAGCGTGCAGCCTAATTTCGAGGTTGTGATTAAGCCAGCATCTTTTAATCGGTTGATCATCGTGCGCATGGCACCTTCTCCGACTCCTAGTTCTTCGGCAAGTTTGCTACGACCGATCGCCTTGTTCACTATGAGCTCTATGGCGCGTAACATATGAAACACAGAGAATGTTGGAGACGGACCTGGAACTTTTTCACCTGTGATTTTCTCTAAAATTCGTTTGAACACGTGAGGCATGGGTTTCACGATTATAAGTTAGGCTGATAGATTATTATAATTGTCTGTCAGCGAAAGAACAACCATGATATTGGTGGTTGGCTTAATACCTGTTTTGTCTAACGTAGTATTCTCTTACTATGCCAGCTGTTAGCGCAATTAAACCCACTGCCAGCAGGTAGACGAGAGGATAAATGAATACTGAAAGCATGGCTTCGTACGTGACTGTTGATGGCAGTTGTGGAGAGAAGAATACTACAATCCACATGATAATGAAGGTTGTAATACAACCGAGTCCAAGACCCACAGAAAGCCCGTGTACAAAACTGCTTTTGTCTTCGCTTTGATTAATTGATATTAAGTTCTGCAGTAAGCCCTTTTTCTCAAGTTCTTGTCTTTGCTCTGTTGGTTCCTCTGCAACCGCATATTCTTCTTTTTGTTCTATCCTCTGCTCTTCAGGTACTTCTATCTCATCTTCAGCTATGTATGTTTCTTCCCCAACTTGAATGTCTTCTCGAGTTTCCTGTTCGTCTTCCATAGTGTTCGCCCTTTTTGTTTTGTTGTTGAAGTGAATTAATAAAACTATTCAATTCTGGATTCTTATTCTGAATAAGAATTTGGAATCAAAAACAGCGGACTATTTCGAACGAAGTTTTGGAGTGAGCTGTTCTATTGCGTTCTTAAGCTTGTTCCATTCATCAAGATTTCGAATGTTAAACTTGTGTTTTCTCTTCCACACGCCGTCTCGGTTATGCCAAAGATACAAGCCAATTGACCGTTTTCCCAAGGACTCAAAAACAACTATCGCCTCCCACCATTTCTCACTCTTGAAAATCGTAACGTAATCGATGACTTTGTAGAAGTCAGATATGGGCAATTTTTCAGTGGTCTCTTCACTCATCTCTCAGTCTCCCCAACAACATTGAAATTTAATCATTTTAAGCGTTTTTAATCACTTCTATCTACAAATGCTGGAAAACTCCTTTCATGAGCACGTTAATACTTGATCCATCTTTGTTAAAGACGTTAACCGTAGGTTTCGATACTAGAAAGTCCATGTGATTCTGAGAAGGGTTTTTTCCGCCAGGCATGTCTAAATTGTTGCCAAAGGCTATGTGGATTGTATTTAGCATTTTTTCGGCTTCTAGAAATTCCTCAACGAATCTTGCTTTGCGGTTTATTCCAAAAGCGAATTCACCCACAACATTTGACCACTCATCAGTGTTTAACGAACCTTTAACCCTCCTCAAGACTTCTGTGTCTGCAGAAGAAACATCTTGAACTTCACCGTTTTTGCCTGTTATTTCCACTGGAGTTTTTATAGGTCCTATTCCGCCTACAGCCATGTCGCACACTAATCTGCCTTCAAGGGAACTTTCTACTGGGGCGACTATGACTTCGCCTGTTGGAAGGTTCATCCACTTCATTGTCTTCCAATCTATCTTAGTGTCTGTGAAGAAGGGTCTTCCTTCAACACTTAATGAAACGTTTGTTCCAGCGGGATTCATAACTTCAACTCTAACTGCTTTACTCAACTTTTCAATCAGTTTGTCCGCGAATGCTTGCATCTGCTTATGGTCTTCAGCGGTTAATGCTAAAGCTCCTTCAGTCAACATGTCCGATGTAACGCCTGGACAATGCCCCAAACGTGCTTTGAGGTCTTTAGTCTCCATTTTTATGAGTTTTATCCTGAATTGCGTTTCCTCACGAGTTCCACGAAGAAGATTGATGTAGATGTCTGGTGTTTTTTTTGTCAAAATCTCCATGATTTGCGCCGGAACTTCCTTTCGCAGCACATTTTCATCAGTTTTCAACTGTACTAGGCGTGTATAAAGACCAAGCTTTAACGCACCGTTTGCAAAGGCTTTACCAATACTCATTTTTTCATGGTCACAAAAAATGACTATGCTTTCATCTCTTTTTGCTTCTAGAACACATCCTAACGCGTTTTTCGCGGCTTCCCAAGCATCCATGAAATCATCTCACGAAGTCGTTTATAGGAACTGCTGAATGATAAAGTTTTGGAACACTAATTGTTTTGCTTCGGAAAAAGAAATGTTTGAAAGCCACAATTTCTGAGAAAACTTTTCCCCCTGTTTTCTCCGTGTTCTAAAATGTAGAAATATTTATCACAAAAGGACACTGTTCTATGAGGAGAATGTCTGAATGAAACTGAATCGTAAAGTATTTTTCGTTATTGGTATACTAGTCGCCATCAGCGCCGTGGCTGCTTGGTACTTTTATCCCTCACCTCTTGTGTATGTTGAAAGCTTTGAGAACGATTTCGACGGGTGGATAGCGGATGCTGACGTTCCTTTGGACCCAAACAATCCAGGTCATCTTGTTGATTGGAACGTTTCGAGAGTAGCGTCTTTAGCCCATTCTGGAGAATATTCCGTAGAGTTGTGCATCGATGGAAGACAGGATGATGGGACAGTTTGGATTGAGAAAAAAATATCAGCGAAGAATAAACGACAAATTCATGTTACGATTTCTTTTGAGTTTTACAGTGAACAGGAGAGTTTCAACGTTATAGCCGGAGTGTGCGCATATATTGGAGTCTCGGATCCCGAGGTTGAGGATGACTTTCTTGTTCTTGGTTCTGCCAACGAGGTTGCGGGATGGAAAGAGTACACCCACACAGTAGCTTTGCCCCTCGGTTCTAGCAATGAAGTATGGGTTGCTGTTGGGATCACGGTGCGATGGGAAACTGAAATGACATATAATATAGACAATGTAAGAGTTGCGGTAAGTTCGCGCGCGCATCTTATTCGGTCAACCACAAGTCTCGCCTTATATAAGGCTATGAAAGCGCGAAGCAAGACAGCAGAAGAAACTGGTAAGATTATTTACGATGCAGTTGTGGAACGTGTCAGTCACCTCCCAGCTTTTACTCCTAGGGCATTAAGTCCAAAGGATATCAAAGCGAAAAGAGATCAAGCCAAGAAATCTCGAGAACGTCGTTACCCTGGAGATTGGGTGTGGCAATTTATCGAGGGGAACGGTGTAGATTTCGATTATGGCTATGATTTTCTCGAATGCGGCACCCAGAAGCTCTATCACGCTCAAGGAGCGGACGAGTTTTTGCCTTTCTATTGCTTCCTTGACTTTGTCACAAGCAAAACATCAAAACATAGTCGGGTACTCGTCAGAACTATGACCTTGGCCGAAGGCTACGAGAAGTGTAACTTTCGATTCAGGAAAGATGGAAGGACGGAACACAAGTGGCCTCCACCGTTCCTTAAGAAGTAATAGAAATTCCGTGGTTGGGGGCAATGGAATAGAGAGCGCATGAAAAAAAAGGAGCAGAGGATATTTCCCAGAATACGCACCAAGATGGAGTTATCTCCCGCAAACCCCCTTTTTCTCTCAAACACTTGTAGGTGCGTCTAGAGTCATTTGGTGATTTTCGATAACCATTTGGGGGTTCTGAAATTATTTACAACAAGTAGTTTTCCGTTTTCCCAGTCGGGATATGGCTTAATGTAT
>Ga0209636_10006734_pt1 | contig 11733 bp, 11 predicted proteins | sample DeeMarSWOR152_54_FD_187464 | JGI IMG/M metagenome (GOLD analysis project Ga0209636, IMG submission 187464) | Marine sediment microbial communities from White Oak River estuary, North Carolina - WOR-1-52-54 (SPAdes) (version 2) | ecosystem: Environmental > Aquatic > Marine > Intertidal zone >... | reverse complement strand
ATCTAGAACGATATTTTCGCCGAAGATGGAAGGTCGCCTAACAGTTTTGATGCAGCGGCGCCCACCTTCTCGCGGTGCTCTTCCGAGCTGTACACACGCAGAATATTGATGAATCCCTTCAGCACATCGAATATGCCTGATATATCGCTGAGCCGCTGCGGAATTTTGCCACCTTCACGTGTTCGCATAAACACAGGTATTTCCATAGGCTCAAGCAGAACCGAATGACTGTAGGGCACTGAAGGCAAGGTAGGCACATCGATGACAACTGCCTCAGGTTTCACATCTGCCTCGTCTGCGATCTGATCGCGTAGCTGATTTCGAATCTCTTCCACGCTGAAAATGCTTGAAACTGTCTTGTCACGCACGTAGAAAGTGCGGTCATAGGCGCATTTCAGCAGGCGCCGCCTTTCCAGATTCTCAATAATTTTTTTCGACTTCTTCGACTTCTTAAGCATAGCCCAAACCGTGAAATCGTCGTGTGTCAAGTATTCTTCCGGCGTTTTGAAGCTGATTAGTCCCAGTTCGTCTTTTGCCTGCTCCATAGCCATAGCCAACATTAATTGCACAGCTCGCCCGACACGGTGGAAATATATGCTCTTGAATGACTCGATCCTAGCTAGAATGAATGATTCAAGCGCAGACAACGCGCCTACGTCCACGGCCAAGTTCTGATCAAGCACGTCGAGGGTTTGTATCAAACGGAGGACATCCACGTAACCATACTGCGCTCCAGTGTGGTATGTGTCACGAACCACGAAGTCTAGCTTGTCGACATCTACAGCGCTTCGTATGATCTGATCCATGAACGCGCGTTTGGGCTTGTGCAACCACCCGACCGACAGCTTGGCTACTTCGTCCACCTTGAATCCAAGCTTGCTTATGATCTCTTTCAATTCCGATTTCTGCACAATCCACACGTTGATGTCTTCGTGAGTTTTGTTGAGGAATTTGACGAGCAGATGCTCAAAGACATGTGAGAACGGTCCGTGTCCAACGTCGTGCAGTAATGCTGCAATGCGAATCATTTGATACTTTTCATCGTTGAAGAGCTTGGACAGATAGGGGTTCTCCGCCATCAGCCCGGCTAAATGCATGACCCCAACAGAATGCTCAAAACGCGTGTGATTGGCTGCAGGGTAGACGTACTCTGCTCCTGCGAGCTGTCTAAGCCGTCTTAATCGTTGAACAGGGAACGAATCAATAATGTGTTTTTCAGCTTCTGTTATGTAAACGTAGCCGTGAAGTGGGTCTTTGATCTCGCCCCAATACTGCCTCATTCTACGGTGCCTCTCTTGAAAGCTTGATTTTGTCAAAGTTATTAAAGCAATCGATTGCGTGTTAAGAAGGAAGAGGAAACTCATTTATGCTCAGCGGTTTTGACATGGTGTCAACGTGGCGAGCTGGGAATCCTATGGCAGAAGCAAGGAGAATTGGAGCTTTCATCTGCATTGAGGGAGTAGATGGCTGTGGAAAAACGACTCAGGCCAAAATACTCGTCAAGAATCTCAGGCGCAGGGGCTTCGACGCTGTATACACAACTGAACCTAGTGTTGGAAAAGTGGGCAAACTGATAAGACGTTTTGTTCTTGACCGTCAAAGACGTGTGCCAGCCGCGCTTGAAGCCCTGTTATTTGCAGCTGACCGTGTGGATCACGTGCAGGAGGAGGTCAAACCTTTGTTGAAGTGGGGTAAGATTGTAGTGTGCGACCGATATGTCTACTCCAGCCTCGCCTACCAAGGAGCAGCTGGGCTTGACCTAGGATGGATAGATCGCATTAACCAGTTTGCCATGAAGCCAGATTTAGCGCTGTTCCTTGATGTTGCACCTGGGAGGGTTATTAGCAGACTGAAAAAGAAGAAGTCAGTGATGGAAACCATGCGAAATCTGAAGGAAGTAAGGGAAGTATATCTAAAGTTGGTGCAACAGCAGCGTCTTATCACCTTGAACGGCAACCAATCTGTTGAAGAAGTCTCTAAAAGCATTTTGAAGATTGTCCTCGGGAAGTTGGAGGCCTGAATGCCTGCCAGGTTCCCCTAGAACATGCTCTTCAATGTTAATGTCTTATGTTGTTTCTCGGCGAGTTCTTTGTTGATTTGGTCTTTCAGAAAGAGGATGAAGTCTTTCCGTGGTATGCGCTGGATTCCTCTGATGTAGTGAAGGAACAATTCGACATCCTGATTTTCGAATGTGAAGCGGAGAACGCTGTAGTCGAACTGTAGCGGTTTGTCTCCACCTTTTTCTTTTTTGATGTGGTATCGAGCGGCGCAGAATGCGTCCAGTATCGGTAATGGCTGCGCTTTGAGTGCTCTTTCTACTGTGCTGAGTTGTTTCTGGTCAAGATAGTGGAACGCGTCTGTGTCGGCTATGCCGAATTCGAAGTTGACGTAGCATTGTGGTGGTGAAGCTGCGGTTATTGTTGCTAGGTCGATGGTTCGTTTGTTTAGTCTGTACATTACTCGTGCCATTGCTGTTTGTAGTCTACGGAATAAGTCGAGGTACACGAATTGTGCAGAATGGAACGCGTGAGTTGGAAACTCGTCGTAGCGGCCAAGCAATCGCTTTGCCTGCTATTTTATCTTCCGTATCTTCTCAAGATTCTCCAGTAGTGATGTTAGTGTGGCGCTGAGTTTCTCTAGTTGCGCTGGATCCTTTTCGTCGTTGATTTTTCCTTGTACTTCTCTAATCTTTGCGAGTATTGTTGATTCGAGTCCGCTGAGCATAATGGATTTTGTTGCTTCTTCGGGTGTTTCTCCTTCTTTGATTACTAGGACTCGTTTCTGGCATTTGGCGCACCATATCTCTCCGCTTTTCAGTTTGAACAGGGGTGAGGAGCAGGCTGGGCATGACAACTCGGTTAGTTGGGCTCCTTGCTTCAGTAGGTCTGCCATTTTTTGTAGGTCTTTTTGTTTTGCTGACACTTCGCTTACGTCCTTGCGAAAAGGTTTTAATGAGTTGTGGATTATTTGAGTATCGCTCGGTGTCATGTGTATGGAGGTTTTGCTGGATGGTGCGGAAGAAGAAGTTGGCGGAGTACGAGCAACGTGTCGAGGAGGCTGTGGCTGTTCTCGACGCGGTTTCAGAGGATACGACTACGCCCCGGAATATTAGGCGGGCGGCTAAGAACAGCATTGAAGCTTTGAGAACCACGCAGTATTCGTTGGCGGTTCGGGCTTCAAACGCGATTTCGTTGTTGGATGAGATTTTGCAGGATCCGAATATGCCGCCTTATACTCGGGTTAAATTGTGGAACGTAATGAGCATACTGGAAGCCATCAAAGATTAGGTCCGGACCTCGTTAGTGCAGAAAAAATTTTTTAGGCTAGCGTCCTTTCTTTTCTGTTTGTTTTTTCGGTTCTGTTTCTACTTCTATTATTGTCTTTGGCGCTGTTGGCTCGTGTTTTGCGGTGCGTTTTAATGTTGTTTTGCGTGAAGTTTCATGTTGGTTAGCGTGGCTTCTGGGATGATGACGGCTCTGTGGGAAGAGAAACTTCAGAAGAAACTTTGAACAAAAGACGGCGGTTTTCAACGGGGCGCTCTCCGACTTTATCTCTATGGAGAGTTTTACCCAGTTTTAACTTTCAATCAGCCTTTACTTGTCTTCGTTGCCTCAAGGTGAGGAAAAAATGTCCCTCGCCAACCGGCGAGGAATAGCCGTTTATACTAGTCTTCGTCTAAGTCTCTGTGCGTATCCTTCCGCCATTGCCTTGAGGCGTTCCACTTCGAATTGATGGGCTCGATATTCCTTGGTTGTTTCGTAGGCTGAAACACTCTCTGCCTGTTCGGAGCTCATGGGGAAAGCCTTGGTTGATTGAAGGGCTGCCCTGAGCTTGCCGAAAACCACCGGAGCGGGCGGGTTCAACAGTTTCTCGCGAACTTTCGGGGTTTGCATTCTTTGTCTCACCTCCTTCAAGCTTTCTGAACGCCTTATAGGGAAGGAAAAATACCTGAGTATTTTTCTAGCATTAAACAGGGCGAAAAAATGATTGCCATGGCTAAGAAATGTCTTTTCATGGTTGAACAGGAAAAATCAAGCGTATTCGAGCATATTGACCGATGAATGCCATTTTTTGTTCCCAATCTGCTGTTTTGGGTTCAAAATGGCTTTGTTCATTTTTCCTTGATTTTCATGATGTGATGATCGATGTACCGCTTGATTGTTTCTTTCTCGTAGGCGACGCGTGCTTTGAGGATCTTTCCTCCTCGACCTCGTTCTCCTGGGAATATTCTCGTTTCAGTTAGCCCACGTCTTTCTAATTCAGAGATGGCGAGCCCTCGGTGTTTAGCAGTGCCGTACAAGCTTGATTTTGGAACCTTCGTGTCTGCATGGATTTGGACAAGGGTTCTCCAGCCTGACTTTTCAAGTGGCAGCCTCTTTTTCATGTAGTCTTCAATGAACGCCTTTGTGAGGTGTTCAAAGACCACTTGAGCATTATCGGTTCTGAATTGGAAACCAACCGGAGGAAGGATGGTCACTTGGACTGCTTCGCATTTAAATCTCTTGAATTTTCCCAGCTCGTCGACATAGATAATCTCTGGACACAGTTGGAAATTGCCCGTTTGGGTTGCTCGTAACGTAACTGTGAGGGATTCGACTTTGTGTGGAGCAAGTTGCTTTCCTCTCGCGTTCAATGATTTGCCTTCCATAAGGTAGGGAGCAGGTTCTCTCACTACCTCAAAGGCTGCTGGAGCCAACTCATCAATTCGAACAAGCAACCCTAATTCCTTTGCTACATTAGCGAGGTCCATACGAACCTCGAATTCTTCTCCCAGAGTTGCCTCTTCAGGCGCGGATAAGTAAGCCTGAATATTAGCGTGCTCAAATCTCTCTAACCCAACCGCCTCCTCTTTAGCAGAAGGAGGAACTGAGAAAACTGCAGTGCTTGACGCAACGGCGGGAGGTTTAAAGGCTTCACGCAATGAAAGGGCGAATTCCCGTTTCTCCTTGACTTTGGCCAAAACCTTGAGTGCTTCATCTCTTTTGCCGATGTATCCGGCTTTTTCGTAGAGTTGGGCTGAACGTTCAAGGTATTTTTCAGCCAGCTGATACTGCCGAATTTTCTGCTCGTGAACGATCTCTGTTTCCGCTCTGCTCATGTAGACATAAGCGTCGAGGAGGGCTTGATTGGCGTTGACCCACGTGGAAGCCTTATCGAATCCTGCTTTCAAGTAGTAGTTTGCGGCGCTCTCCATGCTTTGTTTGGCGATTGAGTAGAGCTTCAGGTCTCGCGAAGCCTCAAATCTAGTTGCGGCTTCCAAAGCCTTGCATAGAGCGCTGTTTCCCATGGCTAGTAGGCTTGTTTCTTCCTTGGCAGCGTATTGCTTGGTCTTTTCGAAGAGTTTGGCGGATTCCATAAACAGTGCAGGCGTCACTCTCTGTTCAGCAAGTTTCATTTTTTCCCATGCTTGGCAGAAGCAAATCGTCAAGTACAGTTCTTTACGTTCCGACTCCTCGTCTAAAGCCTCAGCTATTCTCTGAAAGACCCGAGCTGCACGACTGTATTTCTCTGCACTGAGCGCCGTGTTGCCTTCCTTGTCATGTATCCTGGCTTCTTCTAGAAGCATTCTTCCTTGGCAGTATTCTCGTTTGCCTTCAGAGGCTTTACCCAGTTTGAGAGCTCTTTCCTTCTCCTCGCCGCTTTCCATTTTAGGGGCCGCCGCCTCAAGTGAAGCTTTTGCTCTGCTGAAAAGTTCAGCGGCTTGTTGAAAGGCTAGTGTGGCTTCCTTGATCTTTTCTTTTCTGCTTAGATCTTCGCCGTGCTCCAGATGAGCCCATGCCAGATAGGTAGGCGCCAGATAACTCCACAGCTTCAGTTCATTGCAGATATTAGCGGCTTTTTCATAATACACTTTTGATTTTGAATACTCTTCTCCAATGTGGCTGTGCTTTGCCTTTTCTATTAGATTCCACGCCTGCATGTAAGATGCATGTGCTAGGTAGAAGTTCTTGAGTGGAGCTGTTTTGTCAGCTGAGAGCTTATACTTTTCAGACGCTCGCTGAAAGCTTTCGGCTGCCTCAGAATACTCGCCTAATTTGTTATACATTGAAGCAATTCGCCAGCAAATCTCCGCTATGGAACTGTGCCAGCCAACTTTATCATAAGCCTCTGTGGCTCCCTTATACACGTCAACTGCTTTTCTAAGATTCTCCGCGTTTCCTGTTAATGAGAAGAGTTGAGTCAGAATTCCGGCGTAGTTCTCATGATACCTTGCAACTGTAACGTACAGACCCGGTTTAGGTGAAATCCTGAGACGTTTAAGGCAGGATACCAGACTGTTCTCCATGTTATGAACGGCTTTTTCAAGGAGCTCTTGTTTCTTTAACTTGTCAACCTCGATTGCTGCCAATTCTGTATATACCAAGGCTTGGTAGTTTCTGAACACGCCTTTATTCCAGTGATCAAACGGGGTCGCTTGCTCCGCTATTCTGACGCTCTCTTCCCTATACTCTAACGCCTCCTCGCACAACCGTCTCTTCTCGTCCGCTCGAGCCTTGAGGGTGGAAAGATAATACAGAGCTTTGCTAAGCCCATGATACACTCCCCAGTCTGGTCTCGGGAAGTAGCCCGAATTCCGAGCATATTCTAGGCTCTTTCGCCCAGCCTTAACCGCCTTCTCAAGGGAACTCAGTTTGGCTTCAAGAGTGATTTCTTCTTGCGCCAAAGCGGAATAACTCTCTGGAAGTATCCAGAAACTGATTGGAACAAACGACGATGCAGTGAAGTTGCTGATGGCTTTTTCTTCGTACTTTACAGCCTTTTGAATCGCACGCTTTCTTTTTTCCGGGTCTTGTTCCAGCACTGACATCCAGTATGCGAGGTATGCCAAACAATGCGCTGCGTGTCCCGTCAGGTACCGGTTTCTGATTCTTGTGGCTAAGCGCATTGATTCTTTGAAACATGTCAGCGCCGCTTCTAGGTTGCCGGCCCAGTCGGCTGTTGATATTCCCAACCATATGTTCAATAGACTGGTTAGGTAATCATCGTCGGCTTTTTTGCAGAGTTCACAGGCTTTCTGCAGGAGGCTCAGACCTTTTTGGCCAAATTCTCTCTTTTTGTCTTCTAGTTCAGTAAGGTGCCGTGCGGTTTCGCAGAGTTTGCCTGTCAGAGCGTAAGCTGTTGCTAGTTCATGCGTGTCGTCTAGCTCTGATAATTTGTTTATTGCTTTCTCCCCATAGCTGAGAGCTTCCATTATCATTTTGTTTCTTTTCGACCAGTTCCACTCAAGCGTGGCTCGGTCGCTGTCGCATTCGCAGAGGCACAGCAGGAGCTCGTTATATGCCCTTCCTAACTCCGCTTCATCGTGAGCTTCCTCGTAGAGCTCGAAAACCTTTGTCTTCAACTCATGGTATTTGTCCAGTAACTCCTTTTTCTCGGTAGATGTTGAGGCAAGCCAATACTTGACGTAGTATACGAGGGCTAAACACCGGTATGCTTCCGCCTCTTTGCCCTTCAGTTCTTCGAAAAACTTGGTTGCCCTCGAGTAAGCTTCAATCGCCGACATCATGCACTCGGTAAAGCCTTCCTTATTGCCCGCCTGCATTGCTGCTCGGCGATAACAAAGACCAATTTCCTGAAGAAGTTCGCCTTCTTTCAGGGGGACATTATTCCTAAGCGTAACATCTAAACAGCCTTCATAGAGTTTCGCTGCAGCTATCCAATCATTCCCTTTCTCTCGTTGCCCAGCTTCGTCAAGAATAGCATCAAGCTTCTGACTTGTAGGCAATCTCGTTCAAAACCATATACCAGATGTGACAGCTTGTGGTTTAAGGTTTATGTCAATATTATGATCAAGCACCTAAAACATAGTGAATTGATAAGAAATGGCGCGTAGGAAAAAGCATTTAAAACGAGTTTATATAACAGCTAAGAAAGGGGGTGGAAATGAGCATGGGTTATGAAGCTTGTGGAGAAGACTTAGATGAGTTATTAGACCAACTTGATAAAGAAGTGAACCTCTCTCCAAAGGCAGTAAAACTCAAGAAAAAGGTAAGAGACCATCTCAAGAATCCAAAGTAAAAGACGCTTTCCACTAGAAGCGGCGAGCTTGTTCAGTACGATCATTTGCCCTTATATATCGCGTGCGCTAATATAACGCGCCCTAAAATTCTTCCCCCTCATCTTCACAGTAGCTTATCAGAAACCATAGAAGATTAAACTGCGAAACCTAGAGAGGTGAGACCGGATGTCGATAGTCGGTTTAGACTTGGCGGGTGTCGAAAGCAGACCCACTGGTTTTTGTATCCTTAAGGGTTTGATGGCTGAGACCTTTCTACTCTACACAAATCAGGAAATAGTGAGGAAAGTGGAGGGAAGCAAGCCCAAGGTTGTTGCTATCGACGCCCCTCTGAGTCTTCCAGCGGGGCGGAAGTCCATAGAACAAAGGACTAAAGTGCATCTGAGGGAATGCGACAAAGAACTCCTGAAAAGAGGCATAAAATTCTTCCCGGTCACTCTCGGACCCATGAGAAAACTAACGAGTAGGGGCATAACGCTAAGAAGAATCCTTGAAAACAAGCATTTCAAAGTGATAGAGGTCTATCCTGGAGGAGCCCAAGACATTCTAGGAATCCCCAGAAAACAACAGGGGCTAAGAAGCCTGAGAGAGGGCCTGGAAAAGTTAGGAATAAAAGGACTTAAAGACGGCATGAGTAACCATGAGCTGGACGCCGTGACCTGTGCTCTTGTAGGAAAACTCTTCTTAGCGGGAGAAACCATCACGTATGGAACTCGCGAGCAAGCAATAGTGATGCCCAAGTGAGAAATTCCGTGTAAGCGAATAAGTATTCGCGAAACTCAAATGAGGAGGCACACTTCTAGCGCTATTTCGCTTTTGAACGAGATCTTGCAGGGTCCAAAGATGCCCTTACGCCTTGGGTTAAAGTCTGAAACGTAATGGGCATATTAGAAGCTGGACGCGTTCACGTTAGTCTTTTCAAAGGAAAATCGACTTTTTTCTCTATGGCTAAGATATGTTCGAGCTTGCCATTGGCTACTACCATGTGCTTCGAAGTTTTCGGAGGAAGTTTCTTCTTACTTAGACCAGCTTCTATTACCATTTTCTTTGTGACCTTGTAGCCATTTCTCCACGATTTCACTTTGATTTGAGATTCTCTATAGTTCACAAAGGTGACAGGAATTCTTTTGCATCCCAGCTCTCTAAGAGCGCCAAGTCTATGATGACCGTCAAGAATTATCCTTGTGTCTTTGTCAACGGCTATGGCGAATTTCAGAATCTTATCTGATTCTATCTCTCTCGCTAACTGTTTCAAGTGTGCCAAATCAACTCTTTCATGTGCTCTCAACTTTGTCAGTTCAATCAGCGCTATCTCCAGTGGTTCACAAGCATCAATGTTGCGAAGACTCTCCTTAGATTGAAGCATAGGTTCCATCCCGCTTTAGTGCCACACTGAGCATGCAACCATAAACTTGACATCTAGTTTACGGAGCTAGATCTCGCCCAGCCACGGATACATTTCCCTGAGCTTCCGCATCGATTCCTCTACCTTTTCTTGTGGATATTCATAGGCGGGTAGCTTGCCACTCAAGTAATCGTCGTAGGCTTGCATGTCGAAATGACCATGTCCACACAACAAGAACAAGATTGTTTTTTGTTCACCAGCTTCATCGTTCTTGCGCGCTTCGTCAATTACGGCTTTGATTGCGTGTGCAGGTTCTGGAGCAGGTAGTATCCCCTCAGTCCTGGCAAACAGAGTTGCAGCTTCAAACGCTTCAACTTGGTTGTAAGCCCTAGTTCTTATGACTCCCTCTCTATTCAATAAACAAAGGGTCGGGGCCATTCCATGGTAACGCAGGCCTCCGGCATGGATAGGCGGAGGAACGAACATGTGACCGAGTGTATGCATTTTCACCAACGGAATTATTCGAGCTGTATCTCCATGATCATAGGTGTAGTATCCCTTTGTCACTTTTGGGCATGCCATAGACTCTACAGCTAGAAACTCTGTATCCTTCGGGGATCTGCCCGAGACTTTCTCGTAATAGAAGGGCCAATACAATCCAGAGAAGCTACTTCCCCCACCTATACATCCCACAATCAAATCTGGATAATCGTCTATGATTTCCATTTGCTTCTGAGTTTCTTGGCCGATGACTGTTTGGTGAAGGAGAACATGATTAACAACACTTCCAATAGAATATTTAGTTTCTTCGTGAGAGAGAGCGTCCTCCACAGCTTCGCTTATTGCAATTCCTAGGCTTCCCGGGCTTTCTGGATCTTCCTCCAGAATTGCTTTTCCGCTTTTTGTTCTTTCTGTTGGGCTTGCGTGAACTTCTGCTCCCCAAGTTTCCATCAGAACTCTTCTGTAAGGCTTTTGGTGATAGCTTGACTTGACCATGTAGACAGTTGATTTCAGCCCAAACAACATGCATCCGAAAGCCAGAGCAGAACCCCACTGTCCAGCGCCTGTCTCGGTTGTCAGTTTTTCAACGCCATCTTTTTTGGCATAATAGGCTTGAGCAACTGCAGTGTTTGGTTTGTGACTTCCCGGAGGACTCACACCTTCATACTTGTAGTAGATCTTCGAGCGAGTCTTCAATGCTTTTTCAAGATTTGTTGCCCTGTAGAGCGGTGTAGGCCTCCATAATCGGTATATCTCCCGCACTTCTTCCGGTATGTCTATCCACCGTTCCTCACTGTATTCCTGTTTTAGACATTCGCTTGGAAACAGTGGGGGAGGCAATTTTACTGGTTCTCTTGTTTGAGGGTGTATCATGGGCGGCAGCGATTTTGGAAGGTCTGGTAGGATGTTGTACCATTGCTTTGGTATTTCCTCTTCATCCAAGACTACCTTTCTGGATGCTATCTGGCTCATCTCCTGTGGAGGTTAAGGATAATACTTATACCTCAAAGCACAAATATAAACCTTATAGAACAATTCTCTACCTCTTAGGAGCCGAGACATACGTGTGGAATCAGATCGAGAAACATTTCGAGGACTTGCCAGCGCAATTAAAGGTTGCTAGAATCCTCTTTGAAAGAGGGTTCCAAGTTAGAGTAGACGGAAAAGTCGTCAGCGGAGGCATAGAGATAGCCCATTCCCAGATTGCGAAAGAAGTGGGAGTTGAACGAAGAGCTGTCGACAGTACTGTTCAGACGATCCTTTCAAAGCCGGAACTGAAGAGAATCTACACCAACCTGATTCAAGTGTGCTCGCTGCAAGAAGTCGCTCGCGAATTCAACTTGGGCGTGATGATTTTTGTTCCTGAGAACGCACGACAGACAGGCATTATAGCTAGTGTTACAAGGAAAGTCTCGGAAATGGGATTGAACATTGTACAGGCATTAGCAGAAGATCCCAGCTTAAGTCTACAGCCTAGACTTACTCTGGTGATGGAAGGGGAAATTCCTCCGGAGCTGATTAATGAGGTGAGGAAGCTGCCCGGAACCAAGAGTGTTACAGTATATTGAGCAACATGTGCCCACATGTCATCTGAACATTTCTTCCAGAATCAACATGCTTATGCGCGATTTATTCGGATCTTTTCTTTAAGCGGTCTTCTTTCAGTTATTCTTACTTACGAAGAGGCACCGCAGAGCTGTTTCACATAACATGCAATAATAATCGTAGTGCGACTCCCCCCAAAGTTATTGCGAAGACTATTTCGAATATCGTTATTGAGAGGGCTTTTTTCCAGCCGAACTCTCTGAGTAGGGCGGCCATTGTCGCTATACAAGGTATGTAGAACATTGTCACTAACGTGAACACAATC
>Ga0209636_10006733_pt1 | contig 11735 bp, 11 predicted proteins | sample DeeMarSWOR152_54_FD_187464 | JGI IMG/M metagenome (GOLD analysis project Ga0209636, IMG submission 187464) | Marine sediment microbial communities from White Oak River estuary, North Carolina - WOR-1-52-54 (SPAdes) (version 2) | ecosystem: Environmental > Aquatic > Marine > Intertidal zone >... | reverse complement strand
AAATACAAGACCATAATCCGCCTCCTCTCTCAAACTCATGGCATCCTCAAAACTTTGAATCAATTCCAACTCGAGCTCGTCTTTAAAAAGCTCCCTCAACGCCACAAGCAACGCGTAATGGCTTTTCTCTCTGAAACCTTTGCTGTACACGAGCGCCCTCGCAGCATGAAACATCGAGTAATACCCCTGTATCGTAGCCCACTTGAGCCTCTCCCTAGACAAAGAATCTTTCGCCTCTTCCAGATCAGAAACAGCAGCTTCAACTTCCTTGATGACTAATTTTCTGTCAACGCCTATCTTGATTAGTTTCCTTTGTTCAACAAAACGCTTGAACCTACTCATTCAGACTCCCACAGAAGTATCCCCTTCAAGATTCTTTCGTACAATGGCTTATCCTTCCTCCTCAACTTCACAAACTCGTTAGAGTTAACCACAATAGGCGCTATTCTCCTCCCCATCTTTCGATAAGCACTAATCTTCGATTTTACCTTATTCTTCTCATTCGTTAGAACAAACAAATCCACATCGCTCTCTTTCATGTCTGTCCCTTCCGAGCAGCTTCCAAACAACATGATTCTTTCACAATCCTGTTTTATTTCTTCAACCAGCTCATTAAGAGAATAAACATTGAAAAGAACCTTAAACTGCCTTGCCAAAGCATTTTTCATATCAAGCCTGTAAAAAACCATCCTCCCCCTTTTCTCCCTCTTAAGCACTTCAATCTCGGAAAGCCTTCTAAGAATCTTGTTAGCGGAACCCTTGCTAACCCTCGTCCTTCTCACAACTTCTCTTTCATGCAACTCCTCCATCGGGCTCTCATGGAACAAATAGAGAACCTTCAGCAGAGTCGGTGTGATGAAGTCTAATTTATCGGGCATATGCTCATTATTTTGAACTCAAACATAAATAGCTTTCCATTCCCCGCTGACGTTACAGAAACAATTCCAGAACTTACGGCTCCATGTTCGAACCGTTTCCTGCTATGGCGGTCTTTTTTGGGCGTATTGGTATCTTCTTGGTTTTCCTTGTCTTGTCAGTATTCCGTATTTGACTAGGTCGATTAGTACGTGGGCTACGGCTGTGCAGTCGTAGCGAAATCCTCGTCTAGCCATTTCACTGTACACTTCGCCTAAGCCTCTAGGAGTTGCAAACCATCCTTCTCACCAAAGTTTTTTGGATTAAGCCCTTGCACTAGAGTTCGTGTCGTGAATAGTGGCGTAGGTTCTGATCTTCACTTTCGATGCTGTCTCTCTCGTCAAAGAACTTTAGAATTTGCCAGCCCTTCACAAGTGTAACGTGCGCAGAATTGATTATTTAGGCATCAAGTCTTTTTGGAAATCAATGAATTTGTCAACGTCTTCCTCGGTGTTGTAGAAATGCGTGCAAACCCTTATTCCCCCAACTCCACCCTGATACCTTATCGTAGGACCAGTTATCGGCTTAGGAACCCTAGTCCCCATTGCCTCGTAGCACTTGAAATCATTACCGTAAGAACCCGTGGTGTAGTTTATCAGTCCGTGTCTCTGCTTCGGATCTACAGGCGTGTTCACCTTGCAACCTATATCGAGAAGGCCGTCAATGAGATATCCTCCAAGCCTAACAACTCTTTTTTGGATGTCCTCTTTTCCCAACTCGTTGAGCCATCTCAAACTAGCAAGCCAACCCCACAACATGTCTGTAGAACCTATACCTTGATCAAATCTCTCTGCAGTCTTAGGGAACGGCATATCATAGCTCTTGATATTATCATGATCCTGCTTTCCGAACGGCAACCCAAAGATAAAAGGATGTTTTTTCTGTTCCAAAGTCCAGGGCCCCCTATCAACGTTCAAATAACTCCAATACGACGGCTCAAATTTCTTACAGAGGTCTTTTCTAACATAAAACATTCCGACCAAAGGCGGACCACACTGCCATTTATGGCTTCCCGAAACCAGAAAATCCACTTCGTCTTTGTGGACATCTATCACACGTGCTCCAAGTGCCTGATAAGCATCGTCCACCACAAACGCACCCTTCTCATGAGCAAGTTCGCACACAGCCTCAACATCATAAGTGAAACCACAATGCCAAGTCGTCCGATTGATACACGCGAGCTTGGTTTTCTCGTCTATCGCTTGATCCATGTCTCCGTACTCCCAACAACCTGGAGCCACCTCCTTCTTAACAGAGGAACCCCCATGCAAGAGGATCTTCCCCTCAACGTTTTTTACCCGATGAATTTCCACTCCTTTCTTCCTGAGCTGCAACCACGTATGTCCCGATGACGGATACCCTTGATCTGTAAAAACTACGTTATCACCCTTTTCCCATGGATAATTGTAATCTATCACGTCTTTAACCATGTTAAGTCCTTGCAAAACACGGTTAATCCAACATATTTCCGTCGGTTCTGCGTTAATCAGTTTAGCAGCCTCCATTTTCGCTTCAATCGACTGAGACGTAAGAGATGCAGGAACTTTTCCGCTTAGTTGACTATGGGCATACTCAAACTGCCAATATTTCTGCAATGCATTGTACCATTTAAGACACAGCGGCGCAGCCCCACAAGCCCCCAAGTGGATCAGAAATTCCAAGTGCGGAAAGTTACCTCGAATTCTCTCGATGTTCTTTTCTAAATTCACAATCTACCCTGTTAGGCGGATTGAACTGAATTGAATTTAAATGTTTCCTCAAGAGTCAAGAGAGTCTTTAGCCAAGAACCGAAGGAGTATAGACTTTCCATCTAAGCACAAACGTGTTTCATACCTGCGTGCAGTGCGCGTTAGAATTGTTCAAGTCTGATGAAAAAAATCAAAACTCAAGGGATTATGGTGGTCTTTTCTGGGTGTATTGGTATCTTCTTGGTTTTCCCTGTCTTGTCAGTACTGCGTCTTTGACTAGGTCTATTAGTGCGTGGGCTACAGCCGTACGGTCATAATGAAATCCCCGCCTCGCCATTTCACTGTGCACTTCGCCTAAGCCTCTGGGAGTTGCAAACCATTCTTCTTGCCAGAGTTTTTGGATTAAGCCTTTACATGTTTCGGCTCTTGGTGGTGCGGCTCTTTCAGTTATCAGCGTTGTTCCTTTCAGTTTTTCCGTTACTGTTGAGAGAATTTTGTCAACAGTTGCTTGCAGCTGTTCTTCTTGGCATTCGATTTCGAACTCTATTTCTCCTATTTTCATCTTTACGCGTATCGGTGGTTTTGCGTTTTTTTCTGTCAATTTTTCACCTATTGTTTATTGAATTGTGCATCTTGTTCATGCACAACATTTAAATATTTCCTTTCCCAAACAACTGGTTATTGGTGAACATGTTGATTGAACAACTAACTATTACAACAACACCAAAATATAATTTTCCCCAACCCACCATAGACACATCATTACCCCAACGTTTCATAGAGCTAAGCATCCACTCACTCAAACACGTGCAAAATCAGCCCTTTCAACTAAATCAACAACTTTTTCAACAAAACAGCAACATGGAACAGCAAATGCAAACCATGCAAATCGGATCGCAACCCATACGCTTGAAGCCGAGAACAGAAGAAACAGTGGTTGCAGCCGTCGACACTTCCACCATAAAAATCGGTGAAACAAGCAAAGGCATGCTAATAGCAGTTAGAGGAGCAACCGTCTGGAAACAGAAAAAACACTACCGATACCTACGCGTCGGACCCTTCATCTTCCACGTGACAGAAGAAAACAAAAAACAAGTCTACAACGCACTGCAGAGAGCATACTTCACCTCCCCACACGAACACAACCACAACGGTTCACCCAGCTTCCTGCAGATGCCAACACGAATAGCAAATCTCCTCGAAAGATGGCAACAAACAATGCTCTCAACAACAGTAACCAACGGCCTAATCCTCTTTGACGGCTCACTAACCTCAGGAATCGCCGACACCTCAACAAAACGCATGAAACAGATCTTGGACGCCGCGAGAAAAAGAGGAAACATAGTTTTGGCTTTTTCAAAGATGACCAGCCTAAGGTTCAACGGATACCTCATAACCGATGTGCTACTCGGATACAAACCGCCCTACCTGTTCGAAATAGCTGGATTGAAACCCCGACCTCCAATCGTATTGTTAGGCGACGTTTACGTGGCTAGGCTGGCTAACGAAAATTATGCTTTCAGGCTTGACATCGACAAAGAAGTTTCAATTGAGCGGAGAATGGAAGCCGTTGAAAAACTCTTGGGAAACGAATTATTTTCGCAGAGTTACCCTGAAACCCTGCGTTTAGCACACATCCTCTGCACCTTCACAGCAAACGAAGTCATAGCCATGCAACACTTCATCACACGCAAATACGACCTCAAAATCATCAACAGACCAGACATGCACAGGCTTCTGTTCGGACCCTTCGGCAAAGGTGAAAGCCGCTCATGAAACTCTACAAAAAAGAAGGAAACATAATCCAAATTCTAGGTTTTCCAAACGAAACAGTGGAAAAAGGCGACTACCTGCTCATCGAAGGCAAAAACGCTAGAAAAGCATTAATCGTACAAGTAATAGACGTTCAATTTGCAAACATCCCAGGCATCCTTGAAGAACTGCTCAGAAGCCTTCCAGACGGCGGAGAACTAATCCAAGGCGAAGACTTCGACCCTCTGGAAATCGCTCCCCACATCACGTACATTCAAGACGCAAGGCTTCTCCGATGCAAAATCCGCGCAACAATCGAAAACGAAAGCTTAAGCCCCAGCAGCTCATGGCTTCCATCGCGCTCGCAATCAACAATAAAGAAGCTGTCAATTCCAACGCTGCTTGAACTTGCAAAAGTTAATGGAAAACTTCCAATAGTCTTAGGCGGCACAAAGGATTCCATGCTTCTGACAATAGACGCCTCATCTCTAGACGGGCGGCTAAACATAATAACTGGAAAGAAAGAAACCGGCAAGTCTCATCTGTCTAAACTTTTGATGCTCAACCTAATACGGTATGGAGCCACCGTGATTGTTCTCGACTTAAACGGGGAATACATAAGCCTAGGAATGACATCTGACGGAAAAAGAAACGCCTACCACAACAAGATTCACGTTTTAACACCTTCCCAAAACTTCAAAGTTGTCCTAAAACAGCTACACCTACATGTGTTATTAAGCATCCTTATTCACGCACTCCATCTGCCCGGAACATCCGCTCGCGAGTTTAGGACCATATGGCGATCCCTAAAAGAAAAAGACAACCTTACCCTACGGGAATTAGGCGAAGCCATACGCAACAGCCGTTGCAACCACCACGTCCGCGACGCCCTCTTCTCGCGCTACTACGCTCTACTCAATTCTCGTTTTTTTACAGATAATGTTGCCGAAGCCATGCTCCTCGAAGAAAGCTTGTTTAAGGCTGGGAAGGAAGGCGGCGTTATAGTAATAAACTTGCGAAACACTTCCTCCATTGACCGACAGATAGTTGTTGAATACGTGCTCGGCAAACTTGTTGAATTACTAACAAGCTGGAAACTCAAGGCTGTCTTTCTCTATGCCGAAGAAGCTCACCTCTACCTGCGCGAAACATATTGGGACGACATTGTAACACGCATGCGACATCTCGGAATATTCACAACATTCATAACAAACCAGCCGAACACAATTCGCGAAAACATCTACCGCCAAGCAGACAACATATTCCTTTTCAATTTCACAAACGAACATGACTTAGAAACTGTTTCACGAGCAGCCAGAGTGGACGCAGAAACAGTCAAATCCATCGCCACGGATTTGTCTCCACGCCACTGTCTAGTGCTTGGAAAAGCTGTGAAAGACTTTCCAATGGTTGTTAAGGTTAAAGCCCTAGACATCAGAACCATGGGAGAAACAAGGCTATTCTTCATAAACACAAACTAATCATTAAAATACAGAAACAAAATTCTTATATCTTCCATCTCTTAGTGAAGTAATAGAAGAAAACATGAAAAGAAAATGGCTCACACTATTCATGATTGCTGGTGCTACATCTCTAGCAGTTTATTTTGCTTATGGGTTTGAGGCGATAATTTTTCCATCAGTCCATGTCCTTTGTTTTTTGGGCAATCTTTTGCACGTAATTTGGAATGCTGAGGTACAGTCAGGTGCCACTCCTGGGCTGGATAAAATGGATGAACCTGATCGCTGGTTCAGTTCCATTCACAATGCTTGGCTTTACGTCAACGACCAGGAGAGATGGGCATCGTACGCATCTCTTAGTTCGTGTGTTGTAGGAGCTGCCGGCGGCTCAATACTAGGTGGACTCCTTTTATTTATCTGGAAAATAAGTGGTCCTGTAGTCGTTGCGAGCTGGGTTTCAGGTATATTCCTAATGGTATCAGTAGCCATGTGGGTGACAACTAGCGAGTATTGGTCAAAAACTAAAGAACATGATGACAGTAGTTATGAGGAGGTGTAATCACTTTTGAGGGCAATAGTCAAGCTTTTCAAGTTTCTGTCTATTTCTCTGGAAGAATTCTCTGAAACTTCTTGTTAAATCGTAGTTTTCCACTTCGCTGAATTTGACCCATCTCAATTCTGCAGCGTCATCCGCGGCTTTAAGCGTTCCACCTTTGATTTTTACAAAATAGTCAACGATTACAAAGTGATATTTTATTTTGCCATTTTCATCTAAAGTTATGCTGTTTACAACATCAACAAGTTTAGGCTGTTCAACTTCAAGGTTTGTTTCTTCCATGACTTCCCTTATCACCGTCTGCTCTGCACCCTCACCTAATTCCACTAAGCCACCAGGAATAGTCCATTTACCTCTTCCAGGCTCACTTTTCCTTTTCTCAAGCAGAATTTTGCAATCGCAGATTATGACTACGCCGACACCTACAACTGGCTGGTTCGGATAAAGCCTCTTCAAAGATTTTTCCTCTTTTTATCCAATTAATGTCCCAACTTTTTCTCCCTTAACAGCAGCCAAAACATTTTTAGGCTTAAACCCATTCACAACAACAACTTTAACCCGTCCCTTTTTAAGAATTTTAACAGCCTCAGGGTCAAGAATCTGGTGTATTCCAGCCTTGTGCTCGTCTTCGGCGAATACACGCGGTAAATCTTCGAAACTTAAATATTCAAGCTTAACAGCATCAGCATATTTTCTAGGGTCTTTATTATAGATACCTTCTTGGTCTGTGGCTTTGATCAACAATTTAGCATCCACTTGTTCAACAATTAACGCTGCAACCGTGTCTGTAGTCATGCCTGGTTTTAAACCACCCATGACTGCAACTTTTCCTTCGCGTAAACATTTTACAGTATCCTCAATCGTTAATGGTACAGCTTCACAGCCTAATTCTCCAAGTTTCTTAAGGAAAAGTTGAGCAAAAATTCTTGAAACAGAAATTGCAACTGTATCCTGAACCCATTCGTCAAGTCCTAAATCCTTCGCAACGCCGATAAATTCTCTTGCCAAGGCGCCTCCTCCAACAACAACCGTTATTTCATGTCCTTGCCTCTTCAAACCCTTCAACAAATCCGTGTACTTGCTGATTAAAGCTGAATTAATTGGCGAAGCTATAACTGAGCCGCCTATTCGCAGCACAAACCGCATAACTTCACATCCTTTCATTCATTACTATACAGCCTTACGGGTTAAAATTCTTTAGAAGAATCTGTTTAAGCCTTCTTGGGCTTTCCTGCTTTTTTGCACGCCTATCGTTTCTCCAAATCGTATTCGCATTCCATCCTTAGCAGCAATTGTAGGGACGCCAGTTTCTTTTTCGATTAGTTTTGCTTCTCTTGCGGGTCCTTTAAATATCATTTGCATTCCAAAATGCGTCAAAACAGCCTGTTCCGGACGTGCTTCTTCAATTATTTTTACGGCGTCAGTCGTTGTCATATGTCCTTTCCAAGGCTTTCCAGCAGGTCTCATCACGCATAATATAAGAAGCCTTACACCTTCATAGTATTTACCTATATCTTCAAAATATTCTGTGTCGCTTGTGTAAGCGAAGCTTCCGAATTCTAAGGTTTCAAATCTGAAGCCTACAGTGTCAGGGTCTGTGTGTCTTGCTTCAGTTACCAAAACGTTGATGTTGCCAATCTGAAAATTCTTGTTTGGTAAAGCCTCAATTACACGTTCAGGCATTTGCTGATGATACTTAGAAACAACAGAATTAAATCCCATCTCATTACCATACAATACGCTTTTCGAAGCGACTAAAACTCCATGTTTCTTTGTTGTACCTTTGGTCATGGCTTCTATTAGAACTTCAGCGTCTGTGTAATGGTCTGGATGGCAGTGGGAAACGAAAACAGCGTTAAGCTTCTGAGGGTTTAAGCCTTGGCTAATCGAGTAAACCAGTGCTCCGGGACCAGGGTCTAAATGAAAGTTTAAGTCTTTGCTGATTATGCGGATTCCAGCAGTACGCCTCTTCTGAGTGATTGTTGCAAATCTCCCACCGCCTGTTCCAAGGAATGTTATCTCAATTTGAGGAGTCATGGGCAGTTTTATAGTAACCATGTGATTTTTGTTTTGTGCTTGAGGAGAAAAGAGGGAATTTGAAATGATCCTAGGAAACCTTTCATCAGCATTAGAATCGATATACCAAAGGGTTCCGAAGAACTACGCGCCAAATTTGTGAGATGGTTCGCTTGTGTTACTAGTCTGTTTGTGATAGGGAAACAATAAGTTTTTTAGTAGCCTCCCAACTTGCACAGATTTGAATTTGCTTTGCTAAAGTAAAGAGATGACGCTGGTGCGTGTAAAAATCAGAGTTACTGGCATAGTTCAAGGTGTAGGTTTCCGCCCATTCATTTATCGTATCGCCGTAAAAAACGGTTTAAACGGATATGTGAGAAACAGGGGCGATGCTGGAGTAGAAATATTTCTAGAAGGCAGAGAAGAAAGCATCAAAGACTTTCTGAGCGATCTAAAAGCGAGGAAACCTCCCTTGGCGCAGATTTATGAAATAATCACATCGCCCTTAAAAGAGAAAAACGAATATGAAAACTTTACAATTTTAAAAAGTTCCGAAGAAGCTGAGCTTTCAGGCTCGGTTATCCCGCCCGACGTAGCTATATGTGATGAATGCTTAAAAGAACTTAGAGACCCGAAAAATCCAAGATACGAATATTTCTTCATCACCTGCACGAATTGTGGTCCAAGATACACGATTATTGAAAGGCTTCCATACGACCGGAAAAACACGACAATGCGGGATTTTCCGATGTGCAATTTTTGCGAAAGCGAATACACAAACCCCCTGAACAGACGTTTTCACGCTCAGACGGTTGCGTGTGCAAAATGCGGTCCGAAAGTATATTTGACAACTAGAAAAGGCAAATTATTAGAGAACAAAAATCCCATCCAGGAAGCTGGGAGGTTTCTTTCAGAAGGCTTCATTGTTGCCATTAAAGGATATGGTGGCTTTCATGTTGCTACTGCAACAACTATGGATGAGCCTTTAGTAAGGCTTAGAAAGGTTAAGCATAGGGAGCAAAAACCCTTTGCAATCATGGCTCGAAGTTTAAAGGCAATAAAATCCTTCGCCGTAGTGGGTCCAAAAGAAACTGAACTTTTAATGTCTTACATGCGCCCGATTGTGCTGCTAAACCAAAGCAAGGATTACTATCTTTCCGATTTGATTTCCCCAGGCTTGCACAATGTTGGCGTCATGCTTCCCTACACTGGTTTGCATTACATGCTTTTCGACGAAGTGGATGAGCCAGCCTTTGTGATGACGAGTGCGAATCCGCCGAATCAGCCGATAATAAAAGACAACGAGGAAGCCTTAAGAAGACTAGGCGACACCGTTGATTACTTCTTGTTCCACAATCGCCAAATCGCCCACAGATGCGACGACTCAGTTGTGCGCATGCACGGTGAACAGCAAAGTTTCATAAGGCGTTCACGGGGTTATGCTCCAGCTCCAATAGTGTTAAGAGAAAAAGCTAAACGCTGCGCGGTAGGCTTAGGAGGAGAACTAAACAATACTGCATGCATTCTATTAGAGAATAAAGTCTTCATCTCTCAGCATATAGGCGATGTAGAAAACATTGAGACAAGAGATTTTCTAGAAAACGCAACACGGCACTTGATCCATTTGACGAACAGCAGAGTTGAAGCCATTGCTTGCGACCTTCACCCAAAATTCACAACCACACGTCTTGCCCATGATTTTGCGGAAAAAAATGGTTGCCAAGTGGTTCAGGTGCAGCATCATCATGCACATGTCGCTGCTTTAATGGCTGAATATGGCGTAAAAGAAATTGTAGCCGCTTGCTGCGACGGATACGGCTACGGCACAGACGGGGAAGCATGGGGCGGAGAAATTCTACTCTGCGATCAAGAAGCCTACGGGTTCAGGCGCTTAGCTCATCTTCAAAAACAGCCCCTAGTCGGTGGAGACTTGGCTACACGCTACCCGTTAAGAATGGCTATGGGAATACTGCACAAACAAGTCGACATAGAAGAATGGCTTCTGCAAAGCAAACAGCATTTTCCACACGGCGAAAAAGAGATGCAAATAGTTCTTCAGCAACTCGAAAAAGAACGCGGAACAATCGAAACAACCAGTTGCGGAAGAGTTTTAGATGCGGTTGCAGCCGTTTTAGATATATGTTACGAACGCACGTACGAAGGGGAACCAGCCATGAAATTGGAGTCTGCGGCGATGAAAGGCAGAGACGCTCTAAAGCTTGAACCGATAATAAAAGGCAACACCCTAGATACCACGCAGCTGCTTTTGGAAATATTTGAAAACAGAAGAAAACACTCTAAAGCAGACTTAGCTTATTCCGCTCATACATATTTAGCTAGAGGCTTAGCCACGCTAACCATCGAAAAAGCATTAGCACATGGTGTCAAAACCATAGGCTTCACTGGTGGAGTTGCATGCAACGAGATTTTGTCTTTGACCATGCGGAAAATTGTGGAAGAGGCTGGTTTAAGGTTTCTAGTTCACGAAACTGTTCCACCAGGCGACGGCGGCTTATCGCTTGGTCAAGCTTTCGCAGCTGGATTTTGCCAATTTTAAACCAAAACAACGTAAAGTTACAGTAACATCCACTTCAGTTAATATGTGAAACGTAGCTTAGAGGAGAGGAAGCAATTTGTCAGTTAAACTACTCGCCAAATATAAGAAAGCTGCAGATGAAAACGAAGGGAAATGGTTTGCACTAAAACCTGATGGCGAGTTGTTGGCGGTGGCAAAAGACGATAGGGAATTGTGGAAGAAAATTTGCAAACAATTGAACCGAAAAGTTATAGACGAGATAGACTTAATCATAGGCTATTCACAGACGAAAAAGGAAAGGGAATCGATGTGCCTGCTACTGCTCATATCGACGAAAGAGGTTTAGCGTGGTTTTTTGTTAGAATTGCAGGTTCTAGAGGTTCAGCTGTCTATCATGGGTGTACAGATACTGGCGCAACCTTTTGTATTCTCTCCGAACATAATTGCATAAATCTGGGTTTGACTCGACATCCCGATAAGCTAAAGGTTTCACTAATGACCGTAAAAGGGGATACTTCTGCTAATGTATTTACAGCCCCTTCAATGGTGATAGAAGGCACAGAATTGAAAGCTATATCTTCTAGAATCCACTTATAATAACCTGAGTGAAAATATTTATCGCAAAGCTCAAGAAAATGCTTAACGAACCCTACTCAGAAAAAGCTGTGAATGAAATTCTGAAGTGGTATCTAGATTAGAAAAAGTTAAATGGTTAAGCCAACACTAACTGTGTTGGAAGCGTGTCACCGCCTAGCCCTAATTGAAGGACAGAAAGAGAACAAAAAGAAAGGGGAAAGCGAAATGAGTGAGGA
>Ga0209636_10006732_pt1 | contig 11737 bp, 7 predicted proteins | sample DeeMarSWOR152_54_FD_187464 | JGI IMG/M metagenome (GOLD analysis project Ga0209636, IMG submission 187464) | Marine sediment microbial communities from White Oak River estuary, North Carolina - WOR-1-52-54 (SPAdes) (version 2) | ecosystem: Environmental > Aquatic > Marine > Intertidal zone >... | reverse complement strand
TCTTTTCCTTCTAATGGCTGCACTGGCTGCGGTCCTGCAGATACCAAAGATGTGGGATCTTTCCCGTATTGAGGGTTAACACCCAGTTTGTAGCATTCCTGGAGCGTTTTTGCTGCTGTTTTTATGTCTAACCCCGCAGATATCAAATCGTTAAGGTGTTTTCCAAAGATGACCACTCCCTCTTCTTCTCCGGTGGCAACAAAATTCCTGCACGGGTACGGACAGTTGAAACACGCATCATACCGTTGGGTGATTTTATCCAGTCCGTTAATGGGGGCACCTTTCTTTGATATTTTAGACTTTAGATGGGTTAACACGTCTTCTGCTTTGGAAACGAAGGCTTCAGGGTCTGCAATTTCTATTTCACCCATACCTCTCATAGCAATGGCTTTCACATTTTTTTCGCCCAGCAAACTGGCCAGTCCGTTCCTATCATCACATCCCCAGTAGTTGTTGATTAAGAGGGAAGCTCCCGATTGGTTCTCTCCTCCTTCTCCGATCACCAGCGTCTGTATGCGGTCCTCACCGAGTTCGTCTCTTAAATAATCAGTAGTTTCCCAGGTGTTCTTTCCCCATAGATCTGTGGTTTCAATGTCTGCAATTTCGTCGTGCAGCCACAAATACACAGGGGCTTCAGCTTTTCCTTTTAAAACGACGAAACTGAATCCAGATAACTTTAATTCCGGGCCTGCAAACCAGTTGAATGCAGAATGACACACTGTCCCGTTTTTTGCGGTAGTGACCACTCCTACAGCTGAACCAGGGAAGAGTGTCCCTGTCAAAATACCTGTGCCCAAGATGAGAGAACCTGGGTATTCCTCAAGCAAAGCTGCATTGGCTGCAGCCCCGCCAATGTTCTCTTCAATGAATTCTTCTTCTATATCCACTTCTTCCACGTCACCTTCTTCCAGATCGACAACAGCAATCAGATCAGTATACAACTCCATAGTTACACCTCCTCTAAAGAACCAGTGGGACAGAACCTGACACAGTGCGCATGTTCACAGTTGTCGCAGGGTTCTCTTAGCAAAATAGGTTTTCCCCCACCTCCTGCATCAGTGGATTCACCTTCTTTCATGACTTCGACACCTTCTGGTCTTCCCAAAAGGACTTCTCCTTCCCGTTTTAGCATGATACCATAGTAATTTTTCTTCTCTTCTCTGTGCAGTATAACACTGGAGCGCATGGTGGTAAAGACTTCTTCTTCTCTGTAGAAGCTGCAGGCCATTTCACAGGCGCCGCACCCTGTACAGAGTTCTGGATGGACTTCGATCATTGTAAGCACCTCACTGAAAAATAAGATGGGCTAATATAAAGGTTTTCCATTCTCATTTCAGACGTGCTCACGTTCCCGTGTCAATATTATTTAATCTCTTTGAGTGACAAAAATTTCAGAAAAAAGTCAAAAAAACTAAAAAATTGTTACACGTGTAACAAAGTTGAGACAAACACCAACAGTGGGTAATTTATGATTCGAAAGGTTTATAAACTCTTATCCTCCTAGTAGAGACACCCGGCGTAGTTCAACTTGGTAGAACGATGGACTGTAGATCCATATGTTGGTGGTTCAAATCCGCCCGCCGGGACTAAAATAACTTGTTTAAATCCTATCACTCCTTTTAAATAAGGCATTATTCCGATTTATCATATCACTCCTTATAAATAGGGAAATCATTCCAATTTATCATCCAGTCTCTTTTTTCATACTTCTTATAATTTATATTGGTTCTTGAATATGAGAGAGTACATGCTGATAATTAGTGTACAACCCAGCCAAAAAAAGATTCAATACACCATTAGGTTTACACCTAGTGCTAACTAAGAAAAGAAATGGCAAAAGTAGAAGGGATCACAAAAATAGAACTCATACGAAGGGCACCATGAGACATTAGATTGTTACACGTGTAACAAGAGAAAAATCCCAAATATCATCGAAAGATGGTGAAGCTCATAGGAGAGCTTTGAGAAACAAGCTTTTCCCAGCAATCCTGGCAAATAGCATGACATTGTGATCTTCGTAAGGTACTTGTGCAAATTTGACACCACATTTACCACAAGTCCATTTATTGAGTCATATCTCATCCACATGAGGACTTCCATTTCTTGAAGTTGTTAGTCTTCTGATGTAGACTTGACCGTCGATTATCCCTGTAATAACCTTTGCTTTATCTTTTAAGATAACTATCGTATGTCACCTTGTTAGGGTTCTTGAATTTTTTGAGCACATCTTCAATTAGAGTGTCATCTTCAGGGATCTGCTTCAGAACAGTCTCTTCATCGTACTGGTCTATTAACTGATTCTCTTCCACTTCACTATTGATCTTTATTTCCTCCAAATTATAGGGGTTTACAGAACTTTCGTTTTTCACTGAATTTTTGTCATTTGTTTCTTCATTCATGTCCTTATAATCTCCTAAAAAATATGGAACTTTTTCTGTGTAAAACCAAGTGTACCATCACAACCTCCCACAATATCAACAACCTCTGTATTACATTTCCCATTTTTGTTCCATATTTTTTAAAGTCTTCTAATGTATTCCTTGAGCTTTTCCTCTGGGAATATATCCTTAAAATATGAAACTTCGTAAACCCCCATAGTTTCATCATTTTCAGGCTCAATTCTGCATTTTTTAAATATCACTTCTCAAGTATCAAATATCGCTTTTCAAATATCACTTTTCTCAAATGAAATCTTACATCCTTTGAATTTCAAAGACCAAACTTTGTAGTGCTCCTCTCTCAGAGGAACATACTCACAGTATTCAATGAACCTGCCCTCTACCTCCGTATACCATTTCCACAACTGATCTGGTGAGGGACCTTTAATATCTTCATCAATATTCTCATCATTCACTTCTTGACCAATTTCTGAAGATTCCATATCACTGCAGGAATTGTTAAGTTCATAAAGGTATGCCCTTCCACCCTTCCACCAAAGATGAGAAGTATTGGTCACCTTCGAAATGATGGATTATTTAGCATATCATTGACTATCCTCCACGAAGTGTGCGATCTATGTCCAGAATACTGCTGGTAAGAATATCCCACTTATGTAAAGGCAATAACCCGTGATTTTTTTAGAGTATTCTGGAAAGTATTTTTGAATTATCCACCGTAAATTGAAAAGACAGTAAATCGACAGTAAATCTGTTACACGTGTAACAAAAGTGGTTAAGCGTAAGAACAGTATTGAGAAGTTCATTATTGATACTGTGAGGATACATGCTATTGTGATTTGTTTATTTTGTGACCACAACCCTAAAAAGAATTGCTGTGTAGAGTTGGCATCTTATCCTTTTTTGAAAGGATTAATACGCAAGCTTTATATGGTAGAAATGTACAAATAGGGGGAGGTGAATATATGAGAAGAAAGGTATTATTTTTAATTCTCATATTGATGAGTAGTTTCGTTGGCTCAAAAGTGGGAAGTGAGGAGAATTGTGAAAGGTCTCAAGTTCAGTATTGTATTCCAAAAAGAGGTGTGCAGGACTTTTCTGATGGAGAGATTGTCATGGTGGAGAGACCCGTAGAGGTTTCGCTTGATGATGAGTACTGTTCCGTTCTGGGGATGTCTTACAACTGTTTGATCAAAAAAGAGTTATCTGAGGGGTTTCTCACTTTTCAAAAAGGTGATGCGTTGATTGTGTATGATATTCCTGGTGAACAACCCTTTGGGAAATTGAATGTGGTGGAAGGGTTCTGCAAGGAAAGAGGTGATGATCAATACCAAGGAATGAAATCCTTTGTGTATGAAGAAATTTTTGAGGGGATGGATTTGAGGTATACGTTTCTGCATCACAAGGTTTTGGAAGAGGTCGTTATTGAGAAGTTCAGGGGTATTCAGATTGTACAGCAATTTTCTATAGAGAATGTGTGGTTGTCAGAGAAAGAGGGTAGTATATATTTTTATCATGAGAAAACGGGGAGATTGACCTTTTTTATTCCTCCTCCTGTGATGTATGAGGAAGGAAATCCTGGAGTGAGGTGTCATGATATTCATTATGAGGTGAAGCCAGCAGGAGATAAATACATTATACGGAAAGTCATTGACAAAGAGGGGTTGAACTGGTTAAAAGACCCTGAAAGGGTGTATCCTGTGGTCATTGACTCCACCACGGAAGGAGGAATATCAGATCCCTGGGAGGAGTCAGGATTACTTCCATACGGGCAGTACTTCAAGAATGTGAACGAGTATGTGTCACCAACCTGTGGGAGTTTGACTGTGAAGCAGACGGATTTGTATTTACCGGGGAGAGGAATGGATTTGGTTATTTCCAGGGTGTATACCACACCGCAGTTATTTACTATAGATGATGGGTTTCAACCTGTAGAGGAAGATCCTCCCTGGGAGATTGCCAATGGATGGCGGTTTGATTTTCCTGCAATTGCCGATGACTATCTGTATTTATGGGATGGGCGCATGTACAAGTTAGAATGGGGGAATGATCCACCAGAGTGCCCGTATTGGTGTTTTCCACCTTTGGAACCTGAAGAACAGGTGTTTAACAATCACAAGGGAGATCATTTTAGGCTAATCAAACATGTAGATGGGACATATACACTGTATTTAAAGGATGGAAGAGTGTTGGAATTTTCTTCATCTGGTGATATTCAATCCATCACGGATATCCACGGGAATCAAATTCTATTTTCTGGAAATACTATAACAGATACCGTAGGGAGGGTGGTGACAGTTTCTGCTTCTGGTGTTTCTTATGGGCAGAGGTCTGTCAACTATACCATACAGTATGTGGACTACAAGCCACTTTTGACTGGTGTCACTGACTGCATGGGGAGAGTAACCCAGTATTGCTATGAGCACGCCAATAAGTGGTTGTTAACGAAGGTTGTCTATCCCACTCAAGGGTATACGGAATACACCCACGCGATGAAGGAAAGGAGAATCTGTAATGAAACCTGTCACGTGTGGAATAAAGACTGTCATGAAGTGGCTGACTGTTACCAGACATTGTACCAATTCAGGGTAGTCACTCAAAAGGTGTATGCAGATACTCTAGTGAAAGTGCGGAGCTTCACCTACGTGGAAGATTGGGAGAACACATTAGAATCTACAGAGAAAACGAAGGATGAATTATACTACGTTCAATCTGAAACCCATTTTACCGTTAGTAACGGAAAAATAAAGAGTAGAAAAGTAACTGATTTTAATGGGAATCAAATAGAAAAGGTCATATACGCGTACAATGCACAAGGTGAGATCATTTTAAACAAATACTTCAAAGGTGACACAGATGAAGTTACCTACCAGGAGTTCTCACAGTACGATGAATGGGGAAATCAGATTTACTCCAGGAACAGCTTGGGATATGAGAGCTATGCATCGTATTACAATACTTCCAGTGAAGGGGAATTCACTGATTATTCAGGAAATGTTGTCCAATTGTTTTCAAACCAGTTCTACACCAATAGTACAGGTGACATCTACAACAAAAGAGCGGGAACCTTCACAGTACAGGGAGGATCAACTATTGAGACCTACTATTTCTATGACAGTATAGGAAACATGATAGAATCCAAAGATATCTTTGAAGGAAAGTCCTATTTGGTTTACTACGGATTATTTGATGAAAATGGACAAATTGTATTCCCTTTCACTTCAGATACTCCCGCAGATGATGCCATTCTCCGAATAACCAGTCTCCCCGCGTTGAATCCAATTCTAAAATCAGAGACTCACAGTGTATCCGAACACCAAGGATATAACAACACAGGATACTGGAAGGGTAAATACTTCTATGCGTACTGGCTCCATGGATTTGGACCAGATGTAGAAGATGGGTACGATCCTGTGGGTCCCTTCACTCACTATCCGGGGACAGAAGGGTATCTAAACTATACACTGTGGATATCTGGGAGGACCCAGTATGTAAAAACCAACTACAGAGTGTACGAGAACCTATCACCTTCTGGCTGTTCTTACAGACTGAATAATGGATCATGGACACAGATCACTTCAAATTTGGGAAATGGAACAGTTCAAGTCACTATACCAAAAGAAAGTGTACAACAGGATAATACTCTGGAATTTCAGGAATCCAGCAGTTACAAAACGAGATTTCAATGGGCCCTCTTTATACCAGTGCCGTCTGAACCTGAAACGTACTACAAGTACTTCCAGTATGATGCTTACGGGAATTTGGTGGCTGCCACTAACTGTTATGGTACGACATTACTTGAATATGATCAGGAACACCAATCCGCCTATTTAACAGCAATCACTGATCCCCTGGGAAACACTATCTCTTGTGAATATGATGGTGTAGGAAATGTCACCTCCATTACTGATGCCAATGGATATACCTATTACTATGAATACGATCTCTTAAACAGGTTAACAAAGAAAATCAATCCCGATCTTACAGAAAGAGAAGCTCTCTACGATGATGTCAACAATATTGTAACAATCTTTGATGAATTAGATCATTTCATAAAGAAATACTTTGATGGTCTGGGAAGAATAACAAGGACTGACTATGCAGGGTTATACACTGAGGAATATACCTATAACTATCTGGGCAAAGTTGAGACCAGAACTGATTCAACAGGAGCAGTATACACATACGAGTACGACATCCTGGGCAGAATTACAAAGAGTACAAATCCTGATGGCACCTTCGCCCAATGGGTTTACAACGATTTAGAAAACACCTGTGAGGTCTACGATGAGAATTCGAATAAAAAAGAATACACATACGATTGGACAGGGAATTTACTCTCTGTAAAAGAGTACATCAATCAAAATTACTATCTCACTGAATATAAATATGATGAATCTGGAAATGTAACCAAAACAACTGATGCAAAAGGGAATACAACAGTATATGAGTACAACATGTTTGGAATAGAATGTATTGTCTACCCGGACACGTCTGAGGAGCATTTTATTTATGATTGTATTGGAAATGTAATCCAAAAAGTGTATGGTAACAAAACTATTAACTACCACTATAATATTGCTTCACAGTTAGTAGAAATTGAATATCTTAATTCTTCTGTTACCTTTACCTATGATGCCAACGGAAATAGAGTTTCTATGGTTGATCCTGCAAGTTCCACCGCCTACGTGTATGATTCACGGAATAGACTAGTATCTGAAACGAAAACTATCGATGGATCTGACTATACCACATCTTATACGTATGATGCAGCTTCTAACATTGTATCCATTATATACCCTGATGGTACTGTTGTCAATCAGAATTATGACGATCTCAACAGAGTAACGTCTGTAGAAGGATTTGCACAATTCTTATGGAATGAGAACTCCCAGTTACAGCACATTGCCTACCAGAATGGTGTCACAACAAATTACACCCACGATGTGCGCAGCAGGCCAATACAAATTGTAACCACAAAGAACGGTGGTGATCTCCTCAATTTAACCTATATCTACGATGCTGCAGGAAATATTCTGCAGATAGAAGACATTCCAAATGGTCAACTAAAAGAACAGTGGGACTACACCTATGACCCCTTAAATCGGTTAGTAACTGCTGTCGGTGGCCCTCAGGGAGACTCTTACTCAATGAGTTACGTATATGATAGCACGGGTAATAGAATACAATTAAACAGTACAGTATACACCTACAATGAAATGAATGAGTTGTTAACACAAGAAGGTGACACCAATTGCGCTTATACGTACGATGAATACGGTAACTGTATATCTAAGACTGATGGCGGAACTGTCTGGGAATACTACTACGATGATGAGAACAGGTTATTATCTGTAAAAGAAAATGGTCAAGTTACAGAGCAGTACGTGTACGATGGCGATGGTAAAAGAATCAAAAAGATAGATTCAGATTCAGTGAGAATCTATATATGCTCTAGTATAACTGTTTTGTACGAGATAAATATGACCACTCAAATGAAAGCAGTCTACATCTATGGATCCACTGGAAGAATAGCCAAAAAAGTTAATGACATCACGGAATACTACCACACTGATCACCTAGGTTCCACCAGGTTAACAACGTCGGAAAATGGTACAACAGTTACAAAGGTACGATACAAACCTTTTGGTGAGCAAATCAATCCCACAGGAGAACAGTACACCTACAATGGAAAAGAACTGGATGAAACTGGGTTGTATTACTATGGTGCTCGTTACTACAATCCAGAAACTGGTCGTTTTCTAACAAAAGATCCTCTGCAAGGAGAAAAGGAAGCACCGCAGACTATCAATGGATATGCATACTGTCTTAATAATCCGTTGAAATACGTTGATCCTGCAGGAACTCAGACTGAGCCTCTAGATCCCCAGCAAGTAGCCGAAGATGTGTTCGAGTGTCTGCAGTACATTGACCCAAATGATCTTGGAGAAATTCAAACCCTGTTGGATGCAGGTAAGCAGCTAGAAGCTCTCATGAAAATCCTGGAGTTGCTGGGATTTGAATTTGTGTGCAAAGGGGATGGCACTCTTAATGTAAAAGTTGGCGAGGAAAATTGGTTCACCATGAAAATTGATAATGACATGGGGGATTGGGGACGGACAAATGCAGATCCAAATGTTAAGACTATATCTATTAACTTCAGTAGCAGTAAGGTGGGAGACGTGACATTGACTGTCCTCCATGAAGTGTGCCATGCAATTCTGGGTAATCCCGTTAATAAGAATCAGGATCATGTACAGCATGCGTCTATATACAATGTAGAATATTCCTACTTCACTGCCCTTCATTATGCGGGTGTCGAGTTTTCCAGTGGTGATATCACAAAAGGTGAACGTAATTTCGTGCTGCATATTAACAATATGGCAAACGTCGTTTATCCCAATAAAAGCCTTCGGGTTGAACTTGAGGAGATCACGTACAGATGGATAAGGGGGTTAACAGTACGATGAAAGTGAAATACCTATATGCACTCTTCGTAACAGGGCTTCTGTGCACAGGTCTTCTGTCTTCTGTGCTAATGCAGCCTAATAATCACGGAAAAATCGTCTTTGCATCAGGTAGGGATGGCATACCTCAAATCTACATCGTGAATGCTGATGGGAGCAATCTTACCAACATAACGAACAACTACTTCACTAACTTTGATCCTGCCTGGTCCCCTGATGGGAAAAAGATTGCCTTCGTGTCAGATCGAGACGGGAATGAAGAGATCTACGTCATGAACCCAGATGGAAGTAACGTACAGCGGCTGACCGATAACGCTGATGCTGACTGGAACCCGTGCTGGTCACCTGATGGGAAAAAGATTGCCTTTGTGGTAGGCAGGTATGGGGGTGAAGAGATCTACGTGATGAATGCAGATGGGACACATCGAGCAAACCTCACTAAAAGATCTGGCGGTGATTTTGATCCTGCATGGTCCCCAGATGGGTCAAAAATTGCATTTATATCGGGTGGCAGTGGAACTGGATCTATCTACATCATGAATGCAGATGGGAGCAACGTAAAGAGACTCGGTTCCCATGCTATTTACTGTTGGAATCCTGCCTGGTCACCCGACGGAAAAGAGATTATATTTGGATCAGTAGAGAACGATAAAAGCGGCATATACATCATGAATGCTGATGGGAGCAATGAAGGAAGATTCAATGATAGTCCCACTTCTGTTTTAAATCCTGCTTGGTCTCCTGATGGGACAAAGATCACCTACTCCTCAAAAGAAGAAGGGAGCTATGATATCTACGTGATGGATGCAGATGGAAGCAATCAGAGAAGGTTAACCACTGGTCTTACTGAAGATAAAGAACCCACCTGGTCCCCTGATGGGAAGAAGATTGCGTTTACCGCATATAGTGACACAGGGTTCCAGATCTATGCGATGAACCCTGATGGGAGTGATCAGGTGCGACTGAGTACTCACCATTGCACTCATTTCTTCCCAGCTTGGGCACCTGATGGTAAGAATGTTGCTTTCACTCTTTTGTGCGGAGATTTTCTCCAGGTATATGTGATGGATGCTGACGGAAGCAACTACACAAATATCTCTATCACTGAGTTCGACAATGGGGTACCAGCGTGGTCACCTGATGGGAAAAATATTGCCTTCTCAGTAGGAAACTGTATCTTTGTAACGGATGCTGATGGGAGCATTGCGAGACAGATTTATCATTGTGATTACTGTTCACTATGGTCTCTTGCATGGGCTCCTCATGGAAAGGAGATTGCCTTTGCGAGAGGAGCACCCGGAAAAGATTATATTCAACTCATGAATGCAGATGGGAGCGATGTAAGGAAGATTGCCTCTTCCGGTTCTAATCCTGCGTGGTCCCCGGATGGAACGAAGATTGCCTTTGACTCATATAGAGATGGAAATAAAGATATCTACGTGATAGATGCAGATGGAAGCAATGAGGTGAGACTAACCAGTAACCCTGCTGATGACTGGCATCCCACCTGGTCACCAGATAGTGAAAAAATTGCGTTTATATCAGATCGAGATGGGAATGAAGAAATCTACGTGATGAATGCAGATGGAAGCAATCAGAAAAACCTCACCAACAACCCATGTGATGATCGAGACCCTGATTGGTGCTGTCACTCCTTTATAGAACCGTCTCTTACAAGTCCGCCGTATGTTACGGAAGAGCCTCTCCCCACAGGGGAATATGCTATTATCGTAGTTGCTGTCATCATTCTTGTGGTTATTCTCTTTACTTTTGTCTCTCACAAAAAGAGAAAATCACAATCCTTGAAACTGAAATAGGTTCTCTATATTGGAGCTTTCTTATAAAGGCTAACGAATATAGATATGTTGAGGAATAATAGAGCAGTATTGGCTTGATATTCACGGATACGTTCCTCCCAGGGGTTATCAAGGTTTCGGTGGATGGAACTTCTCTGAGTTCATGAATTTTTTTGTCAACGATATATAAACAATAAAGATAAATTTTTGTAATGTTACACGTGTAACAACTTTTTGGGAATATCTCGAATTTTCTATTGATTAATTGTTCTTTAGTTTCTGTAATTCTTCCTTCAATTGCTGATTTTCTTTTTGTAGATGTTCTTTATCAAGTAAATACCTGTAATTCTTCTTTTCTAACTCTTTAACTACTTTTTGGAGAGATCTCATTTTACACCATAGCTCTTCTTTTTCGAGTTCTTCTTCTAGTTGCAGTGTAACCCTATCAAAATCTATTGGTCTATTGATCTATTGTCATGATTTCTGTCTACCTATTAAAGAAAGGACTTAGGTTCATCTTCAGATATTTCTTTTCCATTAGAATTTCTCTATAAAGCTCACCTAATGTAGTGACAACTATGAAAATAGACGCTAAATTTACGATAACATTAATAAAACCTGACATGGCAGATATTATCCCCAAGAATATTGAATTCATAATTACAAGAGGAGGTATGTATCTTCGAAAGAGTTTATTGAGAATTCTTGGATCTCTTTTAAATCCAGGTATAGATATTCGCGATTCTATCACCTGTCTTGAAATTGAATCTGGTCCCATGAAATTTGCTTCAACCCAATACATGCCGAAGAGAACACAAAGAAAAATGAAAATGATCATGTAGACAAAGAATATGAACAAATCAAAGAAGTTTGATATTAATCTCAATACAAAACATGCAGAAGACGTGGTTAAGATAAGAAAAATAAGCAAGAAATTAATTGAGAAAGCACTTACTGATCCAGATAAAACTATTAATCAAACTTAGGAAGTATATCCTCAACATTTATTTTCACCTATGTATGGAGGTGGAAGCATGGATAGAATTGAAATCAAAACCACGGAAAACCAACTCAGACA